>Ga0080064_1002673_pt1 | contig 29116 bp, 26 predicted proteins | sample Subgrocontami54m_FD_69260 | JGI IMG/M metagenome (GOLD analysis project Ga0080064, IMG submission 69260) | Subsurface groundwater microbial communities from S. Glens Falls, New York, USA - GMW46 contaminated, 5.4 m (SPADES assembly) (version 2) ...
GGTCCATTGTTTATAGGCCCCCCACCCAGCCCGGTTCCCCCCCCCCGGGGATGGGTCTGTGCATGAGGCCGGATGACCAAAGCCATATCACGTCGACGCGGACCATATCAACCTGAAAACCGTGGACGCCTTTCTCGACAGCAGCGACTTCTACACCATCGACGTAGCCGACTGGATTGGCAAGCCGGCCGAACCATCCGCAGCCCAATCCTTCACGGCGCGCCATCCGGAGTTGGTTGGGTCAGTGAAGATCAGCGGCATTGATCAACCGTTCACCACTACCGCCGAGTCTGTGAGCCGCACGGCCGCCAAGTACCTGCTTGCGGTGCGGGAAGCCGGGGAGGTTTACCGGCATATCGCCTCCCGCAAGCCGGGAACCGGGTTCATCACCGAGGTTTCGATGGATGAAACCGACAGCCCGCAAACGCCGCCCGAGTTGCTGGTGATCCTGGCTGCCATCGCCGATGAAGGGATACCGGTGCAAACGATCGCCCCAAAATTTACGGGCCGGTTCAACAAGGGCGTCGACTATGTAGGCGACGCAGTCCAATTCGAAAAGGAGTTTTCCGATGACGTCGCGGTTGTAGCGCACGCCATTCGAGCCTATGGTTTGCCGGCCAGCCTGAAGTTGAGCGTGCATTCCGGCAGCGACAAGTTTTCTATCTACGGCGCGATTCGGCGCGTGTTGAGGAGAACAGGCGCCGGGGTGCATCTGAAGACCGCGGGCACCACATGGCTGGAGGAGTTGATTGGCTTGGCCGAAGCCGGAGGGGACGGGCTCGCGCTCGCCAAGCAGGTCTACGGGGAAGCCTTCGCGAAGAGCGATGCTTTGTGCGCGCCGTATGCCTCCGTCATCGACATTGACACGGCCAAGCTGCCCACTCCGCAAACCGTGAAGCAGTGGACTTCAGGGCAGTATGTGGCTGCGCTGCGTCACGTGCCCAGTTGCCCCGAGTTCAACCTCCATCTGCGCCAGTTGTTGCACGTGGGCTACAAGGTGGCCGCACACCTGGGAGACCGCTATCTCGATATGCTGAACCAGCATCGCGAGATCATCGCCAGGAATGTATCGGAGAATCTGTTCGACCGTCATATCCGGCCCTTGTTCCTCGAAGCCTGACGCTCCACGTAGACAAAGTAGGCTCCACGCGCGCCGCCTTTGCTATCCAGGAGCCATGTTTCCAGCTTCGCTGGTCCGGCCTTGAGGTGTACCTGGAAGACGGCAGCCTTGTCCGCCGGCTTGATCTCCACGCTGGTGTCCACTCCGGCGATGCGTAGTCTTGCCTTCACTGCTGCAATTGCCCTGCCCGGAGTCTTTTCGTGGTTCGGCTCCGCGTCCCGATAGGGCGACCCGATCGGCAGATCCACCTCTTTCGGCCAGCGGCGTAACTCCAATCGATAGTCGCCTTCCCGCTCCACCTCCACCTCCCAGTAGCCCAGGGCTTCCGGACCCTTGCGGATTCCACTCTGATGCCACACCTGCTCCACGCCGTCTCCATCCCAGTCATGCGCGGTAAGCCGAACCAGGTTCTCGGCTTCATTGCCGAGTACGATTCTTACCACTTCACCGCCGCGCTGGGAAACCTCCGTCCACCATTTCTCGTATTCCGCGCGAAGCCGCGCCACCACTTCCGAATGCTGGCCAGCGACGTCATTCTTCTGTCCCGGATCTTTTTGGATGTCGTAAAGCTCGAGTTTGGGTTCTCCCGCAGGACCCGGACTCACCAGCCGCCACTGTTGTGTCATCACCGCCGCCTGCCGCCACTTCACCAGATTCTCCAGCCGCTGGGAATCCACGGTGATGGCCCGGTCCGGCCACGCCTTTGATTGGGCCCGGAGCAGCGGTTGGAGAGACCGGCCATGCAACGGCTTCTTTCCCACTCGCTGGAGGCCGCATAGATCCATCAAGGTGGGCAACACATCCACATGCGCCGTGAGTTGAGGTACATCGCGGCCCCCCAAAAGTCCACCCTCGGGCCAGCGTACGAAAAAGGGAACGCGATGCCCCCCGTCGTAGGGACTACCCTTCTGCCCGCGCATGCCGGCGTTGTGAACGGCGGCGCCGGAAGCGGTTCCATTGTCGGTGGTGAAGATGACGATCGTGCTACCGGTCAATGATTGGCTGTCGAGAAATCGAGTCAACCTGCCGAAGTTATCGTCGATGTTGGCGATCATCCCGAAGAAGCCCGGTTCACGCAGTCCGGGCACTCCCTGGAACCGCGCACTGTATTCCTCCGGCGCCCACATCGGGCCGTGCGGAGCGTTGGTGGGAATGTAGCAGAAGAACGGTTTGCCACGCTTCTTCTCCGCGGACATGAACCGCATCGCATTTTCGAACCAGACATCGGTGCAAAAGCCGCGATACTTTTCGAGCTTTCCGTTGTGGAGGTAAGTGTCGTCGAAGTAATCGTTCCCGAAGTAATCCGGCGTCTGGCTGACTCCGCCTCCGCCATGCACCAGGACTTCATCAAACCCGCGTTCCTGCGGACGGCACGGATAGTTGTCGCCGAGGTGCCATTTGCCAAAGATACCCGTCCGATAGCCGCCGGCACGGAAGCAATCGGCCAGCGTGGTCTCATCCGGCCGCAACAGGCTGCGTCCCATGATGGTGTGCCATGCGCCGGTGGAATTAGTGTAACGGCCGGTCATCAGGGCGGACCGCGTCGGCGCGCAGGTGGGGCTGACGTGATAGTTGGTGAGACGGATCGAGTCCTTTTGCAGCGCGTCGATATTCGGCGTGCGCAAAACAGGATTGCCATGGCAGGACAAATCGCCATAACCCTGGTCGTCGGTCATCACGAGCACTACGTTCGGGCGCGGCCGGCTTTGTGGTGTCGCGGCCAGGCCCGTGGCCGCCAGAATATCCAGGATGAAGCCGCGCCGGCTGTGTTGGATCATGCGAACCATCTTGCCATGGTTTCGGAGCCTTTTCAGGGAATCGTAGAATCCAGCTACTTCGCCCCCAACTTGATCAGTTGCTCGGCTTGCTTGAGCGCCTCGGGGGTCATTTTCTGGCCCGACAACATTCGTCCTATCTCGCGGGTCCGCTCTTCAGCCTCCAGCTTCCGTACCGTAGCCATGGTCCGCCCGTTGACCTCCACTTTTTCCACCTGGTAGTGATGGTCGGCAAAGCCGGCCACTTGCGGCAGGTGCGTCACGCAGAGCAACTGGTTGGAGCCGGCCAACTTTTTCAGACGCCGCCCAACTGCTTCCGCTGTCCCACCGCCGATTCCGGCATCCACTTCATCGAACACAAGTGTCCGCGCCACCTTGCTGCGCCTGCCCTCGCCTGTCTTGCTCATCGTGGAGGTCTTGAGGGCCAGCGCGACACGCGACATCTCGCCGCCGCTGGCGATCTTGTCCAGCGCCTTGGGCTCCTCCCCGCGGTTCGCCGAAATCAGGAAGCGGATGCGGTCCACGCCACGCGCACTCCAGTCGCCGCTGCTGAATTCCACGCGGAAGAGACAGCCTTCCATGGCCAGCGAACCGAGCTCCGCTTGCACGCTTGTCTCCAAAAGGAGCGATGCTTCCCGGCGCAATTTGGTCAGGCGCGCCGCCGCTTGCTCAAACTCTTTCGACAATGCTTCCCGCTGCTGGGACAGCTTGGCGCGCCGATCACCGGCTGTCTCCAGGGCTTCCAGTTTCTGGCTGACTTCGGCGCCAAAGGCGAGAATTTCAGACACATTGGATCCATACTTGCGTTTCAACTTGTCGATTTCGGAGAGCCGCGCCTCTACGTGGTCCAAACGTTTTGGATCAGCCTCCAAGCGGCCCAGGTAATGCTGCAGCGTGTGCGCCGCCTCTTCCACCGCGATCTCGGCCGGCCGCAAGGATTCCGCCGTTTCCTGCATCGTGGCGTCAATGCGGCACAACTCTTCCAGCTTCTTGCGCGCCTGCCGGAGCTGCGCGAGCGCAGCTGTGGGCGACTCGTACAACGCGTCGTAGGCCAGGCCCGCCTGTTCCTGAAGCCGCGCCACATTGCCCAGCACCCGCCTCTCGTTTTCCAGATCCGCATCCTAGCCAGGCCGCAGTCCCGCAAGGTCAATCTCTTTCTTTTGGAAGCTCCACAAATCGGCCAGCCGCAGCTTCTCTTGTTCGCCCGCCTCGATGTCTTCCAACTCCTGATTGCATCTCTGCCAAGCCAGGAAAACCTTCTCCACTTCCACCCGCCCTGGTTCGGCCCCGGCAAACGAGTCCAGCATCTCCAGTTGGCTCTCCGGCCGGAACAACTCCTGCTGATCATGCTGCCCGTGGATTTCCCCCAAATACGGCGCGAGTTCCTTGAGTAGAGCCGCGGTCACGGGACGGCTGCCTAGAAAAGCGCGGGATTTGCCCGAGGCTTGAATCTCGCGTTCCACCAGCAGTTCTCCGTCCTCCCCCTCAATTCCGTTCCGGTCCATCAATTCCCGGAACCCAGCCTCCACGGGAGCCTCAAAAATTCCGGCAATGCGAGCCCGTTCCGCACCGGTCCGCACCATATCGGCCGATGCGCGTCCTCCGTAGAGCAGCCCCAGCGCATCCACCACAATCGATTTGCCGCTTCCGGTCTCTCCCGTCAACAGGTTGAGCCCCTTGTGGAAACCGACTCTCAGCCGTTCCACTACAGCGTAGTTTTCCACCACCAGTTCTACGAGCATCCGTCCAGATTATAGCGAAGCTTTACGGACGCCCAGGCCGCGGCCCTGGTTCTAACAAACAATCTCATCCAGAAATGTTTTATGATCGGGTTTACCCAACCTGGCGTATCATGTTGTTTTGGGGTTCCTCCCTCTGGTTGGAAAGGAGTTCCGTCCTGATACTTGCGCAAGTCAGTTTTTGGGAGTTGGTCTTAAAGGCTGGACCGTTGAGCATGACCGTTATGGTCCTGCTGGTACTGGTCTCGCTTTTATCCTGGACCATCATCCTGGCCAAGTGGAGCCTGTTCCGCACGGCCCGCACGAATAATCAAAAGTTCCTACGGGCCTTCCGCAAGGCGGATGGGCTGCAGGCGGTGGCCTTGGTCGTCGAGCAGTTCCCTCTGGCCCCGCTGGTCTCGGTATTCGAATTCGGCTATGAGGAAGTGGATCGTCAGATGAAACGGAACGGCACGGTTGGCAATAAGCCCGCCATTGAACGCGCGTTGCAGCTGGGCGCCAGTGAAGAACTCACCAAGCTGGAAAGGAACATGAACTGGCTGGCGACGGCGGCTTCCGTTTCCCCGTTCATCGGCCTCTTCGGCACGGTATGGGGCATCATCGATTCCTTCTCCGCGCTTGGCTTGGCCGGAAGCGCCAGTCTTCGCGCGGTGGCCCCCGGAATCTCGGAGGCCCTCATTGCCACGGCTCTAGGCCTTGGAGCCGCAATTCCGGCCGCGATTTTTTACAACCACTATTCCCACATCGTTCGCGAGATCGCGAGCCGGATGGAAGATTTTTCGATCGAATTTATCAACATGACCGAACGTGAGTCGGGAGAATAGAGAGCCCTTGGTGTCGTATGATGGGAATTGGACTGATCCTCCAAACCCCGATTGTCCGCGCGCGGGCACTCCCTGCCGCGGACTTGATCCTATGAAGGAAATGTGACGGGAAAGGAACCACCAGACACCCAACATGGCATTCAGCTTCTCTGCACCCTCTGGCGGCCGCCGCGGACGCGGCATGATGCCCATGGCCGACATCAATATCATCCCGCTGGTGGACGTAGTGCTGGTGCTTCTCATTATCTTCATGCTCACGGCGCACGTGATGGAGTTCGGCCTGGAGGTGGAGGTTCCCAAGGTCAAGCAGGTCCGGTCGGAAGCCGAAGAGCTTCCGGTCATCACCGTTTCGCGCGAAGGGGAGCTCCATTTGAATGAGGCTGCCGTCAATATCAATCTCCTGCCGGCGGAGGTGCGCAGGCGGTTTCCCGGCTCCAAGTCAGTCTACGTGCGCGCCGACAAATCCGCGGTCTGGGACCCCATTGCACAGGTGATCAGCGTGCTCGGCGACGCCAAAATGAACGTTCGCGTGGTCACGCAACCGCAAGATGAGACGAAAGGAGGGCGATGACGCTCCACGACACGCTGGACCGGCGCCAGTCGATGCGTCCCCCGTTCCTAGGGGCTCTCGGGTTGCATCTCTCCTTCGCCGCGGTGCTTGTTTTTTACGCCTGGCAGGGCGCGCGGACACGGGAAAGCTGGGGCGCTCCTGACTCGCTCGGCGGCGGCAGCGTCGCGATCTCGCCGGTCAGTAAGATTCCTCTTCCCAATCGCGGCGGTCTTGTGAATCCGGTGGCCAACGATACTGAATCGCACGTGCCGCAGCCGCCCAAGCCGGAACCGAAGAAGCAAACGGTACGCGAAGATCCGGGCGCCATTGCGATTCGCGGCCGCGAGAAGAAAACGGCTCCGGTCACCCGGCCCAGCTCACCCCAACATTACGTGCCGCCTTCTGCCCAGCGAACCAATCAGCTCTACACCAGTTCCGGAGCGGCGGCCACCACACCGATGTTCGGCACAACGGGAAGCGGCGGCGTAGGCGTCGGGTCCGGGAGCCCGTTCGGCAACCGCTTCGGATACTACGAACAGTTGCTCCGCGAAAAAGTGGGCCGCAACTGGCAGACGCAAGCCGTGGATCCCCGGCTGCAAACCGCTCCGCCCGTGATTGTCAGTTTCGAAATTCTGCGCAACGGAACCATCCGGAACGTTGCCCTGCTGCAGCGTAGCGGGGATGCCACGCTCGATTATTCCTGCCAGCGTGCCATCCTTGAGTCGGCTCCGTTTCAGCCGCTGCCGCCCGCCTACGACCGTGATTCCGCCGTGATCGAATTCTGGTTCCAATTAAAACGATGAAAATAGCCACCACCACGTTCCACCTCTTTCGCGCAGCCGCGCTCGTGCTGCTATCCACTTGGGCCTGCCTTGCGCAGCCAAGCGACATTGTCATCAAGATCATGAAGGGGGACCGGGCTGTGATTGCAGTGCCCGACCTGCGCGGATCGGGGGATGCGCAGGCACACATGGGCGTCTTCAACCGCACGCTATTCAGTGATCTCCAGGACTCGGGCTACTTCAACATGGCCCCCAAGAGCATGTATCCGGTTGATCTGCCCCAGCAGCCCCAGGACTTCAAGCCTCCGCTGGTCCCGCCGGCCCCACGCCCCGGTGCTCCCCAACCCAAGCCTGTATCGCAGGGCCCCTGGTTCACAGACTGGTCAGACCCGCCGGTCAACGCCAACTATCTCACCATCGGCTATGCGGCCATACAGAATGATCGCATCGTACTTTTCGCATGGTTGTTCAATGTGAACCAGCCCGATATCGCCAACGCGCAAGTCTTCGGCAAACTCTACTTCGGAACCGTGGATGAGAGTGGTGCGCGCAAGGTGGCGCATGAATTCGCCTCCGACATTCTGGCTAAGTTTGGCGCGCAGGGCTTGTTCGGATCCAAAATCTACTTCACTTCCGATCGCACGGGAAGCAAGGAGATTTGGGTCATAGATCAGGACGGGTCCAATGAACGCCAGATTACTCAACTGCGCTCCATCTCCATCTCGCCGGCGATTTCCGCGGACGGCACTCGGCTTGCATTCACCACATTTGCCGGCGGCAATCCATCCATCATGCTGTTTTCGCTCGAGTCGAATCGAATGCTCCGGTTCTACAATCAGCGAGCCTCGCTCAACGCCACGCCCACCTTCACCCCGGACGGCAAACAGGTGATTTTCTCCTCCACGGCGGCAGGGGGAGGCGCACAACTTTTCATCTGTGACACGGACGGGTCCGGAATCCGCCGGCTTTCCTCTTCGTCCTCGATTGACATTGAACCGAAGGTGAATCCGAGGACAGGCGCCGAGGTGGTTTTCACCTCGGGTCGCGCAGGACCCCCACAAATATATAAAATGAATATGGATGGTGCTAACGCGGTTCGTTTGACCTCCGGCGAAGGAGACGCGGTCAACTCCGCTTGGCATCCGGATGGACAGCACATTGCATTCAGTTGGACAAAAGGATATGATCCGGGTAATTACAATATCTTCATTATGGATGTTGCGACCCGGAATTATGTTCAACTCACCCACGGGCAAGGCCGTAACGAGAACCCCACTTGGGCGCCCGACGGACGTCACTTGGTTTTCTCGTCAAACCGTTCCGGATCTAATCAGATCTGGACGATGCTCGCCGATGGGACGCAGGCGCGCCAACTGACCACGCACGGTCGTAATGGAAATCCGGTTTGGAGCAAGTAAGATTTGAATTACAATAGAAGATTATGAGGGAAGGAAGCTCAAGATGAATATCAAGATGAATAAGAGATACATCACATGGTCCTTGTTGGCCTGTTCATTATTTTTGTTTGCGGCCGGTTGTAAGAAGAAGACCCCGCCACCGCCACCACCACCGCCACCGCCCCCACCCGCGAGAGAGGCTCCGGCGCCACCCCCAGCTAGCGCGAAGATTGGAAGATTTACCGCGGAACCGTCCTCCATTCAGCGAGGCCAGTCCTCAACGCTTACATGGTCCGTGCAGGACGCCACCGAGATCAGCATCGACAATGGCATCGGCACCGTGCAGGCATCCGGTAACCGGCAGGTGTTTCCGAGCAATTCCACCACCTATAGGCTGACCGCAAAGGGACCTGGCGGTACCGCCAATTCTTCGGCCTCGGTGACTGTGACAGCTCCTCCTCCGCCGCCCCCGCCGCCGGCCGCGAAGCCAAAAATCTCGATCGGCGAGCGCTTGGCCTCAGAGGTGCAGGATGCCATGTTTGACTATGACAAGTACGACATCCGCGAAGATGCGCGTTCCACGCTGTCGCGCAATTCCGATGCGCTCAAGGCCATCCTGCGCGACTTCCCAACCGCGGTGATTACCGTGGAAGGCCATTGCGACGAGCGCGGTTCGGCCGAATACAACCTCGGCCTCGGCGATCGCCGCTCCACCTCCGCCAGGGACTTCCTGGTGCAACTCGGTGTCCCCGCGGACCGTCTCAAGACCGTGAGTTACGGCAAGGAGCGCCCGCAGTGCACGGAAGCCACCGAGGACTGCTGGCAGAAGAATCGCCGCGCGCACTTCTCAGCGGGGCAGTAGTTGTATCCACGCTGTCCCAATGTTGTAACGCCCGGGCGGGTTGGCCGCATCGAAGTGGCCAACCCGTCACGGTATCTCGATTCGGGGGGTTCTATGCGCTTTCTCCGGAATGCGGCTTTACTTCTTCTTCTCATCCCGGTTATCGCAGTGGCTCAAAAGAAGGAGATCCAGGATCTGCAGCGGGATTTCGGACTGCTCCAAATGGACGTCCGTACCCTCCAGCGATCCTTTGACGAGAAATTGGCCGCAATCAACGTGCTGCTTCAGCAGACCCTGGAAAGCGCCAACAAGTCGAACACCTCCATTGCCCTTTTGGAACGCGAAATCAAAGATCGCCTGCGCGAGCAGGAAAAAACTGTCGCCGCCCCCGTGGCCGGCCTGACCGCAAAGATCGACACCATGACCGACGAGTTCCGCTTCGTCAAGGAATCGGTGGGCGAGATGAGCGCCCGCCTCAATCGGATTCAGACCCAGATAGTGGACATGAACACTGCGATCAAGACCCTCAACGCTCCTCCGGCTCCGCCTCCTGGCCCCGCGCCCGGCGCCCCCACCGGCGGCCCGCCGGCGGGGACCAGCCCCACGACGCTGTTCGACAATGCTCTGCGCGATAAGACTGCCGGGAGGGGCGAAATCGCCATCCTTGAGTTCAACGATTATCTGAAGTGGTTCCCGAATACCGAACAGGCTTGCGAGGCCCAGTTTCATATCGGCGAGATCCATTCCAACAAAGTGGAGTTGGAGCCTGCAATTCAGGCCTTTGACGCGGTACTGGAAAAGTATCCGTCCACCTGCTCGAAGATTCCGGATGCGCAGTTTATGAAAGCGCGCGCCCTGGCCCGGTCCGGGCAGCGCACCGCAGCCGCCACTGAATTTCGAGAGCTGCTCAAGAAATATCCCACCGGCGAATGGGCCAACCGGGCCAATGCGGAGCTCAAGGCACTCGGCTTTTCCAATCCGGCACCCGCCGGCTCGAGAAGGAAGAAATGATCCGGCGGCTAGCGGCCGCGCTGTTTGTGTGTGCATTCGTTTCGGCAGCCGGTGATTTTCCTCGCACTTTGAATGCCTTTCCAGGCTCCACACCCAAAATTGACGGTGTGCTGTCTCCAGGGGAATGGGGGGATGCCACTCAGTTCTACGGCGTCCAGGACTGGATTCCGCAGTTCACTCCCACCACCGATTCATCGGATCTCGCTCTGCACGGGTTCGTGAAGCACGACGGCAAGCGTCTCTACTTCGCCTTCGACATTACCGACGATGTTCTCTACGGCATCGACACCGCACGCTGGCTTCCAGCGGGCAATCCCAAAGCGCATGAGTTGACACGCGAGGGTTTCCCCTGGTTTGGCGACGAGATGGAGATCCTCCTGAATGCATCCAATCGCTGGACCGGCGCGGAGCAGGCAGCGGGCAACGGGTTGAGCTGGCAGATGGTGTGCAACCTCACCAAGTCCAGGCTCGGCGGTGTGGGTGTGGGAGGATTGTTGGAAGGCGAGCCGCGCAAGGATCCGCGGGCTTGGGCCACCTACCGGCGGTGGATTGAAACCGGCGCGCAGCAGGCCGCCGTTCAAGTGAAACCCGGAAGAAAAGGTTACGTGATCGAGTGGGCCATCCGATTTGATCCCTGTCTCGAGGTGGAGCCCGGCCGGTTCTACTCGACGGCCATGGGCAGCCGGGCCATAGGGCTCAACATCGCCCTCGGTGATCTCGACGAAAAGGAAACAGGCACCGGCAATTTCGGCAACTTCCATCATGAAGACTGGTGGACCGGCGCCAAGGACGTGCGCACGCAACTGCGCCATTGGGGAACTTTATGGATTATGTCGGAGAGCAGCCCGCCGCCCGCGAGCCGCTCGAAACCTATCAAGCGCTCGCGCAAATGATTGATCACTCGCTGGTGCGCCCGGAGCTGACCGAAGATCAGGTCAGACAAGGGTGCCTGCTTGCAGCCGAGTACGGCGTCGCTACGGCCACGGTCCGGCCCAGCGACATCGATCAGGCGGTACGGTATCTGCGCGATTCTCCCACGCTGCCTGCCAGCGTGGTCGGCTTCCCGCACGGGGATTCCAATACGGCCACCAAGCTCTATGAAGCCCGCGACCTCATCCGCCGCGGCGCTCGCGAGATTGATATGGTCATCAACATCGGTAAGCTCATCTCGCGGCAGTTTCCGTACGTGGAGACTGAGCTGGTGCAGATGGCCGGCGCGTGCCGTTCCGAAGGCGTCCGGCTCAAGGTAATCTTCGAGAATGCCTATCTCAGCCAGGACCTCAAGATCATTGCCTGCAAGATCGCCAAGCGTGCCGAGGTCGACTTCGTCAAGACCTCCACTGGTTTTGCTCCATCCGGTTTCACGCTGGAGGACATTCGGCTCATGTACGGCAAGTGCAACCCGCGCGTGAAGGTGAAAGCGGCGGCGGGCGTGCGGAGCCTCGAAACTGCCCTCGCCGTATACCAAGCCGGGGCGGATCGCTTCGGGTGCACCGTTACCGCCTCCATCCTCGATGCCTGGAAAGCTCATCTCGCCTCCAAGGGCGCACCCGCTCCCCCAACTCCGTGATATGCTAATTCGACTCTGTTGCAATGGCCCGCCGCACACCTCTTCCTAAGATCTGCGTTGCCCTCGGGTTCACTGATGTGAACACGCTGTTATCGCACGCCACTCAGGAAGTGGAATCCGGAGAGACCTTCCTGGAATTCCGCCTCGACTATCTGCCGCAACCAATGGACGGGGTGAAGGCCATTCGCCGCTTCCTCGACAAGCATCCCGAGATCTGTCTGCTGGCCACCTGCCGGAGGCACCAGAATCACGGCCATTTCAACGGCAGCATCGAGGAGCAGTTCCGGATTCTCGACGCCGCCGTGGAAGCTGGCGCGGGAGCCGTGGACGTGGAGATCGAAAGCGCCGAGAGCGCCAGCACCGGACTCGATCTGCTGCGCGGCAAGACCACTCTGATCATCTCTTTCCATAATTTCGGCGGCACCCCGGCCGTCGACGCCGTTCTGCGCCGCATGATGAAGATCCCTGCCGATGGCTACAAGCTGGTCACCACGGCGCGGAAACCGTCCGACAACTACCGCGTACTCTCCGTCGGGCGCTCACACTCGCGCACGCCACTGATCCTGCTGGCGATGACAGAAATGGGCCTGGCTACCAGGGTACTCTCCACCGCGTTCGGGGGTATGTTCACGTATGCCTCGCCCAACTCGGCTGAAGGCACCGCCTCGGGCCAGATCAACGCGCGACTGTTGCGGCACCTCTACCGCATCGACAAATTCACCCGATCGGCCAAGATCTACGGTGTCATCGCCGACCCCATCCGCCATAGCATCTCGCCCGCCGTCCACAATCGCGCCTTTCAAAGCAAGCGAATGGATGCTGTCTACTTGCCGTTCCTGGTCCATCCTCCACAATTGAAGGACTTTTTTACTCTAGCCGAAAAGCTTCCGGTGACCGGCTTCAGCGTGACCATTCCGCACAAGCAAAAGATCATCCGGTATCTCGACATCGTCGAACCGTTGGCACGGCGCATTGGCGCCGTCAACACTGTCTGGCGCAAAGCCGGGAAATGGCGTGGCGCCAATACGGATGTCGAAGGCGTGCTCGCCCCGCTGAAGAAACGAATCTCCCTTCCAAAGAGTTCCATTCTCGTGGTGGGCAACGGGGGAGCAGCCCGCGGCGCGGCGTTCGCCTTGAGCGATGCCGGCGCCAAGGTATCCATCGTGGGGCGCAATCCTGACCGCGTGCGTGCCTTGGCCAAGGCCAGCGGCGCAGAGCCGCTCCTTCGCGACCAGTTAAGCAGCCATCACTTCGATGCCCTGGTTCATTGCACGCCCATCGGCATGCACCCTCACACCCAGGAATGTTTCTTCAGCGGGAAGATTCCCGCCGAGGTCGTCTTCGACATGGTCTACAACCCCATGGAGACTGTGTTGGTGCGGCGCGCCAAGGAGCAGGGCAGGGTGGTGGTCCCCGGCATACAGATGTTCCTGGAACAGGCTGCTCATCAGTTCCAGATCTGGACCGGCGAACAGGCTCCTCGTCCCGTCATGGAGAAAGCCGCGCTGGAAGCATTGTCCGCGCACACCGACCCCATCACCACCGCCTATAATAAGTAGGCAATGGCCCAAAAAATCACCCGCCGGGGATGGGCGGCCGCCATCACCGCCACGGCCGCATTGTCCCCCAGCCTGAATCAGGCGCAAGTGCCGGTCGCACAGGAAACTCCGGAAGAGTTGTTGGAGGAGGCCCGGCGCCAGGCCCGCCGCAACCAGGAAACGCTGGCCAAGGTTCCTCTTGAGATGGCCGTCGAGCCAGCCTCGCGGTTTGAGGCCTGATATCTCATGGCCTTTGACGACAGCATTTTCTTCGCCACCATCACGGAACTGAACGCGAAGCTGCGCGCCAAGGAGTTCTCCGCGCAGGAATTGACCAAGGCCTTCTGTGACCGCCTGGAGAAACTCGGCCCCCGTTACAATGCACTTGCGCTCAGCTATCGCGAACAAGCCATCCAGCAGGCCAAGGATGTCGACAGCGAGATCAAGCGAGAGCGTTTTCGCGGACCTCTGCAAGGCATCCCCTACGGCGCAAAGGATCTCCTCGCCGCGGCCGGAGGCCCCACCACCTGGGGCGCAAAGCCGTACGCAGGCCAGGTGTTCGATGAAGATGCCACGGTCATCCGGAAGCTGGAGAAGTCAAAAGCGATCCTGTGCGGAAAACTCTCCATGGTGGAGCTTGCCGGTGGCGGCGGATACCGCTTCCCCGCCGCGTCGCTGCAAGGTCCAGGCATCAACCCGTGGGACCGCACGCGGTGGTCCGGCGGATCATCCAGCGGTTCCGGCTCCGCCGTGGCCGCGGGCCTTGTTCCCTTCGCGCTCGGTTCGGAAACCTCGGGTTCCATCCTCACCCCCGCCGCCTTCTGCGGCATTACCGGACTCCGTCCAACCTATGGCCTGGTGAGCCGTCATGGAGCCATGGCTCTTTCCTGGACCATGGACAAGATCGGGCCCATGTGCCGCTCGGCGGAGGATTGCGGCATTGTGCTCGAGGCGATTGCGGGTAAGGATACGGACGACCCGGGCTCGGCCGGCAAGAGCTTCTACTACCGGCCGGAGTTCGCCCGAAAATTCGCGGACCTCACCATCGGATACTCCCCGGTTGATTTCGAAGGCTGGGCCGATCCGGCCGCGCGGCCCTCGTTCGCGCAGGCGCTGGAGGTGTTTCGAGGCTTCGGCTCCAAGGTCGTGGAAGTCGCTCTCCCGGACCTTCCCTACGGTGCGCTCACCAACACCATCATCACCGCCGAAGGCGCTGCGGTGTTCGAAGAACTCATCACTTCCGGGAAAGTGGATGGCCTCGCAGACGCCAAACAGATTGCCGGATTGAAGGCCGGTCTCGAGATTCCAGCCAAAGACTATCTCAAGGCGATGCGCATCCGCAGCCTTGTGCAGCAGGAGTTCCGAAAGCTGTTCATCAATGTGGACGTGCTGATCACTCCGGCGCGCGCGGGTGCCGCCTCCAAGCTCAGTGATCCACTGGACCGCGGAACCCCTACGTCCTCGCCTACGCCCGCCTCGCGCGGACTCCACGACCTCATCCCCGCAGGTAACCTGGCCGGCCTGCCCGCGCTTTGTCTCCCCTGCGGGTTTGCGGACAATCTTCCGGTTGCCGTTTCATTGGTGGGACGGCCATATTCGGAAAACACCCTGTTGGCCTATGGACGCGAATACCAGAACCGCACTGACTGGCACAAGCGGCGCCCACCTGCTACCTAAATAAAATAGGACCGCGTGAAGCGGCCCTATTTTTCGTTCCGGAGTTACCCTCAAAAGCTCAAATGGCGCCATCCGCGCCCCAAACTGGCCAGAAACACGCGGGTTACTGCCGCGGACGGCAGCTCCGTTCTGTGCGTGTTCCGAAAAAGCGCAAGGCGTTACTTTTAAAAGTAAATCTTGGCCCCCAACTGCATGCGGCGGGGCTCGTTGAGTTGGCTATTTACAAGACCGAAGTTGGCGTCCTGGACGTTGGAACTGCCCGGGTTGGGGCGGAACCGGTTAAATGCGTTGAACATCTCCCAGCGAACATCAAAGCGCACGCGTTCTGTGATGGCGAACGACTTGGCCAGGGAGAAGTTCTCGTTCAGGTTCCAGGGCTGGCGCGCCTTGGGATTATGGCGGGTGGTGTTGCCGATTCTGTCGGTGGGTTGAGGCCCAAAGAAAGCGGGCGGCTGGAAGTAGCGGTCGCTCCCCTTCCAGTTCGGATTGCTGTTGTTGGCAAACCAGCCGTCATAGGTGGTGACGGTTGCCGCGCTGCGTCCATTGAACATCACGCTGCCGAGAGCGGCGCTATTGCCGAGCGGAAGCGGATAGCCGCTGGAGTAGAACTGGCTGCCGGCGATGCGCCAGCCGCCGAGCACATAGGCGGCCGCTCCGCTGGCGAGCCACCTTTTTCCCTTGCCTAAGGGCAATTCGTAGATATAGGTGAACTTGAGGTTATGGGTGAGATCGAACTCGCCGAGGGATTTCTCCAGGCGGCGGTTGTAGTGGTCCAGCGTCCCATTGTCGGGATTATAACCGTCCGAATCGGTGATCAGCTTGGAGAGCACATACGAACTCTGCAATGTGACACCGCTGGCGTACCGTTTGTCGAGCTTGATGATGGCCGAGTGATAGCTGGAATGGCCGCTCTTGTCACCTGCTCCGGAGGCGGTATTGATGTCGCGGAACTGCGGGAAGGGCCGCAGAGCCTGTGCCACGCTGACCGGTGCGCAGGAGGCGCTGAACTGGCAGTTCATGTCCGCGTAGGGAAGGCGCAATCCGGCGGCGATGGCGGCGGGGGAATTGATCGGGCTGGAAAGCAGAGTGCGGCCATAGCGTTCGAGGGCGCTGAAGGGAAGCTGATTGTAGCGCTTCAGACCGGATACCAGGTGCGCGCCGATAGTCGCGTTGTAGCTGGCTTCAAGGACGAGGGAATTGGTAAGCTGCCGCTGGGCGGACAAGGTCCACTGGTAGTTCTCGGGCAAACGCACGGCTTCTCCGTCCCAGTAAGCTGGGCTGGCACCATTGGAGAATGTGGGGTCGATTACCGGCGGCTTGACGTAAGGCGGAAGGCCCTGGTCGATGAGGAAAATCGGAGTGACACCGTTGTCGAGGCTGGAGGCGGAGAAGACCAGTGTGGAGCCTTCGAAGTGCGCGCTGCCGGTGATGGTCTTGGCGACGCCGAAGCTGCGGCCCACGCTGGCGCGTAGGACGGTTTTGTTGTCCAACGCATAAGCCAATCCGAAGCGGGGTCCGATGCCGCCATACCAGCCGGGGGTAATGGAACGGTTGTTCTCGCGGCCGGGACCGAATCCAGCAAAGCGCAATGCGCCGGGTAGGCCACCGGCGCGGGAGTTGGCCAGCTTGGGATCCAGATCGCTCCATTTGTCAAATTGCTCGGTGGGAGGTGTTGTGAACTCATAACGAACGCCCAGATTCAGCGTGAGTTTCGTCGAGACCTTCCAGTCGTCCTGGAAGTATCCGCCATGACTGCGCCACTGCTGGCCAATGAAGCGGTCATTCTCGGTGCCCCCGGTGAATCCTTGGCCGATGAGGAAGGAGGCGAATCCGTTGCCGCCTCCGGTGGAGATGTTGTTGTCGTTGGGGACGGATGTGGAGCGCCGATCACCACGGATAAGGCCGCCGATGGTCTGCTGGCCGAACCCGTTGTAGTGGAGCCTTTCCCACAAATAGCCCATCTTAAAAGTGTGCTTGCCCTTGGTAATGGTGAGGTCGTCGCCAACGGCGAAGACAAAGTTCTCCGAGCCGTCATAGGCGCGGGCCACCCAGGTGCTGTAGTCGGAGTTCTCGACGATGAGGAGGTTCTTGTTGCAGTCCCATGAGCCCTTCACGCAGATCCCCTTGGACTCCCAACCGCCATCGTAGGTCTGCGCAAAGTGATTCTCTTTCCAAAAATTCACGCCGCCAAACAAGTGGTTGACGATAGTGGGAGTTATGACTTTGTCATAGGTGCCTCGATAGACGTCGCTCTTTTGTCTGTCCTTACGATTTTCATTCAATGGATAAGGGAGGCCGGGGAAGCCGTCCGCGCCGGCGATGGATTCGTGAAGCCCATAGTTATAGAGGAAACTGACCCGATCGTTCTGTCCGATGACGTGGTCGGCCTTGACGCTGAACTTGGTCCATGGATCCAGGCGCGTGCCGGTGCTGTTGATGTAGTTGTTGCGCACATAGGCGCTGGTGCCCGGGGCCGCGCCGTTATTCGGTTTCAATACGTCCTTGATCAGGTTCACGTAGTTGCGGGAAATGGTGGCGAAGCGGGCAGCGGGAATCTGGTTGCCGGCAAACGGGGTACGGACAAACCCAGTCCCGGTTGAGGCAGTGGTGGCCGGATCGTAGATGGTTAAAGGCCGGGCATTGCCGTCCACCCAGTTGCGGAAATCGCCATTGTACATCTCGGGAGTAGGGACGGAGAACTGTTGACTGTTCGCTCCGACACGGTTGCGGAACCATTCTCCGGCGGTAAAGAAGAATGTCTTGTTGCGCCCGTCGTAGACCTTGGGAATGTAGACAGGGCCGCCGACGCTCCAACCGAAATCGTTCTGCTTGTACTTGCCTCTCTGGTTCTCAAAGAAGCGGCGGGCATCAAGCGCGTCATTGCGCAGGAATTCGTAAGCAGTACCGTGCAATTGATTGGTGCCGGACTTGGAGGAGAAGGTGATTAACCCGCCTTGTCCGCGCCCAAACTCTGCCTTGAAGCCGTTTGTCTCGACGGCAAACTCGGTGATGGCATCCACCGACGGTGTGTTCACGTTCGCCCACTGCACCGAGTTGAACCGTGTGGTGAGTACGGTGACCCCGTCCAGGGTGGCGCCGTATGCGCCGCCCTGTCCGCCGCCGATATTGAAATTATCGTCGTTGGGCATATTCGCAGCCGGCGTGATGAGGGCCAGATCAAACGCTCCGCGCATGGCGCCACCAACTACGAGAGGAAGTTCGTCCACCATCTTGTTGGAGACGGCGGTGGCGACTTTGGCAGAGGACGTTTGGAGGAGGTCCAATTGGCCGGCCACCTGGATGGACTCTGTGACTGCGCCCACTTCGAGTTGCGCGTTCACGGTGGAGGTGTTGCCCGAGGAGACCGTAATGGCCGATCGGATAGCTGACTTGAAGCCCGTCTTTTCCACCTTCAATGTATAGTTGCCCACCGCCAGCGTGGGGATTGTGAAATCTCCCGTGCTGGTGGTCTGCGTGGCAAAGACTACGTTGGTGGCCGTATTGGTGGCGGTTACTTTCGCATCCGGTACGGAGCCACCGGTGGAGTCGGTCACTGTCCCGGTGATGATTCCGCGGTCGGTCTGTGCCCACAATGGCAGAGAAGCGAGCGCGACAAGAAATGACAAAACGGCAAGACGGAATAGCTTCATGAGACAAACTCCAGACAAATTGATAGATTTCAACCCCTGCAATTAGGAAACAACGAGCCTTCCAGGTACGAAATCATATCACATAATGACGTCAGCAACGCTCTACTGCAACACTACTGCAACACGCGCTGCTTGAATTCGCACGCTCTCCTCTGCTATCGTGGCCTACATCATGCAAATCAAACGAACCATGCTTGCCGCCGCCTTTCTCGGCCTCGCCGGCGGATCATTCTATCTCACCGGTCAGCCCAATACGGTAAAGAAGATTGCCGACGGGGTCTGGTTTCGCGAAGGTGATCTGAAGAACGAAGGCACCTGCAACAACATCATTATCGAGATGAAGGACTATCTGATCATCATCGATGCCAACTTCCCGAGCGGTGCGAGGAAGGCGCTCGCCGACGCAAGAAAGGTCTCCAGCAAGCCGGTCAAATACGTCTTTGACACCCATCATCATGGCGATCACGCCTACGGTAATCCAGTTTGGACCAAGGAAGGGGCCATCACGCTCGCGCATGCGGGAGTGGTTGAGGAGATGAAGGCGCGCGAGCCCCAGCGCTGGCTGCAGTCCGCCAAGGACCGGAAGGATGTTGCCGAACTCAAACTCGCCACGGCGGAGCCGCCCAAGGAAACTTTCACCAAGAGCCCGCACGTGATCTCGGACGGCACCCGCCGCGTTGAGTTCCATCACTTCGGATGGGCGCATACCAAAGGCGACGGCTTTGCCTATCTACCCAAAGAGAAGATTCTGTGCACAGGGGATGCGGTGGTGAACGGCCCCTACAATTTCACCGGTGATGCCAATATCGGCAACTGGGTCAACGTGGTCCAGAGCGCGCTCAAGCTGGATGTGACTACTGTTTTGCCGGGCCACGGCGGGCCGGGTGGCAAGGAGGTTCTCACCGGCGAGGCCCTCTTCATGACGGAGCTTCAGAAGGCGGTCAAGACGGCCCGCTCGCAGGGAAAAAAGCTCAGTGACATAGTGACGATGAAAGGCGCGGACCCGGTCTCCACCAACATCAAACTGCCGGATAGCGTGAAAAACTGGGTTGGCAGCTTTCTGCCGGCGCAAGTGCGCGATGCCTTTGTCGAACAGGAACAGGGCAAACCGCGCGGCAGCCTGACTCTCTAGTCCGCAAAGGACGCCGTCCCAACGCTCGGCGCATCCGAGCAACAGCAAGTCGCCGAGCCCGTCCGGCAGCTCCGTTTTGCGGCTGTTACTTACCAGCCCCTCATTGACTCAACATGAATGTGACCTCGATGGAGAGAGCCACGTCCACCGGCTGGCTGTTCAATGTGGCAGGACGGTATCGCCACTGCCGGACGGCGTCCAGGGCAGCCGGAGCCAATAACGGGTGGCCGCTGAGCAGCCGGAGAGACTGTATCATCCCATCCTTGGCGATGACCGCCTCCAGCCGGACCGTGCCCGCGATTCGCGCCTGCCGCGCCAAAGGGGGATACGCCGGCCGCACCTCTTGCAACAGCATTGGAGACTGAACGGCGCCACCCACACGGTAGACTCGCTGTTCCGGCGCTGGCGGTGTCTTGGCGGGAGCGGGCCTTGCCGCCGGAGGCGCTACATGGATCTGGTTGCCGGCGGAAGGCCCGGCGATGCCTCCTGGCACCATAAAGTCGGATGAGCCGGGCTGCTGCCGGTATCCGCTATCCAAGACCGGCTCGTCGAACAGGATGGCGATCTGGGCCGGAATGCCACGCGGCTCGGTGAACTGGCGCGTGGCCGTGCGAGGGAGAGAGAAGCCGGCTGCAGGTCCGGACGGCGGCGCCAAAGCTCTCAACTCCGGCGGCGGCTCAATCAACTCCATGGGCGCGGCCGGTGACGCCGGCCTCCGCAACACAACAGCGGGGAGCGCTGGAATAAACACAAGTGGAATCAGCAAGGCGACGCCGATGAAGAGCAGCTGCACGACGGCTGCGGTGGAAAGCGACCAGGCGCGCCGCGCCACCGGCGGCGCGGTAATAAGCGATGACTCAAACATAACGCCCCTCCTGATGAGTTGGACACCGGGAAGGGCGTGTAAGTTCCGAACCTGAATTCTACTTCAGCTCGAGGATCTCTTTCTCCTTGGCCTTGGCGGCCTGCTCGAGCTTGGCCATCTCGGAGTCAGTCATCTTCTGGATCTCGTCGTGGGCGCGACGGTCCTCATCTTCGCTGATCGACTTGTCCTTGAGCAGCTTCTTGATCGCTTCATTGGCATCCCGGCGGATGTTGCGAATGGCAACGCGGTGCTCTTCAGTGACCTGGTGCAGGTGCTTGACGAGGTCCCGGCGGCGTTCCTCATTCAGCGGTGGAATGGGGATGCGAATGAGCTTGCCGTCGTTCATGGGGTTGAGGCCAAGGTCGGCCGAGCGGATGGCTTTTTCGATGGCCCCGATCTGTGTGTTGTCCCACGGCTGGGCCGTGATCATGGCCGGCTCGGGAACGTGCAGCGTCGCCATCTGGTTGAGCGGAGTGGGAGTGCCGTAATAGTCCACACGAACGTTGTCGAGCAGACTTACCGAGGCGCGCCCGGTGCGGATGCTGGTCATGGCGTGCAGCAGGTCGGCAATCGCCTTCTCCATTCTTGCGCGGGCACTGGATTCGATTTCTTTCACCATTGTGATCATCCACCTGTTTGGATTAATGTATGAGAGTGCCGATGGGTTCACCCATCGCCATTCGCATTATATTGCCATGCGTGTTGAGATTGAAAACCTGAATCGGCAACTGGTTGTCGCGGCACATGGCTACGGCCGAGCTGTCCATCACCCGCAATGACTTGGAGAGCACTTCCAGATAGGAGACCTGGTCGTACCGGGTAGCGTCGGGATGCTTCAGAGGGTCTTTGTCGTAGACCCCGTCCACGCGCGTTCCCTTGGCCACCACTTGCGCCTTGATCTCGAGTGCGCGCAGCGTGGCGGCGGTGTCCGTGGAGAAGTAGGGGTTCGAGGTGCCGGCGCCAAAAACGACAATGCGGCCCTTCTCCAGGTGCCGTATCGCGCGCCGCCGGATGTAGGGTTCCGCCACCTGATGCATCTGAATCGCGGTCATGACACGCGTGGGCGCGCCCTGCTTTTCCAGTGCATCCTGCAGCGCGATGGAGTTGATGACCGTCGCCAGCATGCCCATGTGATCGGCTGCGACGCGGTCCATGTTGCGGGCCGCGGCTGCCACGCCCCGGAAGAAGTTACCGCCGCCGACTACAAGCCCGATCTGGACGCCGGCCTTGGCCACTTGGGCCACTTCGGCCGCAAGAGCCGATACGCGATCCGCATCAATTCCAAAGCCAGCTCCAGCGGCTAGAACTTCGCCGCTGAGCTTCAACAGGATGCGATCGTATTTCGGCATGCGAGTGGTCTCGCTACTTGGATGCGGCTGGTTCTTCGGCCGCCACGGCAGCGGCGTCACCGACTTTGAACCGGACAAAGCGGGAAATGGTGATGTTCTCCTGGAGTTTCGAAATCTTGGACTTCAGCAGCTGGTCAATCGTAATGGTGTTGTCCTTGATAAAAGGCTGGTCAAGAAGACAGGCCTCTTCATAGAACTTGCCCAGACGGCCTTCCACGATCTTGTCCAGAATCTTTTCCGGCTTGCCTTCGGCGAGGGCGCGAGCACGGGCGATCTCCTTTTCTTTCTCCAGCACTTCGGGGGTGACCTCTTCCCGGCGCAGGAAGCGTGGGTCGGCCGCCGCAATGTGCATGGCAACGTCCTTCACCAGTTCCTGGAAGTCATCGGTGCGGGAGACGAAGTCGGTTTCGCAGTTCACCTCCACCAAAACGCCCAACTGCGCGCCGGGGTGAATGTAGGTTCCGATCTGTCCCTGGCGCGCGGCGCGAGACTGGCGCTTGGAGGCGGCCGCAATCCCTTTCTTGCGCAGTACGACTTCGCCTTCGGCCAGATCGCCGCCGGCTTCCTCCAGGGCTTTCTTACAATCAAGCATTCCGGCTCCGGTCTTGTCACGGAGCTGTTTCACAAGAGCAGCGGTAATTTCGGGCATTGCAGGTTCCTACCTAATCAGTAAATTCTAGAGCGCAGCCGGACCCGCGGCCCGGAGCTGGCAACAAGACGCGCCGCCGATCAGTCCTTATCGGCTTCGATCAGGACGCGCTTGGGCAGAGCCATGCTGGCAAGGTCTTCCTCGCTCAGGCTCTCCGACATCAGCTTTTCTGCGTATTGGGGTTCGAAGTACTGGCTGTATTCGCTGGAGGCCTCATCGGTCGTGGTCTCTTCGGTCACCACGGATGCGGCAAAGTCGTGTTCGGTGGCCAGTGCGCGGCCTTCCACCACAGCTTCCGAGATCTTGGTCGTAAACAGGCGGATGGCGCGAAGCGCGTCATCATTGCCCGGGATGACATGATCTACTTCATCGGGGTCGCAGTTGGTGTCCACCACCGCGACAACGGGAATGCCGAGTTTCTTGGCTTCCTTAACGGCGATGGACTCCTTGTTGGAATCAACGACAAAAATGATGTCCGGCAAGGTTGCCATTTCCTTGATGCCGGAAAGGTTGGCGGTGAGGTGCTTGCGCTCCCGTTCCAGCCGTCCCACTTCCTTCTTGGCGCGGCCGGCGTAGTTGCCATCGGCGACCATCGCTTCCAGGTCCTTGAGACGCTTGATGGACTTCTGGACGGTGACAAAGTTGGTCAGAAGCCCGCCGAGCCAGCGCTGATTCACAAAATACATGGAGCAGCGGGTGGCTTCCTCGGCAATGGATTCCTGCGCCTGCCTCTTGGTGCCTACAAAGAGGACCGTCTTGCCCTGCGCCGCCTGTTCGGCCACATAGCGCATGGCGTCCTTGAACAGCTTGAGGGTCTTTTGGAGATCTATGATATAGATCCCGTTACGTTCGCCAAAGATGTATTCTTTCATCTTTGGATTCCAGCGCTTGGTCTGGTGCCCGAAGTGAACGCCTGCTTCGAGCAATTCTTTCATCGAAATCGACGGCAAGATTTGCCTCCTATTGAATTCCCGGCGGTTGCGGTGTGTGCGTCAGGGGAGCGGTCCAAAGCGAGATTTGCTCCCGGCGCAGAACGAAGGCGCCTTCGCGGTGAAGGCGCCACGGAAAACCAATGCTTAGCGTTTGGAGAATTGGAACCGTTTGCGGGCTCCCTTTTGACCGTACTTCTTGCGCTCGTGCGCGCGCGGATCGCGGGTCAGCATTCCCAACTGCTTCAATTTGCCGCGCAGCTCGATGTTGAAATCACAAAGCGCGCGGGCAATGCCCAACCGGATGGCGCCGGCCTGGCCGGTGTAACCGCCACCCTTGGTGGTGATATAAATGTCGAACTTGTCGGCCGTTTCGGTGGCCAGCAGCGGCTGGCGCACCATGGCCTTGGAGGCCGCGGCGGAAAAATAGTGTTCCAGGGTGCGGCCGTTGATTTTGATGTCGCCGCCGCCCGGACGCAGGAACACGCGGGCTACCGAAGTTTTCCGGCGGCCGGTTCCGAGATTCTGAACTAACGCTGGCACTTGAAGTTGAATTCCTTTCATGCTAGGAGACCGGCACTGGCTTCTGAGCCTGGTGCGGATGTTTGGGTCCAGCATAGACGTTGAGTTTACGGTACATCTGCTTGCCGAGTTTGTTCTTGGGGAGCATACCGGAGATGGCCAACTCGACCATGCGGATGGGGCGCGTGGCGCGCATCTTTGCGGCTCCGACCTCTTTCAACCCGCCAGGGTAGCCGGAGTGGGTGCGGTAAATTTTGTCGCGTTCCTTCTGGCCGGTGAGGCGGACCTTGTCGGCATTGATGACAATGACGTGGTCGCCGGTGTCCAGGAATGGAGTGTAGGTGGGCTTGTTCTTGCCCATCAAAATTCTTGCGGCATCGGAAGCCAAACGGCCCAGGACGACGCCTTCGGCATCAATGACGTGCCAGGCACGCACAATTTCCTTAGCCGATGGGAAGTGGGTACTCATAGACAGACTATCCTTATTCAGTGTACACGGCAGAACGAGCCCGTGCCCGCCAGACGAGACTTACAATATCTAAAGTTAGCTGATGGCGAAGGGGTCTGTCAAATCAATGGTTTTCGAAAGGGAGTTCGTTTTGCCAAATCAGGTTCGCGGGTAGGGGGTAATCGGCTCACGGCCGAGGATATGATCCAGGTGGTGCTGCATGTGGAGGACGTAGTCGTCAATGAGAAAGCCGAGCGTCACCGGATCCCCATCGCCTACAATGCAAAGGGCTTCGAGGCGATTGGGTTCGATTTGTTCCACCAGGCGGGCGAGCAATCCGTTGTAGCGATGCCAGAGGCCGATGATGGTTTCGAGCGTCATGTCCTGGTAGCCGTGCAGGGCGACCCAACGGTCTTGATCGTAGCCCGGCCCCTCGTAGTTTCCATACAGCGCCGCCCGGGCGAACCGGAGGTGATTGTTGGCGGCCGAGTCGATCAGATGGCCCAGTTCCTCCTTCTTTGACCACTTGCCGGGCGCCGGATGGGTTGAGGCTTGCGCTTCCGAGATGGCATTCAGCAATGGAAGCTCCACCTCCACGGTTCCCAGAATCGTGTTCATGATATCTCCATCGTAGTATGCTTCATTATGTCCATGAATTCCTCCAATCGCCGGCAGTTTCTTTCCGCCGCCGCGGGGGCCGGCGTCGCGCTGGCGGCCGATGGGCCGCGGCCCAACATTCTATGGCTCACCAGTGAGGACAACGGACCTCATCTTGGCTGTTACGGGGACACCTATGCCACCACCCCGAACCTGGATCGTCTGGCGTCGAGATCCCTGCGCTACAACACGGCCTGGTCCAACGCGCCGGTGTGTGCGCCCGCCCGGACCACTTTGATCTCCGGCCTTTACCCGCCCTGCACCGGAGCCGAACACATGCGCAGCATGACGCGGCTGCCCCAGGCTTTCAAAATGTATCCGCAGTATCTGCGCGAGGCCGGCTACTACTGCACCAACAACAGCAAGACTGACTATAATCTCGCCGAACAGGGAAAAGTGTGGGACGAGTCGAGCAAAGACGCCCACTGGCGGAAGCGAAATGGGGCGCAGCCCTTCTTTGCCATTTTCAATTTTCTCATCTCGCACGAGAGCCAGATCCGGAAGCGGCCGCACCAACTGGTGCACGATCCGTCCAAGGTTCGTATCCCGGCCTATCATCCGGATACGCCGGAGGTCCGGCACGACTGGGCGCAGTATTACGACAACCTCACGACGATGGACGGGGAGGCGGGTGCGATGATGCGGCAGCTCGAACAGGACGGGCTGGCCGATGACACCATCATCTTCTACTACGGCGATCATGGTTCCGGCATGCCGCGCAGCAAGCGCTGGCCGTACAACTCCGGCCTGCAGGTGCCCTTGCTGATGCACATTCCGGAAAAGTTCCGGCATCTGGCCCCGCCCGGATACAAGGCTGGCGGGACCACAGACCGGTTGGTTGGCTTTATCGACATGGCGCCCACGCTGATGAGCCTGGTTGGGATGAAGCCGGCGGCGCATCTGCAAGGCCACGCCTTCGCCGGTTCGCACACAGCGCCGGAGCAGCCCTACCTGTACGGTTTCCGTGGGCGCATGGATGAGCGCTACGACATGGTGCGCAGCGTGCGGGACCAGCGCTATGTCTATGTCCGCAACTACATGCCGCACAAGATCTACGGCCAGCACATCGACTACATGTTCGAGACGCCGACGACGCAGGTCTGGAAGAAACTCTACGATGCGGGCAAGCTGAACCAGGCGCAATCGCATTTCTGGGAAACCAAGCCGCCCGAGGAGCTTTACGATCTCCAAAACGACCGCGACGAGGTGAACAATCTCGCCGCCGATCCGGCGCACCGGCAGCGGCTGGAGCGGATGCGCAAGGCGCAGCAGGAACTGGCGGCGAAGATTCGCGACGTCGGATTTCTGCCGGAGGCGGAGATACATTCCCGCAGCCAGGGCTCCACTCCCTATGAGATGGGCCACGATGAGAAACGGTATCCGGCGGCGAGAGTGATGGCGGCGGCAGAACGCGCATCGATGCTGAAGCAGGACGCACTGCCGGATCTTCTGAAAGCGATGGAAGATGCCGACAGCGCGGTTCGCTACTGGGGCGCGCTCGGCGTTCTGATGCGCGGCGCACCGGCGATGGAACAGGCGCGCGCGGCTTTGCGGAAGGCGCTTGCCGATGCCGCGCCGAGCGTGCGCATCATTGCCTCAGAGGCCTTGGGCCGCTACGGCAACGCCGAGGATCTGCAACTGGCCTTGCCGGTGCTGTCCGAATTAGCCGCGCCGGACAAGAATGGCGTATACATCTCCATGCTTGCGATGAACGCGATCGACATTCTGGATAAGAAGGCATTGCCGCTCAAGGGCATGATAGAGAAGATGCCAAGGCGGGACCCGAAGGCGAACAACCGTTTGAGCACCTATGTGGACCGTTTAGTGGAGAAGACGCTCGGGGATCTTTCTTTCTAAGAAACACGCGCAAAACGGAGCTGCCGTCCGCAGCGGTAAACTCGCGTGTTTCTGGCCTGTTTGGGGGCGCGGACGGCGCCCTTTGCGCTAAACAGGCCCGGCGGAGGCGATCTCCGGCGCCATCGCGCCGAACTTTTCAAAGTTCTCCTGGAAGCGCCGGCTGAGGCCCGCGGCTGCCTGATCATATGCCGCGCGATCCTTCCACTGTCCGGCGGCGTCCAGTATGGCATCCGGCACAGCGGGGCAGGACTGAGGCACCAGCACCTGGAAGACAGGATGCGGCTTTGCCGGAACATCGTTCAACTGTCCCGAGATGGCCGCGTTCACCATCGCCCGCGTGTAGGCAAGCTTCATGCGATGGCCTTCCCCGAAGGCTCCGCCCACCCATCCGGTGTTCACCAGCCAGCAGCGAACCTGATAACGCCGCATCTTCTCGCCCAGCATTTTTGCATAGGCTTCCGGATGGCGCGGCAGGAAGGGGGCTCCGAAGCAGGCGCTGAAGTTTGGCTGCGGCTCTTTGCCCAGTCCGCGCTCGGTACCGGCGAGCTTGGCGGTGTAGCCGCTCAAAAAATGATACATGGCCATTTCCGGCGTCAGACGGGAGATGGGAGGCAGGACGCCAAAAGCGTCGGCAGTGAGAAAGAGAATGTTGGTGGGATGCCCGGCGATGGCGGGGATGACGGCGTTGTCAATGAAGTCCACCGGATATCCTGCCCGCGTGTTTTCCGTGAGACGGTCGGAATCGAAATCAAGCTGACCGGTGGCTGGATCGAGAACCACGTTTTCGAGTACGGTCCCAAAGCGGATCGCATTCCAGATCTGCGGCTCGTTTTCCTGCGACAAACGGATGCACTTGGCATAGCAGCCGCCTTCAAAATTGAAAACGCCGGTATCGCTCCAGCCGTGTTCGTCATCGCCGATCAGGCCGCGGCCGGGGTCGGCGGAAAGCGTGGTCTTGCCGGTTCCGGAGAGGCCGAAGAAGAGAGCAACATCGCCGGATGAGCCAATGTTGGCCGAGCAATGCATGGGAAAAACGCCTCGACCCGGGAGGAGGTAGTTCAGAATCGTGAAGACGGATTTCTTCAGCTCCCCGGCGTAGAAGGTTCCCATGATGAGAACGATCTTGCGCGTGAAGCTGACGGCGATAGCGGTGGTGGAGTTGGTGCCGTCGGCGGCCGGGTCGGCCTGGCATCCCGGCGCGAATAGGATGGTGAAACCCTGGGCTTGCGCGGCGAGCGAATCAGCGTCGGGCCGGATCAGCAACTGGCGTCCAAACAGATTGTGCCAGGCGAGGGTGGTGATCACGCGCACAGAAAGGGAAAATTCAGGATCGGCCCCCGCCCGCAGGTCCTGCACGAACAGTTCCTTCCCTTGGAGATACTGCGCGGCCTTGGCGTGGAGCCTGTCGAAATTCTGCGGCGTGATCGCCTGATTGACCGGCCCCCAATGGACCGTGTTTTCCGTGAGGGCATCGCGGACAATGAACTTGTCCTTGGGCGAGCGGCCGGTGAACTTGCCAGTCTCCACCACCAGCGCGCCATTGTGGGCGAGCCTGCCTTCGCTGCGGAGGATCGCCTCTTCCACCAGCCGCGACGGGCTCAAGTTCCAATGTACCGCCGCCCAGTTCTGGAGGCCATGCTCGTGCAATCCATGGCTGCTGGCGAGATTCTCCGTTTGAATCATAGTTTATTAGGCCGGAACGTCTCAGTCTATCATGGAGGTATGAGGATGAGCCGCCTGCTTTTGAGGAACACGCGCAAAACGGACTCGCTCCGGCGCCTTCAAGACCGCGTGTTCCTCCCCGTTTGGCGCCGCGCCTCCGCGACCTTTGCGCTATTGAGGAACACGCGCAAAACGGACTCGCTCCGGCGCCTCGAAGACCGCGCGTTCCTCCCCGTTTGGCGCCGCGCCTCCGCAGCCTTTGCGCTTTTGAGGAACGCGCGCAAAACGGAGCTGCCGTCCGCAGTTTTAACACGCGTGTTTCTGGCCAGTTTGGCGGCGCGGCCGGCGCCCTTTGCGCTCCTAAGTAACAGCCAGCAAAACGCAGCTCGTCCCGGCTTGGCAAGCTGCTGTCGTGCGGTCGTATTGAGGGCCGGGACGGCCCTTTGCAGACTAGCCCCCCAAGCAGCGTTGCTGATCCTACTGACGGCTGCCTACAGCCAGGTGATTGAGTTCGAATCCGGCGGATTGCGCTACCTTACGCAAACGCGCAACGGCGTCACGGTGATGTTTGC
>Ga0080064_1002674_pt1 | contig 29112 bp, 29 predicted proteins | sample Subgrocontami54m_FD_69260 | JGI IMG/M metagenome (GOLD analysis project Ga0080064, IMG submission 69260) | Subsurface groundwater microbial communities from S. Glens Falls, New York, USA - GMW46 contaminated, 5.4 m (SPADES assembly) (version 2) ...
CGGAACCACAGCCGATTGAGCCGATCGAGACGCGACGACGAGACCCGATCCATGACCACCGCGAGGGCCCGGATGCCGATCGGGAGGACCCGCCCGGTCGGTTGGGCCGAGGCTCCGGTGATCACCAGGCCAGCGACCCGTTCGGGATGACGGGCGGCGACCTCAATGGCCAGATAGCCGCCAAGCGACAACCCGCAGACGACCGCGCGGCCACCGGCCGCCTCATCGATCACCCGGACGATCTCGTCGACCGCCTCGTCCCAGACGAAGGTCCGATCGCGCAGCGCGCCGTGACCGGGCAGGTCCAGGGCGATCACCCGGAACCCGCCAGACAGGGCCACGAGCTGGGGGTGCCACATCCCGCGCGACAGCCGGGTGCCGTGGACGAGGACGATCGCGGGCGCTCCGGCTGGCCCGACGGCGGTATAGGTCGACGACACGCATCCCAGCCTAGCGCCTCGCACCGAGGGCGCGATGGCGGTCCGACCGGAGGGTACGCTTAGCGGATGGAGACCCTGCTCGACATCCTCGATGAAGCGGTGTCCCGCTACACCGAGCGGCCCGCCCTGTCGCTCCGGCGCGACGACGGAGCCAGCGAGTCGTGGACCTTCCGCGAGCTCGATCGACGCAGCCGTCTCGTTGCCTGGCGGCTCCGGGCCGTGGGTCTCAGCGCCGGCGATCGCATGCTGACCTGGTCACCCTCGACGCCCGCCCTGCCGGCGGTGTATTTCGGCGCCATGCGGGCCGGGGTGGTCGTCGTCCCCCTCGACCTGCGGATGGCGCCCGATGCGGTCGAACGGATCGCCCAGAAGTCCGAGGCCGCGCGACTGGCGATCGGCTCCGGCCGCGACGCACCCGACCCGCGCGAGGCCGGCCTGGAACGATTCCCGACCTCGAGCGTCGAGGACCTGGCCGCCGAGCCCGATCCGGACTGGCCGGCCGACTGGGCCGATCAGGTCGCGACGTGGCCCCGGCCCGCGCCGGCCGACCTGTTCGAGATCATCTTCACCAGCGGCACGACCGGGACCCCCAAGGGGGTGATGCTGACCCACGCCAACGTCGTGGCCACCGTCGAGACGGCGAACAACGCGATCCCGCCCCAGGAACACCGGATGGTCTCGCTCCTGCCCCTGTCGCACCTCATGGAGCAGGCCATCGCGCTGTTCTACGCACTGACCGTCGGGGCCGACATCCTGTACGTCCGGAGTCGCAATCCGCGGGTCATCTTCGAGGCGATCCGGGACCACCGGGTGACCACGATGCTGGTCGTCCCCCAGATCCTCGACCTGTTCTGGGGCGCCATCCAACGAGAAGTGGACAAGTCGGGCCGCGGGGCGACCTTCGAGCGCCTGCGCCGGATCGCCCGCCATCTGCCCTACCCCGCCCGGCGGCTGCTGTTCCGGCGGGTCCACGCCCAGCTTGGCGGTGGCCTGAACCTGTTCGTGTGCGCCGCCGCATTCCTGCCGCCGGCGCTCCAGCAGTCCTGGGAGGACGTCGGCGTCGTGGTCATGCAGGGCTACGGTGCGACCGAGTGCGGGCCGGCAAGCGCCACCTCGAAGACGGACCACGGGCTGGGAACCGTCGGACGCACGATCCCGCCGGTCCAGGTCAAGCTGGCCGACGACGGCCAGATCCTCGTCGCCGGTCCGACGGTCTTCTCCGGCTACTGGCGCGACCCCGCCGCAACCGCCGCCGCCTTCACCCCCGACGGCTGGTATCAGACCGGTGACATCGGCCGCCACGACGCGGCCGGGCATCTCATCCTGATGGGCCGGATCAAGGACATCATCGTCCTGCCAAACGGCCTCAACGTGTATCCCGAGGACATCGAGAACGCGCTCCGGACGGCGGGCGTGCGCGACTCGGTGGTGCTCGAGACGCGGCCCGGCCGGATCGAGGCGGTCGTCCTCGCTCCGGGGTCGGCGGTCATGCCCCGCGGCGGTGACGTTCCGGGCCAGGGCGTCGAGGCGCTCCACCGCGAACCGGCCGAGCTGCGGGCCGAGATCGACGCCGCGGTCAAGCGCGCCAACGCGACCCTGGCCGTCAACCAGCGGGTGGCCGCCTGGCGGCTGTGGCCGGACGCCGACTTCCCCCGGACCCACACGCTCAAGGTCAAGCGCGACCGGATCCGGGCCTGGGCCGCCGTCGAGCAGCCGCTCCCGGTCGACGCGGTGGACGAGCCGGTCGTCTCCTAGCGAACGACTGGGACGTCCACCCCAACGGTTTCGAGCGCCGTCGCAACGCTCGAGGTGCGCGGATCCTTGGCCGTCGCCGGCGACCAGCTGAAGAAGACGATCGTCGAGCCGGCCTGGCGGATCACCGCCCGGGCATCGTTGGCGAACTGGACCCGGCCGGGCCCGCTGGCAAGGTAGGCGGCCATCTCGCGCCCCGCGTCGTAGGCGGTCTGGGCATCCTTGAAGTCGTAGACCACGATGAACGCGCCCGCCTCATCGTCGGGCAAGGTCACCTTCAGGACGAGCCGTTGAGCAGCGGCCAACGTCGGCGATTCGCCCGGTCGGAACGGGACTGGCGATACGGTCGAGCTGAGCCCGACGGCGCGGAGGGCTGCATCCACCTGGGTCGCCGTGACCGTCACGGCTCCCGACAGGAGCGGCGCGGGACTTGGCGGCGCGGTTGGGGCGGGCACGGCCGTGCTGGCGGCGATCCCGCAGCCCGCCACGATGAGCGCCAGGATCGCGGCCGCCAGGGCACCCTTGAGGCTCCGGCGCAACCCGCCTGGTCGCGCTCCCGAGTCGGGGCTCATCCCGGCGGCCAGGCCATCGCTCGTCCGCCGAGCAGGTGGACGTGGAGATGGCCGATCGTCTGGCCGCCCCAGGTCCCCACGTTGGCGACCAGCCGGTAGCCGTCCTCGGCGATGCCCTCCGAGCGAGCGAACTCCGCCGCGGCCGCGAACAGCCGACCGAGCAGCGGGCCGTCCGACTCGATCAGCTGGGCGGCCGACGGGATGTGGACTCGAGGAAAGAACAGGACGTGGGTCGGGGCGCGCGGCGCGATGTCACGGATCCCCAGGACCAGGTCGTCGCTGTAGACCTGGTCGGACGGGATCTCGCCGGCCACGATCCGGCAGAGCAGGCAATCCGGATCGTGAGCTCGCTCATCGGCCAAGGTGCGATTCTCCTCCAGCGGATGGATCGGCGTTCACAACTGCGGCTTGGCGCTCATCAGGTAGCCGATCAGTCCGATCAGGCCGGCCATCCCGTACGACACGTAGCGCTGGCGCCGCGCAGCGGCCAGCCAGACCCGATCGTCCCACGCCGCGCGCAAGCCGACCAGCGCCCGCAGGTTCGGTCGCTGGATGAAGAAGGCGATGGCCAGGTTGACCGCGTAGATCGCCAGCGCGACGAGCAGCCAGGGCTGCTCGAGCAGCTTGATCCCGAGGCTCCCGACAAGGAGTGCCCCGGTCACCGCCAACCCGACCCCGATGACGATCGTGCCGCCGTTCTGCATCCGGAGCAGGAACCGGACCACGGGGCTGCGCGACTCGATCGCCGGTCGGCCGCTGCGCAACGCGAAGGGCAGGAGGAGGGACGGCAGGAACAGACCGATCGCCAGCAGGATGTGGACGGGCAGGACGACCGCAAAGATGGGCACGGGCCCGATTGTATTGCGACCGCCCGATCCGGCGGCCCGACCCAGCCGTAGCGACGAAGGTCAGCCGGTCCGGACGGCCTCGAGCGCGATCCAGTCGCCCTCGGCCGACCGGGCCGCGATGTCCAGACCGGCGGCTGCGAACGCCCCTCGGACCTCGGCTTCGCGATCGATGAAGATGCCCGACGCCAGCAGCCGACCGGCGGGCCGCAGCTCGGCGGCGAGCGCCTCCGCCAGGGCGATCAGGAGCGACGCGATGAGGTTGGCCAGGACGAGGTCGAATGGCGGTTCACCGGTCGGCAGACTCCCCTGGCGGGCGCGGATCCGTCGGCCGAGCCGGTTCCGCCGCGCGTTTGCCGCGCTGGCCTCGATCGCGATCGGGTCCGGATCGACCCCGAGGACGCTCTCCGCGCCAAATCGGGCCGCGGCGATCGCCAGGATCCCCGAGCCACACCCGACGTCGAGGACCCGCGTCCCGCCAGCGGGACCGGATCCGGCCCCAAACCGACCGGCGTCGGCCCAGGCCTCGATGCCGGCCAGGCACAGTCGGGTCGTCGGATGGAGCCCCGTGCCAAAGGCCATCCCGGGATCGAGGGCCAGGACGACATCGTCGGGGCCCCGCCGGTGGCGCCGCCAGGTCGGTCGGATCACCAGTCGTCGACCGATCCGGAGAACCGGGGAATGGGCCTTCCAGCTGTGGGCCCAGTCCTCCTCGTGGACGATCCGGGTCTCGAGTGGCCCGATCGCCCGCAACCCGAACGCCTGGAGGTGGCCGAGCGCACGGTCCGCACCCGCAACGGCGGCCCGGGCGGCGGACGCGTCGCGGGCAGGCAGATACGCCCGCACGATGGCCGGACGGCTGGTGTCCACCCGCGCCCCGAGCCCCTCGTCGACCAGCTCGAAGGCCGGCTCGACGGTCGTCCCGCCGGGCGCGAACCGAGTCAGGATCTCGCTCACAGCTTCGACCGCCTCGTGGTCCGCGGTCACCGCCAGCTCGAGCCAGGCCCCGGCCGCCGAGACGCCCTCGTCGGGCGCGCCGGCATCGTTCAAGTCAGCGCGTCCTTGACCCGATCGAGCAGCCCGCCGCCGACACCGCCAACCGCCTCGCCGGACTCGGCGGCGAGCGCTTCGAGAAGATCGCGCTGGCGCTTGGACAGCTTGGTCGGGACGGCGACCTTGACGAACACGTGGAGATCGCCGCGCTGGCTGGCCCGGCGAAGATGCGGCGCGCCCTTGCCCCGCAGCCGGATCTCGGCGCCGGGCTGCGTCCCGGGCTTGATCTCGAGCGGCTCTTCGCCGTCGACGGTCGGGATCGTCAGGGTCGTCCCGAGGGCCGCCTGGGCGATCGAGATCTCGCGTTCGAGGTATAGCTCCGTGCCCTCGCGCTTGAGCTCCGGGTGGGGCTGGACGTGGACGGCGACGTACAGGCTGCCGGCGGGTCCGCCGCGTGGTCCCACTTCGCCCTCGCCAGACAGGCGGATCTGGTGGCCCTCCTCGATCCCGGCCGGGATCGACACCCGGAGCGTCCGCTTGCGCTCGACCCGACCCTCGCCGTGGCAGGTCTCGCAGGGCGTCTCGATCAGCTTGCCCTCGCCGTGGCATTTCGGGCACGGGGTGACATTGACCATCTGGCCGAGCATCGTGTTGCGCACGCTCCGGATCTCACCGCGACCATCGCACTGGGAGCACGTCGTCGCCGAGGTGCCCGGCTTGGCGCCGGAGCCTTCGCAGACCTGGCACTGCGAGAAGGCGCTGAACTCGATCTCCTTCTCGGTTCCGTGGATTGCCTCGGCGAAAGCGATCCGGAGGTCGTAGCGGAGATCCGCCCCGGCCGGCGGTCCCGCGCGGCGCGTCCGACTGCCAGCCGCGCCTCCGAAAAACGCGTCGAAGATGTCGCCAAAACCCTGCCCGAAGTCGGCCGGTCCGCCGCCCGCGCCGCCGTTGACCCCGGCCCGCCCGAACAGGTCGTAGGCCTGGCGCTTCTGGGGATCCGACAGGACCTGGTAGGCCTCGTTGAGCTCCTTGAACCGCTCGTCCGCACCCGCGTCGGTGTTGACGTCGGGATGCCAGCGCTGGGCCAGTCGCCGGAACGATCGCTTGATCTCGGCGTCGCTGGCCCCACGCTTGACCTCGAGGAGCTCGTAGTAATCGCGCTCAGTGACCATCGGACGAGCAAGGATACGGGAGCTTGCGCCGGAAGGTCGCTCGGCTCAGCCGCCGTCGAACGCTAGGGTCCAGGCGGCAGTCGTGTCAACGCAAGGTCGGGGTAGTAGTTAGAGCGCTCGGAAGTTGCCGCCGCAGCGGAAGATCCCACGCTGATCGATCAGCCATTCTGCTGCCCGAACGTCTGGGCCAAGGACGGATCGTCGCCTATTCGAAGGCCGCCCTCATGGTTCTCGTCGAGTGATTGCCAAGATGCGTCCAGCCGCGTAATAGGCGCCCAACGTTACGCAAAGCCCGAGGACCCCGGCTAGCAAGGTTTGCAGCATCGACGGCTCGGATGGCCGAATGTAGGCCCACGCGAAGACAAACGGCGCAGCGACGAGGATCGTCAAGATAAAGCGACTTACGTCGAAAGCCCTACTCACGTCGTGTACCCATCAGCAGCGGGGCCTCCAGTATGAGACGGATATCGTCCCGCCAGTCAAGATCCTGCGTTGCACAGGGACAATAACCAGGGCGATCTGGAGTTGGCGCATCATCGAGAGCAAGCAAGCACCGCCGGTCCCCGTGACCCTCTTCGCCTCCACCTGTCCGGGACCGCGGCCGGCATTGCCAGCATTAGGACTGCGCGGCACGCTCCAGCCACGAGATAACGCGGAGGGCTGCGGCGGGATGGACAGAGACTGATAGTGCCGCAAGAGTCCGTCGAGCCTCCGCCCCAAGAAGCGTTTCCTCGAGTGGCTGCAGCGGCAAATAGGTCACGTCGGGTCCAAGGTACTCCTTCCAAAACCTCTGCCGACCGCGGTCCCAGCTGCTGGCGCGATCCGGCAGCTCTCCAGTCAATGCTCGCGAGAATGTACCTAGTCGCAGGGTCCTCCGAAGGACCAATCGGATCTGGTCCAGCTCATCAGCTTCGACCCCTGGAATGAGCCTATTCTCAAATGCCACCTCGAACAGAACCCATGCCCGGCGATGATCGCGTTGTCGGAGTGATGGCACGAATGCAAACTCGAACTCCGCGAATCTGATCAACCAGATACGTGGGTCCCTGCCGACCCTTGTTTCAACCGCGTTGAGGGCAGCCGAGACCGCTACTTCTCCTTGTCGGACACCGGTGGCGGCAGGAATAGGCCCGGAGGACAGGGTCTGTCGCGAAACAACCCGCAACTCCCCAAGCCAATTCGGATCGGGTAGAAGTGCGCGCCACAAGTCGAGGCGCAGTCAAGACTCAAGCTATCAAACAGGCGGTACCAGAGCTCGTAGACGGGCCAGTCGCCTTCGAATGCTGAAATGCTTGGCTGCCATTCCAACTCACCCCTCCATCGACACTCGATGAATGATAACTGGCGGTTAACGCAATCAATCGGTTCTCTAAGACTAGCGGTTGAGGGTTCGACCTCCGCCCACGCCTCCGTATCCGCCGAGCCCACGACCGCCCCATCCGAAGCCGCCCCCCCATTCACCGTAAGCCCGGAAGCCCGCGTAGGCTGACGCTGCTGTACCGACCACGACCAGGAACGGTCGCAGATCGATTCCGGGCCGATAGGGGGCGGGCGGCGAAACGGACGCGGTTAGGCCGGTTGGACCTGGCTTTCGGCCGCTCTCGACAAATGGCCAACAACGCTGGTCAAACACATCTTGACGCCTGAGCTTGACCACGGGTTCGCGACCTTCCATGATGAACCCGGCGCGCGATCGGCGAGGCTCACGGGAGTGGGCCCCGTGAGCTATCCGAGGAGCTAGGGTGCTACGCAAGTTAGCACGCCTCGTGGCGCTTTCATCGTTGCTTTGGGTGTCGGGATGAGAAGACGTTCACACTATGGCGCAACGCGGCCGAGTACCGGCGAATCGAGGGGGCTGGCCGTTGGCGCGTCAGGCGAGCGAGGGGAGGGTTTGCGCGTCGCGGTAACGCGGGCCGAGGGTTCAATCCATGCCCGGCGCCAACGACTCTTTCCTCTTCTTCTCTTCGGCATGGTCGCTGTCCTTGGTGCAACTGCCCTAGCCAACGGTGGTCGAATACCAACTCCCCCTGTTCAGATGGCCCCTGCGGGCGCGGGTGGCGTGGGGTCAAGCTCGGCGAACCCGAGCAACTTGAACGGACTCCTCGGAGAAGTGTCCGTCAGCGCCTCGATAGCTCATACGGAAGTTGCGCCTGGAGACAGCGTGAACCTCGATGTCATCGTGTCCAATGAAGGCTCGACGCCGATTGTGCTCGCGGGAGACGAATGCGGCATCCTAGCCGTGATGGTCGGTCAAGTCAGCGTTCCCTCTGAGCCGTTCGGCAAGTATTGGGACGGGACCTCGGCATCGTTCAAGGACTACGTACTGAAGAACGGCCTCGGCCCTGGCGGCGTCCCAGCTTCCGCGCCCGCTCGCGCCGTAGCGACAACGACGGATTGCCAAGATCGACCCGAGGGCGCGACGGTCGCTGCTGGCGCTTCCGAGCGCGTTGAGCTTTCGTGGAAAGCCGAGGTCGTTCATGGGATCCCAGCGCCAGAGGGCGACGTCCCGTACACCATAACGGTCACTTTTGACCCCGCCGGAGGCGCAGGGCGGTCAGGTGCGACGGGCCCCTTCGACGGCCCCCCGGTCGATTACCAGCAAATCGTGCTGAACGGCCACCTGCATGTCTCGGGCAGCGTCAAGACCATGGTCTCCTCTGGTCGCGCCGTTGACTCGGTGTTGGCCGACGAACGATTTCAGGCATGGTTGGCCGAGGAGCCCAGCTCGACGTGGAGCACGGCAAACGTCTTCTTGCTCGGCGATGGTTCCGGGGAAGGGATTGCGCCTACGGGTGCATCGTGGGAGGTCGACATCTTCAGGGAGCACGACGTCGCGCGCACGTGGGCCATCGGTTTCGTTGACCCCTTCAGCGGGGAGCTTGCCGGGCTGACGTTCTGCAACAAACCATGTGATCGCTGAAGCCAATGCCGATCCGTCCGGCTGATCGCGGACAATCCGTTGCAGGTAGGTCGGGCCCATCGCGGCGGGAGGTCAGTGTGGCGCGCAATCGTGCGGCGATCTTGCTGTCAATCTTCCTTGTCGTCACGGTCGTTGCGCTGGCCCTTCTACTTTTCGGAGGCGGGACCATACCCGACCAAAACCTCCGATTCAACGGTACCTTGCCCGCGAGTCCGACTCGCTGATTTTCCGCCGAAGGCGTGAAGCCGCCTCACGACGAGCCCGGCGGGTGTTCTGAGAAGTGCACGGAAAGATCAGCCAGTCAGAGCGCGAAGGAGACTCATGACTCAGCATTTTCGAGTGGTGACTTCGCTCATAACGGCGATCGTGACGATCGCTATGAGCATGGCAGGCCCTGCGCCTGCTCTTGCTGCCGTGGGGTTCTGCAGTTTGGCCAGCCACGATTTCTACCAGGTGTTCGTTCACAAGGACATCAACGACGTCTCAGGCAACTACTTCGATGTCGTGCGCGGCGACGTCTACGCACGCGACTTGGATGTGTGCATCGGGGTCAGCCCCGGGCAAGGCGGCACGTTCGTCCTCCCGGCAAACGTTCAGCAGAAGGCCGGCGTGGGCCCCGGGATCTTCCAGGCCGGATATGGCAAGCGTGCAACGGACGGAGCCGTCAGGTTTGTCTACGCGAATGCGACCTCCACGATAATTGTCCTCAGTGCCCCGTCGCCCGTAATCGCGCACCGCTATCGCTTCCAGATCAACCGAGATTCTGCTGGGCACCCGGACTTCATTCTTAACGACTTGACGAATGGCTCGCTGATTTGGTCGAACACCACAACGGGAACCAGTTGGACGGGCACCTACGACTTGAACTGGTACGGCTTCGAAACGTGGGACAGCTTCTCGCACCACGGGCCGAACCTGCCTAACCCGGGCGTCAACATGGCCTACATGGGGTACAGCACCGACCTAAACACCACAATCACATATCGAAGCGGTATGACCGTCAGTGGAGATGTCTGCAAGTGCGGCGGACATTGGGCCGACGTCGACAACAATCACCAGACCGTACTGACGATGGGAACGTGGTTCTACGGCGGCGACAAGTTCGACTCAGAGGTTCAACCCTAGCGGTCGTTCGCCCTCGGAGGCTCACCTGTCATTCGGCCTGCTCCCGACCGGGCAGTACACCGTCGCCTGGACAAGCGTCTCGCGCTCGATGGCCACCTCCTCCAAGGCACGTATTCATTCGCCATTGGGACCGCGGCCAAGCCGGGCGACACGCTCGCCGACAGCCCGCTCGATTCGGAGGGGACCGCTCGGGCTCATCGGCCGGTTCGCGGCGCTCGTCGCGCTCGGCACCTGGTTGGCGTCGAGCCTCGTCCGCCAGCGATCGCGGCAGGCAGGCCTCGATCCCACGATGACCGCGCGCATCGCCCACCTTCCCCCTGCCGATCGCCTTCGTATGGGTGAGCAAGAGACATACAAGAGGTCGCCCATGAAAAGCGCAGAGGCGATCGCGGTCAGCCGAGCATAGCGGCGCCCACCCGGGCCGAGCCCGCTGACAGTACGATGGCGACCGCCAGCACCCCGACTACGACCGCGGGCGCGTTCCGACTGCGCGGCGCGGCCCGAACGAGCTCCAGTGGCCCGTCGCGCCGGGCGTCAGGCGTCGGGTCGGGGTCAGGCCCCGCCGCCATCGCTACGAGCCGGACGCGGCCTCGGATGCCTCGGGGACCTGGCCGAGGACGGAGCGGAGTGCCTGGGCGGCGCCGAGCAGAGCCGCCGACTCGGCCGGGATGACGATCTTCGTATTCGGGCTCGCGGCGAACTTGGACAGCGTGTCGAGCTGGAGGATCGCCACGATCGTCGGCGACGGGTTGGCGGCCGTGATCGCGTTGTAGACGGTGGCGATCGCCTGCGCCCGACCCTCGGCCTCGAGGATGGTCGCCTGCCGGTTGCCCTCAGCTCGCAAGATGGCCGACTGTCGCTCACCCTCGGCGGTCTTGATCGCCGCCTGCCGGTTGCCGTCGGCGACGTTGACGGCGGATTGCTGGAGGCCCTCCGATTGGAGGATCTTCGCCCGCTTCTCCTGATCGGCCTGCTTCTGGAGCGCCAGGGCCTGCAGGATCTGCGGCGGCGGGGTGATCTCGACGATCTCGATCCGATTGATCCGGATGCCCCACTTGTCGGTGACCGCTTCCATCATCTGCTGGACGTCGACGTTGATCCGCTCGCGCTCCGACAGGGCCTGGTCGAGCGACAGGGTGCCGATGACCGAGCGCAGGGCGGTCCGGGCCAGCGCGTCGATCGCCACGTCGAAATTCGAGATGCTGAACAGGGCCTGCTTGGCATCGACGATCTGGGTGAAGATCGTGGCGTTGACCGCGACGACCACGTTGTCCTTGGTGATGACTTCCTGGCGGTCGCCGGGCCGTGGGATCTCGCGCATGTCGACGAACACGATCGCGTCGATGAACGGGGCGATGATCACCAGTCCCGGCTCGTGGATGCCATGAAACTCGCCCAGCCGCTTGACCACGCCGACCGAGCCCTGCTGGACGAGGTTGACGGTCGAACGGAGGAGGTAGACCGCGAAGAGGACGATGAGCAGGACGATGACGACGCCGACGATCGCCGCGGCGGCAGACGTATCCATGAGGACCTCCGGGGAGTGCCGGCTCAGCCGGCGGGGCGGACGACGAGCGTCGTGCCGCGAACGGCGGTGATGATGACCGGCGCGTCGGCCGCGATCGGTCCGGGTTCGTGGGTGACGGCCAGCCAGGTCTCGCCGACCAGTCGGACGTGGCCGGGATGGAGCTCGTCGCCGACCTCATCGATCGCCAGCGCGCGCTGACCGACGAAGCCGCCGTGGACGCCTGGCCCGACCGGACCCGGCTCGCGGCGATTGAGCCGCCGGCTCAGGATCGGCCGAACGACGACGACGCCGATCCCCGCGACGATCACGCCGAGGGCGGCCTGGATCGGGGCCGAGCTGTCTGGCACGATGAACGCGAGGAGCCCGGCGGCAAACGCTCCGGCCGCCAGGAACACGGCGAAGAAGGTCGCGCTGGCCAACTCTGCGACCAGGAGCGCAAGCCCCACCACCGCCCAGATCGCGTAGAGCGCCATCGCTGGAGTGTAGGCCGTTCCAGAACCGGCGTCGTCCGGGTCAGCCGGAGGGGCGCCGAGCGCTCAGGCTGGGGGCAGATACTGCGCGATCTCCCAGAGATGACGTTGAAGGATGCACTCGGGCTGCCGGTGGGCCCGTGGCCCATCAGGTTCCGGGATGTGGGTAGAACGTCTTGTGAACGATGCGCCAAGCGTCGTCGATCCGGAGCATCGACAGATCGTCGCTGTACCACACGCCGGCGAATTGACCGCCGAGCCTGACCAGGGCGGTATCGCCTGCGAACGAGAGGCCCTCGATGCGCCAGTCGTGGGGTCCCGCCTGCGCGACGGCCATCTTGCACTCGGCGACGAATTCGTCGAGGGTCGACCAGGACAACCCGCCCCCCTCGTTGCCGACGATGCAGGCTCGGGGATGGAACGCGCGGCCGAGCTTGGCCTCATCACCCGCCATCATCCCGTCGTAGTAGGCGCGGACGGTCTCGGTCACTGCCGCGATGTCCGCCTCGTTCGTCCGCTCAGTCATCTGGCGCGCGCTCCCTTCTCCGCCAACGGCGGACAACGACCTGAACTGGGCATGGGGCTTACCTGCGATTGTTGTGGGTCGCCACGACGGCGGCAAGCTCCTGAGCGCGTCGGAGGACCGCGTCGAACATCGGGGCCGTCAACCGACCCGTGAAGGTGTTCTGCTGACTGGGGTGACATGACAAGCTGCCACGTTCCTCGAGCGTTCGACCGCCTGCCCTGAAGGACCACTCGTCGCTGCTCTTGACAATAGGAAGATATCTGCGCATTATCTCGTCATGCGACGCAAGACCGGCTCCCTTGTCCCGCTCGAAGTGGCGATCCTCGATGCGCTGATCGAGCTGCGGCGACACGGTACGCCGGAGGCCCATGGCTTCCTGATCGCATCCGAGCTTCGATCGATCGGTGACGATCGCCGGCTGACCGCATATGGAACGCTCTACAAGGCGCTGGACCGGCTGGCCGAATCCGGTGCGATCGACGGTCGCTGGGAGGACCCTGAGATCGCGGCCGCCGAAGGCCGCCCTCGGCGGCGCTACCACCGGATCACGTTGGCTGGCGAAGCGGCCCGAACCGCCGCCGACCCGATCGCTCGCCGCATCTCGGCCGCCGACCGCGGAGCGGCGACGTCATGAACGAGACCCGGACGGGCGATCCGACATCGACCGCGGACGACCGAGCAGTCGCTGCCATCCGGGCCTGGGTGGCGGTCTACACCAAGGGGTTGCCCGCCCCGATGGCCGCGGACCGGCAGTCCCTGATCGACGGCGACTTGGGCGACGAGACCGAGGCTGCGGAGTGGCTGGGTGAAACCGATGGCCTCGCGCGCCAGCGATGGAGCCGGTGGCTCCGAGGCGTGCCGGCCGACATCACCTGGCGAGTCGACCAGCAACGTCGCACCACGAAACCACGGAGGACTCACGTGCAGATCTCGAAGGGACAAGGGGCGGCCATCGCGGTCGCGTCCATCTACTACGTGGCACTCCTCGCCGGAATGTTCGCCCAACCGAGTTTCCGCGAGTGGACCGCCATGCCTGCCGCGTCACTCGGCATGGGCCTCTGCGTTGCCGGACTGCTAATCGCCATCCCACGGCCCCGCGCTGGATTCATCGTCGGGATGATCGGCACCGGGCTTGCGTTCGTGTCGATGTGGTGGCTGTACCCGTTCTTGCTGCCATTGCCGATCGTCCTGGGCTACCGCCTGGCCAGGGAGCCGAAGGCAGCCCCGCCGTCCCCTACCGGGACCTAAGGGTCGAGCTCAGCCCTGCCAGGTCTCGGGCCTGCGCGATCACGGCATCGAACATCGGGACCGTCAGGCGGCCAGTAAACGTGTTCTGCTGGCTGGGGTGAAACGACCCGAGAACGACGTAGGACCCGATCCGCGCCTCCGCTCCGTGCCCGAACCGCGGTCGTGGGCGGGGCACCGCATGACCCGCCACCGCCAGCGTCCGCAACACGCCGTCCCAGCCGAACGAACCCAGGGCGAGGATCACCCGCACGTCGGGTAGCAGGGCCAGCTCGCGAGCCAGGTACGGCAGACAGGCGTCGCGCTCGTCGATCGTCGGCCGGTTGGCCGGCGGCGCACAGTGAACCACCGCGCTGATCCGGGTCCCGGTCAGGATCAGTCCGTCATCGCGCTGGCGCGAGATCGGTGAACTCGAAAGGCCGGCCTCGTGGAGAACGCGGTAGAGGAAGTCGCCCGATCGATCGCCGGTGAAGATCCGGCCGGTCCGGTTCCCGCCATGCGCCGCCGGCGCTAGCCCGACGACGAGAATCCGTGCGTCTGGATCGCCGAACCCCGGCACGGGTCGGCCCCAGTACGGCTCGTCGCGATGGCGGGCGACCTTCTCGCTGGCCATCCGCTCCCGCCACTCGACGAGCCGCGGGCAGCGCCGGCAGTCGGCGACCTCGGCGTCGAGCGCCTGGAGCGCCGCGGCCCGGTTGACGTCTCGAGCAATGGCCGGAGCCACGGCGCTACTTGAGGAGGAGCCCGGCCAGCCGGCGGTTGACCACCCACAGCCCGGCCAGGCCCATCACGACGAGATAGGCCACGTGGACGAGCAGTCCGGGTCCGACCGTTCCAAGGGCGAGCGAACGGAGCAGCTCGACGCCCTGCGACAGCGGGGTCAGCCCGACGAAGGTCCGGAGCGGCTCGGGGTAGACGGTGATCGGGTAGAACGTGGCCGAGAACAGGAACAAGGGCAGGGTCACCACGAAGATCCAGTCGAAGTCCGTCCAGCGCCGGACCCAGGTGGTCGCGGCCATCCCGACGGCGGCGAAGGCGAACCCGATCAGCATCGCACCGGGCACCGCGAGCAGGATCCAGGACGACTCGATCAGCCCCAGGGCGGCCATCGCGACGAGGAAGCCGATCGCATAGAGCGTGCCCCGGATGAGCGCCCAGGTGATCTCCCCGACGGCCACGTCGGTGATCCCGAGCGGGGTCGACAGCATCGCGTCGTAGGTCTTCGCGTAGCGGAGCTTGAAGAAGATGTTGAACGTGGCGTCGTAGATCGCGCCGTTCATCGCCGACGAGGCCAGGAGTCCCGGCGCCACGAACACCGCATAGCGAATGTGACTGCCGTCGGGCAGGACCACACCGCCGACCAGGCCGCCGATCCCGAAGCCGATCGCCAGCAGGTAGAAGACCGGCTCGAAGAAGCCAGACACGAGGACGATCCAGGTCCGCCGGTAGACCATCACGTTGCGCTCGATCAGCCGGCCGGCCCGACTCCCGGCCATGAACGGCGGTGCGATCCGCGCCTGGACGGCCATCGTTACTTCACCAGCGCCCGGCGGAAGGTGTACAGCGCGGCCGTGGCCCCGATCGCGACATAGGCCGACAGCACACCGAGATGGGCGACCTGCTCGACCATGGACGCCTCGTCGCCAAGACAGAGGTGTCTGGCCAGGGCGACGCCGTGGTGGAGCGGGAGCAGCTCTGCGACGAGCTGGAGCTTGCCCGGCAGCTGGTCGATCGGGAAGAACGTGCCGCTGAACAGGAACATCGGGGTCAGCCCGAAGCGGAACAGGGCGGCGAACCCCTGGTCGTTCCGCTGGGTCGCCGAGAAGGCCATGATCGGCGCTCCGAAGGCCAGCCCGGTCAGGACGGCGATCGGGATCGACAGCACGCCGAGCGGCGAGACGACCAGGCCGAAGGCCACCATCACCAGGAAGAACGCAGCGGCCACCAGGCTCAACCGAACGGCCAGCCAGGCAAGCTGCCCGAAAACGATGCTCGGGACCGTGATCGGCGTGGCCAGCATCCCGTGGTAGGTCCGGTCCCAGATCAGGGCGCCCATGATCGGGTAGGTCGACTCGAAGCCAGCCGTCTGCATCGCCTGGCCGGCCAGCAACCCGGGGGCCAGGAACGCCGCGTAGCTCACCCCGCCAAGGGCGCTGGCGCCGCTCCGATCGACGAACGCCCCGAGCCCGATCCCCATCGCGGCCAGGAACAGGATCGGCGACAGGAAGGTCGAAAAGAGCGTCCCGCGCCAGATCCGGCGGTAGCTCCAAAGGTTGTACTCGAAGACGTGGAAGGCCGCGGACATGCCGGCTGCTAGTCGATCAGGGTCCGGCCGGTCAGGCGCAGGAAGACGTCCTCGAGGGTCGAGCGGCGGACGAGCGTCGCCTCGGGGCGCAGACCTCGCTCGTGGACGGCGACCGCAGCGGCCTCGCCGTCGTCGGCGTAGAGCAGGACCCGGTCCGGCAGCCGTTCGACCCGGTTCGCCAGCCCGTCGAGCTGGCCGTCGAGCGTGTCCATGATCTCGCTCGGGAAGCGCAGCTCGAGCACCTCGCGGGTCGAATAGCGCTCGATCAGCTCGCGCGGCGATCCCTCGGCCACGATCTTGGCCTTGTCCATGACCACCAGCCGGTCGCACAGCTGCTCGGCCTCGTCCATGTAGTGGGTCGTCAGGACGAGGGTCACGCCGCGCTGCTTGAGCCGGTAGAGGCGATCCCAGAGCAGGTGCCGCGCCTGCGGATCGAGCCCCGTGGTCGGCTCGTCGAGCAGGAGCAGGCTGGGCTCGTTGATCAGCGATCTGGCGATCGTCAGGCGCCGCTTCATCCCGCCAGACAGTGGCTCGACCTGGCTCTTGGCGCGGTCGGAGAGCTGGACGAACTCGAGCAGCTCATCGGCCCGCCGGCCGGCCTCGCGCCGCGACAGGTCGAAGTAGCGGCCGTAGATGACCAGGTTCTCGCGGACGGTGAGCTCCATGTCGAGCGAGTCCTGTTGGGGCGCGACGCCGATCCGGGCCTTGATCCGGGCCGGATCGACCCTGGGATCCATCCCCAGCACGGTCAGCGAACCGGAGCTGACCGGCGAGACGCAGCCGATCATCCGCATCGTCGAGGTCTTGCCGGCGCCGTTCGGGCCGAGGAAGCCGAACGATTCACCGGGCGCGACGTCAAAGTCGATCGCGTCGACCGCGATGAACTCGCCGAATCGCTTGGTCAACGCGCGGGCCTGGATGAGGGACGGCTGAGGGACGCTCATGGGACGGCCATGCTACCCGGCCGGCTCGGCCGCCGCGTCGTGGCCCTCGGTCGACATGCTGGTGCCGGTCGCCAGCCAGGCAACGTGCTCGCCGGGTGCGAACGCGTCGAACGAGTGGCGCCAGGTGAAGTCTGGCCAGCGATAGTCGATCGCGCCCTCGGTGGGGCGCAGCACGGCGGTGTACAGGGTGCCGAAGTGGCCGATCCCGGCCGAGTCGAGCAGCGGCGGGACGAGGAACCCGGCCGCGAACCCGTCGGCGGTCGTGAACGGATCGTCGAGCAGGGCGCCGATGATCGCCTCGCGCTCGTGGGATCGAGTCAGCGCGGCGTACTCGGGCCAATCGAGGATGTGCTGGTGATTGGTCGCGACGGCCACCGGCGCGATCACCGGTGGGCGGTCGGGGGCGAGATAGGCCGTGGCGAACCGCCCGGCGGCGTCGACCATCGTCAGGTTGTGGGCCAGATGGAACGGCAGTCGGGCGAGCGTCGCCTCGGCCTCGGGGACCGTGGCGCAGGTCTCCAGCAGATAGCGGACGACGAGCGGGATCGCAAAGCCATGACCGACCAGCCTCCGACCGCCGAAGGTCAGTGATACGGCCAGGCCGTCCGCGTTCAGACCGTCGAGCAGACCCCACAGGCTGTCGCCGGTGCCGATCACCCGCCGGCCGGTCCAGGCCGTCGACCAGATCAGGCCGTCGAGTCGGGACGCCAGGTAGTCGTAGTTCCGGACGAGGAACGGCGTGCCCCGCGTCCAGACGCCCTGCGAGCAGGCTCCGAGATAGGGCGGCGGGTTGACCAGGGTCAGGGCGCGTGCGGCGAGGTCGCCGCCGCCGGCCAGGTCGACCAGGCGCTCGTAGGTCGGCACGAGCTCGGGCATGTGCTGGCGGAGGAGACGGGTCGCCTCGAGGTAGCTCGGCCGGGACGATTCGCCGTCCTGGAGGAACCACGCCCGGTAGCTTGGCCAGCGTTCCGCGAAGGCGGCCGCCCAACCTGGCCCGGGTTCGAGCTCCTCGATCGCCCGGAACGTGACCGGGCTGAGGGGACGGTGGGCCGCGTCGTCGGTCAGGACGCGTCGGGCGCGTCGGCCCCCTCGGTCGGCGGCGTCGCGGGTTTCGTCGTCGTGCGCGCACGGGGCGTCGCGGGCTTGGTTGCGGGCCTCGTCGTCTTGCGGGCACCCGTCGCGGCGGGTTTGGCGGCCGTGGCGGGTTTTACTGCTGTGCTGGCGACCCGAGCACGCGTCGCGGCTGGCTTCGCGGCCGAGGCGGGTTTCGCGGCCGAGGCGGGTTTCGCGGCCGAGGCGGGTTTCGCGGCCGTTCGGGCCCGCGTCGTCGCCGTCTTGACGGGTTTCGCGGCCGAGGCGGGCTTCGCCGACGAGGCGGTACCGGCCGCGGTCGTGGCGCCACTCGACGCGAGCGGAGGCGCCGGATCGAGCGGGAGCCGCTCGTCGCGCTGCCCGCGTCGGCGTTGGAACACGAGGCCCACGGCCGCCGCGGCCGCCCCCGTGAGAAGCGCCGCCGCCCCGAACATCAGTCGACGCATCTGCCCCTCCATCGCTCGGAGCCTACCATCCGGCCGCCCGCACCGCGCTCCATAGACGCGACGGTGAGCCCCTGATAAGCGCTGTTGGCCATCCTTGATGTCGATGGAAACGATCTGTTTCGGACGCGGTCTTCGGGCGCTTCGGCGACGACGCGGTTGGCGTCAGGGCGATCTCGCCCTGGCGGCTGGCGTGTCTCGAGCCTGCGTCTCGCGGGTCGAGCTGGGGCGGGCGGACCGGCTCACGATCCGGACGATCGAGGCCGTCGCCAGTGCCCTCGGAGCCCGCGTCGAGGTTCGCCTCAGCTGGAACGGCGAGGCGCTCGATCGCCTTCTCGACGTGGCACACGCCCGGCTCGTGGACGCCACGATCTCGCGCCTGGCCGAGTCGGGCTGGGAGGCGGTGCCCGAGGTGACGTTCAACGTCGGTGGCGAGCGCGGTTCGATCGACGTCCTGGCCTTCCATCCGCGGACCGGTTGTCTCATGGTCGTGGAGGTCAAGACGGTCGTCCCAGACCTCCAGGCGATGCTTTCGACGCTCGACCGGAAGGCGCGTCTGGGCGGTCGGATCGGGCGCGATCGCGGTTGGATCGTTCGGAACGTGTCGCGACTGCTGGTGATCGCCGACGACCGTACGGCTCGACGCCGAGTGACGGCCTTCGACGCCACGATCCAACGCGCGTTCCCGGTCCGCGGCGTCGATGTCGATCGATGGCTTCGCCGACCCGACCCCGGAACGCCGATCGCCGGACTGCGTTTCCTGACATCCGCACACCAGGCGGTCACTCGTCACCGCGTGGCCCATCACGAGGCAGTTTCGACCCCGACTAGGATCTGAATCCTGGTCAGCTGCACACGACGCGGTCGTCCGTCACGGATCGGCCCCAGCCCGCTTGACCAACGACCGCCTGGTGAGCATCTGTCACGAATCGGCCCGAATGGGGAGCGGAGCCCGTCCGTTGGGCGGTGCTGAGCCGCGCCGCGCCCCCGAGCGCTCGAAACGGGGTACGCATGGGCCCCAGGACCCCGGGTCAGACTTCCTTGAACTCGCCCTCGACGGTCTCTTCGCCTTCCGGAGCGGCCGCATCGCCGGTTCCGTTGGACGCGGTCGAGCCGTCGTCGGGGCCACCCGCCGAGGAGCCGTCCGGCGCCGAAGCCGCGGCCTGGTAGGCGGCGGTCCCGACTCGCTGGAGCACCTCGGCGAGCTCGCCAGCGGTGCGCTTGACCGCATCGAGATCGCTCCCCTTGAGCGCCTCCCGAACGCTCTCGACGGATCGCTCGGTGGCCGCCCGATCGTCGGGTGAGACCTTGTCGCCGAGATCCTTGAGCGTCCGCTCGGCCTGGTAGGTCAGCTGCTCCGCCTGGTTGCGGACCTCGACCTCCTCGCGTCGCTGGCGATCCTCGTCGGCGTGGTCCTGGGCGTCGCGGACCATCTTGTCGACGTCGTCCTTGGACAGCATCGACGAGGCGGTGATCCGGACCTGCTGCTCCTTGGAGGTCGCCCGGTCCTTGGCCCTGACATCGAGGATCCCGTTCGCGTCGATGTCAAAGGTGACCTCGACCTGGGGAACACCTCGGGGCGCCGGCGGGATCCCGTCGAGGATGAACCGGCCGAGGGTCTTGTTGTCGGCGGCGAACTCGCGCTCGCCCTGGAGAACGTGGATCTCGACCTGGCTCTGGTTGTCCGACGCGGTCGAGAAGACCTGCGACTTCGAGGTGGGGATCGTGGTGTTGCGCTCGATCAGCTTGGTCATCACCCCGCCGAGCGTCTCGATCCCGAGCGACAACGGGGTCACATCGAGGAGCAGGACATCCTTGACGTCCCCGGCCAGGACGCCGGCCTGGATCGCGGCACCGACGGCCACGACCTCATCGGGGTTGACCCCGCGGTTCGGCTCCTTGCCGTTGAAGAAGCCCTTGACCGCCTCGATGACCGCTGGCATCCGGGTCATCCCGCCGACCAGCACGACCTCGTCGATCTCGCCCGGCTTGAGCCCGGCATCCTTGAGCGCCTTGGCGACCGGCTCCTTTGTCTTCTCGACCAGATCGCGGACGAGTTCCTCGAGCTTGGCTCGGCTGAGCGTCACGACGAGGTGCTTGGGGCCAGTTGCGTCGGCCGTGATGTAGGGCAGGTTGATCTCCGTCGACATCGTCGACGACAGCTCGATCTTGGCCTTCTCGGCGGCTTCCTTGAGCCGCTGGAGGGCCTGCTGGTCCTTCGACAGGTCCATCCCCTGGTCGGTCTTGAACTCGGCCAGCAGCCACTCGATGATCCGCTGGTCGAAGTCGTCGCCGCCGAGGTGGGTGTCGCCGTTGGTCGCCTTGACCTCGAACACGCCGTCGCCAAGCTCGAGGATCGAGATGTCGAAGGTGCCACCGCCAAGGTCGTAGACGGCGATCTTCTCGTCGGTCTTCTTGTCGAGACCGTAGGCCAGGGCCGAGGCCGTCGGCTCGTTGATGATCCGCTTGACCTCGAGACCCGCGATCCGCCCGGCGTCCTTGGTCGCCTGGCGCTGGGTGTCGTCGAAGTAGGCCGGGACGGTGATGACCGCCTCGGTGATCTTCTCGCCCAGATAGGCCTCGGCGTCCGCCTTGAGCTTCTGGAGGATCATCGCGCTGATCTCGGGCGGCGTGTAGGCCTTGCCGTCGCCGACCTGGACCCGGATCCCATCGCTCTTCGGATCCTTCTCGACCTTGTACGGGACGAGCTCCCGGGAGTGCTTCACCTCCGGGTCGTCCCAACGACGGCCCATGAAGCGCTTGATCGAGAAGACGGTGTTGGCGGGATTGGTCACGGCCTGACGTTTGGCCAGCTGACCGACCAGGCGCTCGCCGGTCTTGGTAAAGGCCACGACGGACGGGACCGTCCGGCCACCCTCAGCCGAGGCGATGACGGTCGGCTCGCCGCCCTCCATCACGGCCACCACCGAGTTCGTGGTGCCGAGGTCGATGCCGATGATCTTTCCCATGTGGGTCTCTCTCCTGGTCGGTGGGTTCGCGGTGCGTTCGTTGGTGGTTGGGGTTGGTTTGATCGGTCAGTGGTTCTGGTCAGTCGTTCTGGTCGGCGGTCGAGTCGCCGGGAGCCGCGACGGCCACCAGCGCCGGGCGGAGGATCCGATCGCGGATCCGGTAGCCACGCTGGAGCTCGGCCACCACGGCGCCCTCGGGCTGGCCCGAACCGGGCATGCTCACGATCGCCTCGTGCTGGTGGGGGTCGAACGGTGCCCCGGCGGTGATCTCGATCGGGGTCACGCCCTCGCTCTCGAGCAGGAGCCGGAGCTTCCGATCGATCGCCGCCACGCCCTCGGCCCACGGGTCGTTGAGCAGGCCTTCGGGTCGGGTTTCGACGGCCCGATCGAAGTCGTCGGCCAGGGCCATCACCTTGCGCAGCAGACCGTCGGCGGCCAGGCCGGCATCCCGTTCGCGCTCGTCGGCGGAGCGCCGCTTGAAGTTGAGGAATTCCGCCCGCTCGCGCTGGAGGCCGGCGAGATACTCGGCGGCCTGGGCGCCGGTCGCCTCGAGCTCCTTCTTAAGCTCCTCGATCCGGGCGACGAGCGTGCTCGGCGAGAGATCGATCTCATCGATCCGTTGCTGGGCGCGGGTTCGTTGGGGCATGACGTTCCGTTCTCGGGTTAGTCGTTGACTGGTCAGGCGTAGAGGTGGTCGACGAGCTCGTTCATCAGGCCGGATACGAACCCGACCGTGCCGATGGCATGGGGATAGGCCATCCGGGTGGGTCCCAGGACGCCGACCACACCGATCGCCCGACCGGGTCGCCCGTAGGCAGCCAGGACGAGCGATACCTCGCGCATCTCGGCCGGCGTGTTCTCGTTGCCGATAAACACGTGGATCCGGTCGCTGTCGGCGATCAGCTCGAGCAGCTCACCGAGGTAGGAGCGATTTTCGAGCGCCGAGAAGACTCGGCGCAGCTTCTGGCTCTGGGCGAACTCGGGCTCGTCCATGACATTGAGCAGGCCGTCGCTGTAGACCTCGTCGACGGCGGCGGCATCGGTCTCGCGGAGCGTCCGGGCGATACCCTCGGCGGCCCGGTTGACGAGTCCCGCCGGGGCCCCGTCGGCTGGCTCCGGATCGGTCTCGATCTGGGCCGCGGCGGCGGCGAAGGCCGGCAGGCGCTCCTCCACCTGGGCCCGATCGAGGTCGACGAGCTCGGTGTTGAGGCGATTGGCGACCCGGGTGAGGGCGTCCTGATCGGCGGGGCCATCGAGGCCAAGCTGACCCTGCTTGATCGTGCCTTCGCGCAGGACGAGGATGATGCTGGCGACCCGCTCGCCGAGAGCCACCAGGTCGATCCTGCGGATCCGTGCGGCGACCGGCTTGGCCGCCGTGGCCAGTCCGGCCGAGCCGGTCAGGCTGGCCAGGGTAGTCGCGGCCAGACGGAACCAGTGCTGGCTGGCCGATTGGACCTGGCCGAACTGGTGGCGGACCATCAGCTGCTCGACCGGCGAGAGGGCGGTCGCGTCGACCAGCGTTTCGACGTACAGCCGATAGCCGCTGTCGGTCGGGATCCGGCCCGCGCTCGTATGGGGATGGGAGAGCAGCCCGGCCGCCTCGAGGTCGGCCAGGATCGCCCGGACCGTGGCCGAACTCACGCCGAGGCCGTAACGCTCGACGAGGGCCTGCGATCCAACCGGGGTCGCGGAAGCGACGTATTCCTCGATGACGGCCCGGAGGATCGCCTGGGATCGGACGTCCAGGGGTCCGCTGACGGGGCGGCTGCGTCGCGCCAAGAGACTGGCTCCTCTCTGTTAGCACTCTGACGCTGAGAGTGCTAACCGTGTGGATCGCATCGTAGCAGTCGTGCCGGTCGAGTGTCAACGCGCGACCGGCGTCCCGGGCGAGGGCCCCAGGACGATCCCCAGGATCGACCCGAGCTCAGATCAGCCGGGCAAACAGCTCGTTCGACAGGAGCCGACCGTTGGTCGTCAGCCGGACCCGGCCGTCGGCGGTCTCCTCCACGAGACCGGCCGCGTCGGCCCAGCTGAGCGCCTGGTCAAAGGGCGGTTCGAGGAAGGCCATCAGGGGCACGCCGGTGTCGAGCCGAAGCCCCAGGATGATCGCCTCGGCCGCGGCCGCGTCATCGTCGATGGGAGGCTCCGTCCCGCCGGGCGGCGGATGCGGGGTCGTGTCGGGGCCCGACGGCCTGAGCGCGCCGATGTAGCCGTCCAGCCTGGCCGCGTTCCAGCGCCGGGTCGCGCCATCGAAGGCGTGCGCACCGGGGCCCACCGCCTCGACCGGCCGGCGCTCCCAGTACGCCAGGTTGTGGCGGCTCTCGTGACCGGGCACTGCCCAGTTCGACAGCTCGTAGCCGCGGAACTGCGCCTCGGCCAGGCGATGCGAGGCGAAGTGGTACATCCCCGCCGCGCGGTCGTCGTCCTGGGCCGGTCGGGCCCGCTCGCGCCAGCGTCGGGCGCCGACCGTGGTCGGCAGATGGTCACCGACGGGCCCGGTCAGACCCTCCGCATCGGGATCGTCGAGGGTCAGCGCGTAGAGCGACAGGTGGTCCGGCTCCAGGGCCAGCGCGCGCTCGAGGCTGTCGGTCCAACTGGCCAGGCTCTGACCCGGGATGTCATAGAGCAGATCGAGGTTGATCGAGCCGATCCCGGCTGCCTTCGCGGCGCTCACCGCGTCGACGATGTCAGCCGGTGAATGGCGGCGGCCGAGCTGGGTCAGCTCGGCCGGATTGAACGACTGGGCCCCGTACGACACTCGGGTGACCCCGAGCTCATGGTGGGTCTCGGCATCGCCCCGTTCGTCCGGTCCCGGATTGGCCTCGAGAGTGACCTCCGCCCCGTCGGCCAGGCCGTAGCGATGGCGCACGCGGTCGACGATCGACGCCAGCGAGTCCGCGGGCAGGAGCGATGGCGTGCCACCGCCGAGGTAGAGCGAGGCGAGCGGCGCTCGACGGCGGGCGCCCCGGATCGCCCGGCCCGGCGGGCCAAACCGCTCATCGAGCGCATCCGCCCGCAGGTCGAGCTCGGTCAGGACGGCGTCGACGAAGGGGCCGATCCGGTTCCGGGGGCCGCGGGCGTCGGAACCGGCGACCACGACAAAGTCGCAGTACGGGCAGATCGAGACGCAGAACGGGATATGGACGTACAGCCCGACCGGCGGTGAAGGCGCGGCCACGTGTCCCTCGGTCACGCGCGGATGATGCGCCCCATGCCAGCACCGGTCCAGCGCCCCGGTCGGCGCGTGGTCAGCGCCGCCGGTCGGTCGACTCGCGCGAGGTGCCGACCGTGGACCAGCCCTCCGGGATGCGCCGTTTCTTCTCGATCTCCTCGTCCTCCCGGCCAACCGGGGCCGGCTGGCCCGCGTGGCCGGTGGCGACGAAGGTCGCGAAACGGGTGATCGCGTGGCCCAGGAAGGCGGCCCCGATCCCGCCGGTACGCACGGTCGCGTAGCCGGACCCGAGGCCGATCACGATCGACAGCACGAGCATGTAGCGGTCGCGGCCGGGCGCCCCGAGGCGGGTCACCAGTCCATAGCCGACCGCCTGGAGCAGGATCGCCGCGCCCGGGTCGACCCCGATGTAGATGAGGTACCCCAGAACGGCTCCGCGGAACGCAGCCTCGTCGATGAAGGCCGTCCCGAGCGAGTTGAGCAGGGCCACCGGGTACGACGCGACCGACGGGAAACGAAGCCGACGGTAGCGCAGCAGCGCAAAGGCAGCGGCCTGGCCCAGCCCGATCCCGCCATAGATCAGTCCGCCGATGACCGCCCCGCCCCGGTCGCCCAGGGTCAGGTAGAGCTGCGATCCGGGAACCGGGATCGTGAACCAGGTGGCCACCACCAGTCCGATCCCGATCAGGTACCAGGCCAACCGTCGGCGGAGTGGCGCTCGAGCACCGTAACGGTCGATCTCGGCGTACTCGGCTGCCCCGAACCGGTCGGCCTCGAGGCGGAGCATGACCAGCAGCCCGGTGAACCCGAGCGCGGCCAGGATCCGGATCAGACCGAACCACTCGTTGTCCATCGTCCCCCTCAGACGCCGACGGCCCAGCCGGCGTTTCGCCTCACGCCTCGTCCATCCGGAGAACGGCCAGGAAGGCGTCCTGCGGGATCTCGACCGAACCCACCCGCTTCATCCGCTGCTTGCCCTCTTTCTGCTTCTCGAGCAGCTTCTTCTTGCGGGTGATGTCGCCACCGTAGCATTTGGCCAGGACGTTCTTGCGCATCGCCCGGACGGTCTCGCGAGCGATCACAGTGGAGCCGATGGCGGCCTGGATCGGGACCTCGAACATCTGGCGCGGGATCAGCTCCTTGAGGGTCACGGTCAGCCGCCGACCGAGCGCCTGGGCGCCCTCGCGGTGGACGATCAGGCTGAGCGCATCGACCGGTTCGCCGGCCACCATCACGTCCAGCTTGACCAGGTCGGCCGGTCGATAGCCGGCCTCCTCGTAGTCCATCGAGGCGTAGCCCTGGCTGCGGCTCTTGAGCTGGTCGTAGTAGTCGACGATCAGCTCGGCGAGGGGCATCTCGAAGGTCATCAGGACCCGCTGCGGGTCGAGATACTGGAGATCCACGAAGGTCCCTCGATGGGTCGTCGAGAGGTCCATCAGCGGGCCGATGTACTGGCTCGGGGTGATGACCTGGACGCGGACCCAGGGCTCCTCGATCGTCTCGATGTCGCCCGCGCCAGGCATGAGGGCCGGGTTGTCGACGGCGAGGCTGCCCCGACCGACGGTCAGCACCACCCGGTACTCGACCGACGGCGCGCTGGCGATCAGGTCGAGGTCGAATTCCCGCTCGAGCCGCTCCTGGACGATCTCCATGTGGAGCAGGCCCAGGAAGCCGCAGCGAAACCCGAACCCGAGGGCGATCGAGCTCTCTGGCTGGTAGGTGAAGCTGGCGTCGTTGAGATGGAGCTTCTCGAGCGCGTCGCGCAGGAGCGGGTAGTCCTCGCCGCTGATCGGATAGATCCCGGCGAAGACGAGACTCTTGGCCTCCTGGTAGCCGGGCAATGCCCGATCGGCCGGGGCTTTGGCGTTGGTCAGGGTGTCGCCGACCTGGGCGTCGCGGACGCTTTTGAGCCCGGTCGCCACGTAGCCAACCTCACCGGCCCGGAGCTCTTTGACCGGCACGAGCTGGGGCCGGAAGACGCCAAGCTCGAGCAGTTCCGACTCGACCCCCGAGGCCATGAGCCGGATCGTGTCGTGGGCGTGGAGCGTTCCCGACGCGAGCCGGACGTAGACGACCACGCCCTTGTACGCGTCGTAGTGCGAGTCGAAGATCAGGCCCTGGAGCGGGGCGGACGGATCGCCCTTTGGCGGTGGCACCCGCTCGACGATCGCTTCGAGGATCTCCTCGATCCCGACGCCCTCCTTGGCACTGGCCAGGAGGACCTCCTCGCGCGGGATCGCCAGGACGTTCTCGAGCTCCTCCATGACCAGGTCGGGCTGGGCGGACGGCAGATCGATCTTGTTGATCACCGGAACGATGGTCAGGTTCTCGCGCAGCGCGAGGTGGACGTTGGCCAGCGTCTGGGCCTCGATCCCCTGGGCGGCGTCGACGACCAGGATCGCGCCTTCGCAGGCCTGCAGACTGCGACTGACCTCGTACGAAAAGTCGACGTGACCGGGGGTGTCGATCAGGTTGAGGCCGTACGTCTTGCCGTCCCTGGCCAGGTAGTCGAGCCGGACGGCCCGGGCCTTGATCGTGATCCCCTTCTCGCGCTCGAGGTCCATCGAGTCGAGGACCTGGCTCGTCATCAACCGGGCATCGATCGTGTGGGTGAACTCGAGCAGCCGATCCGCGAGCGTGGACTTGCCGTGATCGATGTGGGCAATGATGCTGAAGTTGCGGAGGCGCGCCTGAGGGATGCGCTCGCCGGGCTTCGCGCTCATGATGGTGAGCCTGAGAGAAGGGACGCCCAGGGATGGACCGGCTGCTTCGTGAGCACCTCGAGGTGACGTACTTCGCGGAATACCAGGTGCTCCGCACTGAGCTCATGGAGCTCCTGACGGACGACGACCTTTCGTACCGGCCCGGAGCGGAAGCGTTCAGCCTCGGCGAACTCTGTCGCGAGATCGGCGATATCGAGCACTCCTACGTCGAAGCATTTCGCACATTCCGACAGGACTTCGACTGGCGCAACCCCGATCCGCGGATGGAGCGCAGCGTCGGGGCGCTGAGGGAGTGGTACGCGGACCTCGACGGCAGCCTTGCCATCGCGCTTGAAGCGCTCACCGAGGTCGAGGTCGCAAACCAGAGGGTGACCCGGCATGACTTCGACGTCGAAGCGTTTTCTCCTCTTCCGCCTCAGGAGCTCGACATCTACCGCGAGGCCCTTCTGATCTTCTACGGAAAGGTCAGCGTCTACCTCCGAACGATGGGCAAGGTCCTGCCGGGGCACTGGCAGGCGTGGATCGGCTGACCCGAGTCGGGACGCTCCAGGTTCCCTGGCTGCTCGCGGGTCCGGCCTCGACCATGGAACTGGCCACGAGTCCAACCGAGCGTGAGGTGTAACGCTGAGGCATTGACGCAGGATCGGCGATGGTCGCAGTTTACAAATGCGCAGGCGGTCTTGAGGGATCACTCGGCAGCTGCCTGGTCGCGGCAAAAGGGGAGAAGTCGAAGACCTATCCTGCCGGCATGTGGAGGGAGCTCGTCGAGCGGTTCTATTCGGATCATGAGTTCCGGGCCGGCGCTAGTGACGCCGTGCTCGCCGACGCGGAGCGAGGGCTGGGCGCTCAGTTGCCGGCAGACCTGCGGGGAATGCTCGCGGAGTCGGACGGCGTCTACGGCGACTTCGGACTTGACCTGATGTGGCCGATCTCCCGGATCGTCGAAGACAACCTCCGGTTCCGGACGGGAACTGTCTTCGGCGATGCGTTCATGCCATTCGATCCGTTGCTCTTCGGCGGTGCCGGCAACGGGGACATGTTCGCCTTCCCGCTGGTCGTCGGCCCGGTCGCGAACGACAACGTGTTCGCCTGGAATCACGAAGACGACAGCAGAACCTGGGTCGCCCCTGACCTCAGCCACTATCTGGAATGGTGGTCTGACGGACGTATCAAGACCTAGATCACGCGGATCGCGGTCCGATGATCGCCGCATACACAGTCGCAGGCGCGTTTGCGGTATCGGGTTACTCAAGGTCAGGTGCCGTCAGCGATCTCCGGACGAAGCTTCCAGCCGAGATGCGCACGGAAGTCGTCGAAACAAGGCGTGCACACCCAGTAGTAGTCCTCCCTGGGCTGGCTTGGGGGCCCCGGCGTGCTGTAACCCTCATGGAACGTGCCCGCCTCGTGTTCGGGAGATCCATCCTCCACAAACTCTGCCCAGCAGAACGAGCAGTGATCGTGGTCCCAGGTCGGACTCCACTGCGTGTACGTCTTGCGTTCGAAGACGGCGCCGCGGAAGAGTTTCTCGTTTCCGGCGAGCCGCCAGTCATTCTCCACGCAGTGATTATCGGGTCGGCGCCTACCAAATTGTCCGAGCGCACGCCGATGATCACGGTGTACAGAGGGGCAGGCGGTCTTGAGGGATCGAAGTCATGGAGCCGCGCGAGTCTAGCAAAGGCCCGCGCGACACCTGCTGGAGCAGGCAGTTGGTCTTGACAGGGACCACTGTTCGTATATCGTCCGACGATATAATCCGCAGCCGAGGCGATGATGCCCGTGGAGGTCCAGCGCTGGAGCGCCTCCGGCCTCATGGCACGAATCGCGATCGTGGCGTTGACTGGCGTGACGGTGGCCACGTCCTCGCTCCATCACGTAT
>Ga0080064_1002675_pt1 | contig 29099 bp, 26 predicted proteins | sample Subgrocontami54m_FD_69260 | JGI IMG/M metagenome (GOLD analysis project Ga0080064, IMG submission 69260) | Subsurface groundwater microbial communities from S. Glens Falls, New York, USA - GMW46 contaminated, 5.4 m (SPADES assembly) (version 2) ...
CTTCCTTGCCTGGGCGGCTTGTGTTGTGTGTTAACAAGACAAGTTTCCCATAAAAGAGCAACGAAGCCGACATCAACTTACCCGGAATTCCGCCTCGGAAATCTGCGAAACTCGAACTGAGACGTTACGTGCGTTGCACCTGGGCTACGGCACGCCCAGTTGATATCACAATCGATGAGTTTTCCAAAGGAATCCGCCGTCATGGACATCCGTCAGCAGGCCGTCACCGGGGTGATCGCGCCGGAAACTGCCGAAGCCCGCATCCGTGAAATCTACCCGAGCGTCGCCCGTTCCGGCGGCATCGCGTCTCTGGGCAAGGCGCTGACACGCACGATAATACTCGCGCCCGCGGCCTGGCTCATCATGTCCGTGGCCTATTTCGGCAAGCTGTTGCCGCTGTTCATGACGCGCTACACGCTGACCAACCGCCGGCTGATGATCCGCAAAGGTTGGGCCGGCACGCCGAGCCAGGAGATTCCGCTCGCGCAGATCGACGACGTGCGCCTGGCTTCGGGGAGCGTCGACGATTTCTTTAGGTCTGCCGATCTGGAAATCCTCAGCCAGGGCCGGGTCGCGTTGACGCTCGCCGGCGTGCCCGATCCGGAATCGTTCCGTCATACCATTCTGCAAGCTTGCACCGCCTGGGTGCCGGGCAAAGCGAAAAGTCTGCCCTTCATCGCGGCCAGCGTCGGCAAGTAGAATAGTCATTAGTTGGACAGCGCCACTTTTCAATTTGGGCAAGATGGCCTCACGAAGATTAAGGACTTACGACGACGACACTTTGCCCAGTGTGAAAAGTGGCGCTGTCCAATTAGTCATTTGTCAATAGTCATTCGTCATTCGTGAATCGTCAGGCGGATTAGCCGCTACCGGCCGCTGGACTAATGACCAATGACTAATGACAAATGACGATGGACGAATTCGACTACATCCGCTGGCTCCGGCAGCGCACGCCGCCGCATCCGCGCGTCGTGGTGGGCCCCGGTGATGATTGCGCCGTGCTGCGGCCCTCGTCGGCGCCGCTGCTCGTCAAGACCGACATGCTGCTGGCGAACAGCCACTTCATCCTGGAGCAAGCCGGGCCGCGCCGTGTGGGCCGCAAGGCTCTGGCCGTCAATCTCAGCGACATCGCCGCCATGGGAGGCCGCCCCGTTGCCGCCGTCGTCAGCGTCGGCTTGCCGCGCCATGGCGCTCAACATTTGGCCGAAGAGCTTTACCTCGGCATGCGCGAACTCGCCGATGAGTTCGACACCGCGATCGTGGGCGGCGACACCAACACCTGGGACGGCGGGCTGGTTGTCTCGGTAGCCTTGGTCGGCGATGCCGGTCCGCAGGGGCCGATTCTGCGTTCCGGCGCCCAGCCGGGAGATTGGCTGTTCGTCACGGGCCCCTTGGGCGGCAGCATCCAGGGCAAGCACCTCGACTTCACGCCGCGCGTACGGGAAGCGCTGCAGTTGCAGGAACATGCCCAAATTCACGCGATGCTCGACATCAGCGATGGCCTGGCTGCCGACGTGAACCATATTTGCGCAGAGAGCGGCTGCGGCGCTGTTCTTGTCGCCGAGCGCATCCCGGTCACTCAGGCGGCACGGCAAATGCGCGATGGTCGATCACCATTGGAACATGCGCTCGGTGACGGCGAGGACTTCGAACTGGCGTTCACCGTGGCGCCGGAGGACGGCCGCAGGTTGTTGGCAAAGCAGCCGATCCCAGGCCTGACGTTGGCCTGGATCGGCGACTGCTGCGCCGAATCGGGGCTTTACCTGGAAGAAAACGGCCAGCGCCGCCCATTGCCGCCGCTAGGTTACGTTCACCAGTTTGCGTGACGATCATGAAAAATGCTGTTGTGCTTCTGAGCGGCGGCCTCGATTCGGCGACGACTTTCGCCCTCGCCCAAAGCCAAGGATTCGCCGTCCATGCGCTGACGTTCGATTACGGCCAGCGGCACCGCGTCGAACTGGATTGCGCCAAGCAACTCGCGGCCAAGATGGGCGCGGTCCAACATGTCATGCTGCCGATCGATCTGCGACGTTTCGGCGGTTCGGCGCTCACGAGTGATCTGGCCGTGCCCAAGGACCGACCGCTCGACGAGATGAGCCGGGGAATCCCGATCACCTACGTGCCGGCGCGGAACACCATCTTCCTGTCCTTCGCGCTGGCTTGGGCCGAGGTGCTCGAATCAAGCGACATCTTCATCGGCGTCAACGCGCTCGACTACTCCGGCTATCCCGACTGCCGGCCGGAGTACATCGCGGCATTTCAAGCGCTGGCCAATCTTGCGACGAAGGCGGGGGTCGAAGGCCGGCAGCGTTTGACTATGCACACGCCGCTGATCCATTGCAGCAAGGCCGAGATCATCCGCCAAGGATTGGGGCTGGGCGTCGATTTCGCGTTGACGACGTCGTGTTACGACCCGACCGCCGACGGCAAGGCATGTGGCCGCTGCGACGCGTGCTTGTTGCGCGTGAAGGGATTTGCGGAAGTCGGAGTGCGCGATCCGCAGACCCATGTTGCGTGAGACGGAACGCGAATCCGACGGATCCACCGGCGCCATGATTGGTTTTGGCCCGGTTGTCGAATTCTGCTATGCTGAATGCGACCCCGTCATTGGAGGTTGTCCATGGTCGCCATCGAACTTATCCCCGACCCTCAACTGGGCGGCTTTACGGCGCGCGTGCGGGACATTCCGGCGTACGGCGAAGGCGAAACGGAAGAAGCCGCCATTGCCGATCTGCGGGAAGCGATGTGCGCCTACATCGAGGCCTTCGGCTTGGAGGATGCTCTCGCCAGGCTCAGTGTGCCGTCCGAAATTCGACGCGTCGAATGGGACTTGGCGGAGCTGACCCGCGGCTAAATTGCCTCGACCCAGCGGCAAGGAAATGGTGCGCTTCCTTGAGAAGCAGGGGTTTGTCGTGGTGCGCATTCGTGGCAGCCACCACGTCATGCAGCGCGGCGACGAACATACGTCGGTGCCCGTTCACGCCAATCAACCGTTGAAAATCGGAACCTTGCGCAGCATTTTGCGCGACATCGATTTGAGCCCCGCGGAATTCGAAGAACAGTGGAACGCGTAAGACGCATCACTTCGCCGTCAGCGACGTCACCCGTGCCGCATTGTCCTTTTCATGCCCGGTGACCAGCGCCTTGCCGTCCGGCGTGAAACTGACGCCGTAGGTGACCATCTTCTTGATTTGGCCGCTCGTCAACTGGTGTTTGAAAGTCTCCTTGCCCGAAGCGACTTCCCAAACGTGGAGGCTGCCGCCGTAGCCGCTGGCCGCGACGAACTTGCCGTCGCGCGACAGGGCCAGGCCCATGACGTCGTCGGGCAACGGGCCGATCTTCTTGGTTTCCTTACCGTCCGCCACGTTCCAGATGCGCAGGTGCTTGTCGAAGCCGCCGGAGAAGAGCAGGGCGTTGTCCGCGGAGAAGACGATCGCGTTGATGCCGTCGCGGATTTCGCGCGGTTCTTCCTTCTTCTTCTCTTCCTTCTTCTTGGCGTCCTTTTTCTCCTCCTTCTTTTCTTCCTTCTTCTTCTCTTCCTTTTTCTCTTCCTTCTTCGTCTCGACGATCATCGGCTTCACGACCGGCACTTCGAGCTGCTTGATTTCTTTTTGGCCCTTGACGTCCCAGATCTTGATGAAGCCGTCATTGCCGGTCGAGGCGAGAAAGTTGCCGTTGGGGCTGAAGGCGACGCTATACACGGTTTCCTTGTGGCTGCCGAGCTTCTTGAGTTCTTTGCCGCCGACGGGATCCCACAGGCGCACGTCCTTGTCCGCAGAGCCAGAGGCGAGCGTCTTACCGTCGGCGCTTACCGCGAGGGTATCGACGGCGCCGGTGTGGCCCTTCAGCTCGTGCTTTTGCTTGCCGGATTTGTCCCAGACGCGGATGATGTTGTCTTGCCCGGACGTGGCGATGAAGCTGCCGTCGGCAGCGAAGACGACGCTGTAGACCGGGGCCGTGTGCCCCTTGAGCAGGCCGGTTTCCTTGCCGGTGGCGAAGTCCCAGAGCTTGACCGTGTTGTCGAAGCTGGCGGTGGCGAGCGTCTTGCCGTCGGGGCTGAAGGCGACACTGAAGACGAGCCCCTGATGGCCTTTGAACTCGGCCGGCGGCGCCTGGGCAAGCACGACGGCGGCATAGCTGGCGAAGAGAATGACGGCGGCAAGAGCGGCTTTACGCATGGTGTAATACTCCAAGAAGCGGCGGGAAGACGAACCAGGCGGGAGGAACCAACTGCGCTTTCAGAGTATGGAATGCGGGGCGGGAATGCAAATGGATTTTACCTGCTCACGGAAGGTACAACCGGCCGCCGCCGAGGTAGAAGTGCATGTCGAGAAGATAGCCAAGCAGTCGATCGGCTACTTTGCGCGTGTAGGCTTTGCCAGCCAGCACGCGAATAGGATCGGCCAAGGTCAATACAGGCAAGCTTGTGGCAGTATTCATCCCTCGAATCGTGGCTTCGAGAGAATCCGGTTCCTTTTGTCGCCGGTTCGCGGTAATCAGCACCAATTCCAGTTCTTGGCACGTTGTCCACACCAGCCTATCGGGAGAATTGCGCGCGAGCCCGACATTCGCAAACGACTTCACACCCAGCCCCAAGCTCCGCCAATACTCCCGCAGAGGATCCCCTTCGAGAATGTTGACAAGCAATCTGACGTGGCCTTGGATGTCGTTATCCGCGATGATTCCGCGCACGGTGCTTCTCATTGGACGACTTGGGGCTCTTCGGAGGCGGCGTTTTGGCTCCGGTCGCCTTCGAATCACGGCTCGATTTCAGCGCCGTCCGCAATTCAGTTCTTAGCTTCGTCTGCGATTCGGCAATCGAATCCGTCCGTGGCGGCAAACGGATCTTTCCGCTAAGCAGCGCCTTCAGTTTCGCATGCGATTTTCGCAACTTGGCTCGGATTTCCGGCGGATTACCCTGGGCATCGCGTGCCAACATTTCTCGGTAATTTCGCATCACCTCGGCACGATTGTTTTCGATAAACTGAATCGCGGCGCCAACCTCGTCAGAACTGATTTGCAACATAATTGCGGTGTAGGTGTGGTGATGGTTCGCCCGTACGTAATCCAGCACGTCATACACCGTGATGCGGGTGCCTTCAATTCGTCCTGTGGGCGTGATCATTGTGTTCACGAGGCGTCTCGACTTAGTTCTTGGCACGATGGCATTTTACCAGGACATGTTCGGAAATCAAACTTGGCGACGCCGAACATGACCAGGTCTCCAAGTTTCGAGAGCTTATTCGGTTGTCCCCGGCGCAAACCCGCGCCGCATCGTGTTCTCGGTAATACACCGCGGCACCATGAACTGCAACAAGTAATCCGGCCCGCCCGCCTTCGAGCCGATGCCGCTCAACTTGAATCCGCCAAAGGGTTGGCGACTGACCAGCGCCCCGGTGATCTTGCGGTTGATGTACAAGTTGCCGACGCGGAATTCACGCTTCACGCGCTGGATGTTCTCCGGGCTGCGCGAAAACAGGCCGCCGGACAGGGCGTACGGCGTGCCGTTGGCGATGGCGAGCGCCTCGTCCAGATTCTTCGCCTTCAGGACCGCGAGCACCGGGCCGAAGATCTCTTCCTGGGCGATGACGGCGTCCGGCTTCACGTCGGCGAAGATGTGGGGCGCCACATAGAAGCCTTCGTTGACGAGAAAAGCCAGATCGCCTTCGTGGACGAGTCTTGCTTCCTGCTTGCCCTTGGCGATGTAGCCGAGGATCCGCGCGCGCGATTCCGCATCGATGACGGGGCCAACTTTGCAGGCCGGGTCCTCGGCCGGGGCGATCTTCAGGCTCTTGGTCGCTTCGATCAGCCGCTCTAGGAACACGTCGTGAATGGACTCCAGCACGATGGCGCGCGAACACGCCGAGCATTTCTGACCCTGGTAGCCGAAGGCGCTGGCGGCGACGCCGAGCACCGCTTCATCGAGGTCGGCATCGTCATCGACGATGATCGCGTTCTTGCCGCCCAGCTCGGCGATCAGCTTCTTGATGTGCGTTTGGCCGGAGGCGAGCAGCGCGGTTTGTTTGTTGAGCAGCATGCCAACGCCGCGCGAGCCGGTGAAGGCGACCAGCGCGACGCCGGGATGCTCGACCAGCGTGGGACCGATCTCCTCACCGACGCCGGGCAGATAGTTGACGACGCCCGGTGGCAGACCAATCTCTTGAAAGACCTCCATGAGCTTGGCGCCGATGACCGACGATTGCTCGGCCGGCTTCATGATGACGGTGTTGCCGGTGACGAGCGCCGCCGTGGTCATGCCGGTCAAAATGGCGAGCGGAAAGTTCCAAGGCGCGATGACGACAGCGACGCCGCGCGGCTCATAGGAATTCGTGTTGTTCTCGCCGGGCAGATTCACCGCCCGCGGCTTGGCGAGTCTGCGCATTTCCCTGGCGTAGTATTCGCAGAAATCGATGGCTTCCGCAACATCGGCGTCGGCCTCGCGCCACGCCTTGGCGCATTCGACCGTCTCCCACGCCGCCAACTCGAAGCGTCTTCGCCGCATCGCTTCAGCCGCGTTGACGAGGTAATCGGCGCGGACCTCGGGGGCGGCGTCGCGCCACACTCCAAACGCGGTGCCGGCCGCCTGGATCGCCGCTAGCGCGTGTTCCTTGGTCGCCCTGACGCAGCGGCCGACAATCTCGCGCACATGCGATGGATTGATCGAATCAATCGTCGCTGACGTGCTCATCTCCTGCGCGCCGATGACGAGCGGATATGTCTTGCCGAGTTGTTGTTTCACGTCGGCAAGCGCCGCTTGCATGGCTTGGCGATTCTCGTCGCGGCTGAAGTCGGCGACGGGTTCGTTCAAGAACTGAGTGTCAGGCGACAAGTCCCTACCCCCAGGATTCGCGTTGCTCATCCTGGGGCTTGGCTCGCTCCCTGCCCCCTGCCTCCTGATTCCTGCCTCCTGCCTCCTGACTCCCGACTCCTGATTTCTGATTGGATTCATCAGTAACTTCTCCTCAGGCACATGCTCGGTGAAGCTGGCCCGCAAAAAGGAGGTGTTCGCGGTGTTTTCAAGCAAACGACGCACCAGGTACGCCATGCCGGGCAGCAATTGTCCGTACGGCGTGTACACGCGGACGCGCTGGCCCAGGCGCACCAGCGCGTGTTTGACTTCGTCGGCCATGCCGTAGAGCATCTGGATTTCGTAACTGCGCGGCGGCAGGCCCATCAAATGCGCGGCTGCCATGGCGTGGGCCAAGCTGCGGATGTTGTGGCTGCCGAACGCGGGCCGCAGGAGATCGTGGTTCTCCAAAAGGAAGATCGTCATGCGTTCGTAACTGGCGTCGGTCTCCCATTTCTGGCGGAAGACGGGGCTCGGCCAATGTTCCTGCGCGGCGATGACGGTCTCGTAGTCCCAGTATGCCCCCTTGATCAGTCGGACCCACACCGGCGTGCCGCGCCGCGCCGCCCAGTCGGCTAGTTCGATGAGGTCGCGTTCGCAATCGTGCAGATACGCCTGGATGGCGATGCCGACGTCGGGCCATCCGCGGAATTCGTCTTCCTCCAGAATCTCCTTGAAGATACGCAGCGTGGTGTCCTTGAAGGCGTACTGCTCCATATCAAAGTTCACGAACGCACGATGATTGATGGCCGCCCGGAAGATCGGCCGCAAGCGCTCACGCACCACGGCGCTAGTGCCGATAGGATCGATCGGATCGAATTGACTGTAGACGGAAGAGAGCTTGATCGAAACATTAACGCGCGGAAGAGGACCGGTGGCATCGCGATCGATCAATGCCACCGGTTCCCAGGCGTTCACCTGGCGGCCAAGTCCTTCGACGAGCTGCAGATAGTCCTGTTGGCTGTGCAGCGCCTCGGCTTCGGTGATCGTCGCCTCCCCAAGCAAATCCATGGTGAAAGTGAGTTTCTGGCGGCGCAGATCGGCGACGGCGGCAAGAGCTTCGGACAGATTGGAGCCGGCGATGAAGCGCCGGGCCAGCCGCTGAGCGTTGGACCGGACTACCCCGGCAAGCAGGCGCGCCGCGAAACCGCGCGACGGCAGCCAGCGCATGCCTTTTTTCGCCCAGGGCGGCAAATCCTCGGCGGTTTCCGCGAAATACTCGATGAGATGCCGGCTGATCGATTCCGGCGTGTGCAAGAGGGGCAGGGCGTCGATGAAGCGAAAGAGCTGCAGCTTGACCGTCTCATCGTGCATCGTCAGCGCCATGAGCCGGTCGTCCCACCAGCGCGGCGAGAACAGCACCGGCGGGCATCGGTCGATGCGCGCGAACAACTCCTCGCCGTAGGCGCGCGTTTGGCGTTCCAGGTCGTTGGTGGCAATAGACATGCGTGTCGAATGTTGGCCCACGCGGTTCTCCAAACCGCGGCAAAACAGGTCACCGATCATTCTACGGCTTGGCGACTACCCCGCCGCGCACGGGCTTGGTAAGATGGGCATCTGTTGCGCGTGACTCGCCCCGCGGAATTCGCTGCGCTCATCCCGCGGCTTGCCCGCTGAATTCTGGCTTGGTACCATGGCCGACAATACCTTCGGTCGCATTGGCGATTTTCAAATCCTCGGCACCCTTGGGACCGGGGCGCATAGCACCATTTTGCACATTCGCCGATCCACCGACGGCAAGCAATACGCTCTCAAGGTCGTTCCCGTCGAATCCAAAGACGATCAGAAATTCCTGCTGCAGGCCCAGCACGAATTCCGCGTCGCCCAGATGTTCCGCCACGCCAACCTCATCAAAGTCTACGCGCTGGAAACGCCGCGCGACTGGCTCATGCGCGTTCGCAAAGTCAACTTGCTGATCGAATTCATCAACGGCAAGACCCTCGACGTCATTCCGCGCCTGTCGTTGCCGCGGCTGGTGCAGATCTTCACGAAGATCGCCTCGGGCCTGCAGCACATGCACCTGCGCGGCGTCTTCCATGCCGACCTCAAGCCGAACAACATCATGCTCAGCCGCACCGGCGATGTGAAAATCATCGATTACGGCTTGGCGCGGATCAAGGGAGAAAGCCGGGAGCGCGTGCAAGGAACCCCGGAGTACATGGCGCCCGAGCAGGCCAAGAGCGGCACCGTCAATGAGCTGACCGACATCTACAACTTCGGCGCCACGATGTATCGGCTGGCGACGTGGCGGCTGCCGCCGAGCGCCATCCCGGCGGCCGGCGGCTTGCCGATGGACGCCAAGACTTTTGCCGCCGCCGTCAAGCCAGTGCAAGAATACACGCCGGCCGCGCCGGACCAGCTGTGCGAGTTGATTCACCATTGCCTGGCCTATAAGGCGCCGCAGCGGCCCGAGAACGTCGGCGACATCCTGCCGGTGTTGCATGACCTGGTCGAAGAAATGGTGAAGACGCCCGACGACGCGCTCGACAACCTGGAATGGTGACTCCGCCGCTTGCGGCTTAGCGAATCCTGACGCCGACGCGTTCGCTAGGCCGCCAGCGGCGCACGGAACGAATCCCATGGCCGAATACAAGGACCGCGAGCATTACATTCCCGTGCGCCGCCACGACCTGGTCAATCTGCTGTGCACCGACCGCGGGCTGGACGGGGCCGCGGCCGGCCAGTTCCGCCAGTTCGCCGATTTACTGTCGGCGACTTTTCATTTCGAATATCACCAGCTGCTTGAAGATTTGAAAAACGAGTATTCCCCATTCGATCCCGATGAATGCACCAAGCCGATGGTCAGCTTGACGTCCCAGCAGCGCGCCCAGAAGCTCGACCGGCTCTTCGAGCGTTTCGCCTGGCTCATGGAGCGGGCCAATTTCAAGCGGCTCGACCGTCAAGAAATCATCGAGGCGACCAAAGCCGTGAGCGACTGGGGCCTGAACATGGACGTTGATTTCAGCGTCTTTGAGCGGTTCGACCTGTTCGCGCGCGGCGATACCGTCGGCACGCGCTATCGCCGGCGCTGGCGCAATTGGCGGCGGCTCGAATCGATTCAGCTGCCGGTCTACCAGCGGCTCGTTTTGATCGTGAAGCTCAAGCCGAGCAAACGCTTGCCGGGCGGCGTCGACACCGATGACGTCTTTCTCAAAATCTTCAAGGACATCCCCAAGATCGACCTGGAGATGCTGCTGCCCGGCGCACGCATGCGCATGCCGGGGATCGCCCGCCTCAAACTCGGTAGTTCGCTTTTGAGCGGACTCGCTTGGATCTCCTATAGCATCGTCCGACAGATCCTGGCGGCAGCCGTCCTGGGTTGGTACTTCATGTGGGGGCCTCTCCTGGCGGTTTTTGGGTACGGCTATCGGCAGTACTACGGCTATCAGAGCACCAAGACCGCTCACAGTTTGCGCCTCACGCAGAGCCTGTACTACCAGAACCTGGGCAACAACCAGGGCGTGCTGTTCCATTTGCTCGACGAGGCCGAGGAGCAGGAATGCCGCGAGGCGCTTTTGGCCTACTACTGCCTGTGGCGCTACGCGCCGCCCCAGGGCTGGACGATGGCGGACCTCGACGATTACGTGGAGATGGACCTGGAACGCTTGGCGACCATCAAGGTCGATTTCGAGATCGACGACGCCATGGCGAAATTGGAGCGCCTGAAGCTGGTGACGAAAAACGGCGCTCGCTATGTCGCGCTGCCGATCGAGAAAGCGCTCGAAAGCTTGGACTACACTTGGGACAATTATTTCAAGTTCAACAAGGAAGCGACGGGCTGACGAATCCGCAAAGCGAAGTTCGCAATCCGGATTCACCTTGAGGGCGCGCCGCGTTCCGGATCCCGAATTTCGGATGCCGATTTGCCGGCCTTCGCCAACCAGTAAAGAATCGTCTTCATCTCGAACGGCTTGAGATCGGGTTTGAGCGACAGGATGCGCGCCGCAATGCCGGTCAGGTGCGGCGCCGCCCAGCTCGTCGCGGGTTCGTGCGCGAACGGGCCCAAGTAGCCGCGCCCGTGCGCTTGAAACTCAATTTGCTCGCGCAGCTCGTAGGCGAAATACAGCGGGTCGCCGAACAGGTTCTTATCGACCGATAGGAGCGGCGGCGCGAAGATGGCCGGGTAGCTGCGCGTCAGCGGATGATCGTTGTGGGCCGCGGCGACGACGAGCACATCCTTGAAATAGGCCTCCTCGATCGCGCGCAAGAATTGTTGCCGGCGCGGCAATTGCTGCAAGCGCTGCTCGGTCACGCCCAGCGACAAATTCACGATCTTGCAATGCCACACGTCGATCGCCCAGCGCAAGGCCCGGATGACGGTTTCGACCTCGCAGGTTCCGGCCGGGCCGAACACGTCCGCGGAATAGAGCTGCACGCGCGGGGCCAGCGTCAGAATGATGTCGGCGACCGTCGTGCCGTGCGGCGTGCTCTGCTTGCCCTCGTCGGGGAGCGGCTCGGGTCGATCGGCAAGGAAGACGCCGCCGTCGATGCGAACGGCGCCGACATGTTTCGCTTCGAGGACCGATCGTTCGACGCCGCTGTCGAGCACCGCTACGGCAACGCCCTTGCCCGTGGCATGGGGATCGAGCAGCAGACGCTCCGGCGTCAGGAGGGTCAGGATTTGATCGAAAACGTTATTCATGCACGAAAGTCGTTTAGCCCCGGTTCGCAGAACCGGGGGCGGGCGCTGTCCCGGCAACGGATCGAATACTGTGGCGGCGACACGGTCCGCCCCGGTTCTGCGAACCGGGGCTAAACTGGTCAATGGGTTACCTGGTCCAAAAGCGCCGTGACGTTGCTCACGAGCTGCAGACAATGCGCCAATGCTGCCGGACCGTGCTTGACGCCCAGAATGCGAATGGCTTCGGCAAGCGCCAAACTCTGCTCGGCGCTGGCGTTGTCATGGCCCGCGGCGCTCAGGCTTTGCCGCAGTTGTTCCATGACCTGTGCCGGCGGCGGCGACTCGGCCGGCGCTGCGCCCGCGCCAGGCAATACGGCGGACACATGGTTGCTGGCCGCTAAGGCCGCGCTGACCGCATCCAAAAGCAACTGATGCTGCTGTCGCTGGCCCAGCGCTTGCCGCAATAGCTCGGCCCCCAAATCGGCGGCGGCTTGCACCAACCGTTGGTCCGTAGGCGTGAATGGTCCACTGGATTTGTCGAACAGCTCGATGATCGCGTGCACGCCGGGCGCTACCGACATCGGCGCCGCCAACAGCGTGCGATGGCCCCACTCGAAGGGTTGCAACTGCACGGCGCCGGTCTGCGCCAGATCGTTGATGACGCACGCTTCCTGCATGCTCACCGCCGTGCCCGCCACGCTGCGCGCAAACGGCGCTAGCGGCGCTTCGAGCGCTTTGCCCTGAGCGTTGTAGACCTTGCACCATTCGGACGGTTGGCGGCCGGCGTCGTAGTGCCGAACGAAGAGCACGCCGTCCTTGGCCTGGGTGACCTGCATCAGAAAACGCACCAGGGTGCTGATAGCGTCGGGCAGCGGCACCGGGTCGTTGAGGGCGGCGGCTGATTGCACCAGCGGCAAGATCTTCTCGACGGCTTCACGAAACGCCGCCAGGCTGCGATGCAGCCGGCGGGCGCGTTTGGCCGGGCGGATTTGATCGAGTTGCTTGCGAACCGCCGCGAGAAAGGTGTCGCGGCTCAGGTCGTGATTCTTGTCGAGGTAGTCGCGCACGCCCATGCGCATGGCTTCGAGCGGCGTCGCTTGATTGGCGAACCCGGTCACCATGATGGCGACGACCTCCGGTCGAAACGCAACCAGATCCTGCAGAAGCTGCAAGCCATCCTCGCCGGCGCCTAGCGCCCAATCGAGGATCGTCAGGTCGATCGGCTGTTGATTGGCGATGCGCAGCGCCGCTTCGGCGTCGGCGGCGGTCAGGATCGTGCAATCGAGCTTGGCTTCGGTCAGCCACTCGCCGAACGTGCGCCGCACCGGTTCTTCGTCATCGACGATCAAGATGGTTTCATTGTTTTCAGCGCTCATACGGGCAGTCCTCGTGCAGTTTTCCCTCACGCGCATCATAAACGAAGCGAGCGCGGAACGGTAAACAATCCGGGTCGTTTACCGTTGCGCGCTCGTGTGCTTACTCCCCTCTCCCCTTCGGGGGAGAGGGGCTTTCTATGCCATGACTTCACGAATCGGCTCCGCCCCTTCGACACCAACCAGCTTCTGATCCAGCCCGTTGTAGAAATACGACAGCCGATCCGGATCGATGCCCATCAGGTGCAGGATCGTCGCGTGCAAATGCTTGACATGGAAGCGCTGCGAGATCGCCGCGGCGCCCAATTCGTCGGTCGCGCCGACCGAGATGCCGCCCTTCACGCCGCCGCCGGCCATCCACATGGTGAAGCCATAGGCATTGTGGTCGCGGCCGGTGCCCATGGCGTACTCGGCGGTGGGCTGACGGCCGAACTCGCCGCCCCAGACGATGAGCGTTTCATCGAGCAGACCTCGTTGCTTGAGGTCTTTGATCAGCGCGGCGATCGGCTTATCGGTGCGGCCGGCGTGGTAGCTGTGATTGCGAACCAGGTCGCCGTGCGCGTCCCAGTTGTCGTCGTTGTGCGCGCCGCCGGAGTAAAGCTGGATGAAGCGCACGCCGCGCTCGACCAGCCGTCTTGCCAACAAACAGCGCCGGCCGAAGTCCTGCGTCTGCGGATTGTCGATGCCGTACAGCCGGCGCGTCGCTTCGGTTTCCTGAGCAAGCTCGACGGCCTCGGTAGCGTGCGTCTGCATGCGGAAGGCCAATTCGTAGCTGCTGATGCGGGCGGCGAGATTGCTGTTGTCGGCACGCGGCGCTTGATGGCCTTGGTTGTATTCCTGCAGCGTGTCGAGCATGCGCCGCTGCATCGCTGCCGACATTCCTTCGGGCCGATGCAGATCGAGGATCGGTTGACCGTTGGAGCGCAGAATGACACCCTGGTAACTGGCCGGCATGTAGCCCGACGACCAGTTCTTGGCCCCGGAGATCGGCCCGCCGGTCGGATCGAGCATGACGACGAAGCCCGGCAGATTCTGATTGACGCTGCCCAGCCCGTAATTCAGCCACGAGCCGATGCACGGGCTGCCGGAGAGAATACGGCCCGAGTTCATCTGCAACATCGCCGAGCCATGGATGGGCGAGTCGGCGGTCATCGAATGGAGGAAGGCGATGTCATCGACGCAGGTCGCCAGATTCGGAAATAAGTCGCTGACCATCTTGCCCGACTGCCCGTACGGCTTGAAGCGCCACTTCGGCCCGACGACGCGGCCTTGGTTGCGATGCCCGCCTCGGCCGAAGGTGCGCACGTTGATCGTTTGCCCGTCGAGATTGTAGAGCGTCGGTTTGTAGTCGAAGGTATCGACCTGGCTTGGCCCGCCGTACATGAACAGGAAGATGACGCTCTTCGCCTTGGCGGCGAAATGCGGCTGGCGCACGGCTTGCAAATTTGGCCTCGGTCCATCGGCGTCGGCGCGACCGGCGAAAAAGCCATCGCGGTCCAGCATGTCGGCGAGCGCCACGCCCGTGAAGCCGGCGCCGGCCTCCCAAAGGAACTCACGGCGGGTGCGTCGGCAGAAGTTTCCCATATTCAGGCTCCCCTTGCCAAGAATCAAGTCTCGACTACCAAGTCGGCCCACAGCTGTCGAATTCTGTCAAGCACTTCATCGCTGACCCTGCCGAACACATTCACTACCAGGGCCTGCGACAACGTGAAAATCTTGTCTGCTCTTACTTTGCCAGGTCGATTGAGCTTTCCCGACACAAGGTCCTTTTGCTCAATCACAAAGCTAAAGGGCGTTACCTCCGGATTCGAGGTCATCGCGACCACGACGATGTCCTGCATGGTCGTATTGTATTCGTCGTTCGAGACGACAATGACTGGTCGCTTCCTCGTCGAAGTCAAATCGGTAAATGGCACCGGAATCAGAACAATATCGCGCTGGTTACGCATTGTTCCAATCCTCGTCATCCAAGGCATTGTCCCAAAATCCCAGGCTAACGGAAGCAGCCGCTACGAGATCAGAGAAATTGTCCGGACTTGGCGTCAAGACCAGCACTTCGACCCTGGTTCCTTGGGGCACGGGAACATTTACCTCGAGCTTCCCGTTGGGGCCGACGCTGGTCGCGAACTTATATGCGCTTTGCGGCATATGATTCCCCTTCACTTCCGGTTCAAAAATGACGCAGAACACCTGGCGGCGACTCTCGTTTCACCTTTTTCGCGAATGTACTTGGCTGGCCTGACCACAATTTCCACTTCCTGACCCAAGGCATTCAGGAACTGAAACAACTGATAAAGGGTGAATTGGTCAAGTTTTCCCGACAGCAACTTTGTCAATTGGGTTGGTTTGACATCAAGCAGAACGGCGGCTTGTTTGATCGACAAACCACGTTCTTGAATCAAATTATCGACACGCTGCACGAGTGGCGCTTTTGCCAACAGTTCATCTGCGTTGGGCAAACCGATATCCGCAAACACATTGCCACAACTCTCCTCAATCGCGACGGACCCGTCATTTCTGGTTCGTTTTTGCTTGCCGTTTCGCATGATCATCCTCCGCCGCTTTCAGCCGCTTTCGAATCATGTCGATCTCCGGAAGCGGCGTCTTGATCGCAGTCTTGATGGGCATTGGCTATTCTACCCGTATCCCACGGCCAATTCCCCCCTAATCCACATACACAAACTCATTCAAATTCAACACCACCAAACCGTACATCCGCAGCGCTGCCTCGGTCGTCAAACTCTCTTCGCGCTGCAGCGCTTCGATCAGCCGCACGCCGCGCTGTACATCTTCGGGACTCGGCGGCCGCTGCGTCACCAAGTTTAACGCCAAACGCACTTGCTGGACCAGGTCGTTGCCGGCTTCCTTCTGCAAGCGCTGGGCGAAGATGCCGGCCTGCTTGTTCAGGAATTGGCCGTTGAGCATGCTCAGGGCCTGCGTCGGCTGCGTCGTGCTGAAACGCACCGGCGTCGAGCGATCCGGCTCGGCCAGGTCGAAGCTGTCCAGCAGGGGATAAAGCAGCGAGCGTTTCACATGGATATAGACGCTGCGCCGGGCCGCTTCTTCGGGCGACGATTTGGGCCAGCCGCGACCTGGAACCGATTGGCCTTCGAGCACTTCCCTGGGAATTTCGGGATACACGCCGGGGCCGTACATCTTGAGGTTCAGGTTGCCGCTGACCGCCAAGATCGAATCGCGAATCTCTTCGCCGCTGAGTCGGCGCATATCGAAGCGCCAGAAGAGATCGTTGGTCGGGTCGAGCTTCAGCGCTGCCGGGTTGCCGTGCGCGGACATTTGGTAGGTGTTCGACGTCAGGATCAGCCGGTGCAGAGCCTTCATGCGCCAGCCCTTTTCGACAAACTCCGCTGCCAGCCAATCGAGCAGCTCCGGATGTGTCGGCCGGATGCCCTGCGTGCCAAAGTCGTTCGGCGAGCGGACGATGCCCCGGCCGAAATGATGCTGCCACAAGCGATTGACGAACACGCGCGCCGTCAGCGCATGGTCCGGCGCGGCGATCCAATCGGCGAGCAGGCTGCGCCGGCCGCTCGTCTTGGCCCCCGGCGCCGGTGCGGGCAGCTTCGGCTCGGGTAAATTGAAGATGGTTGGAAACGCCGGCTCCACTTTGTCGCCCTTCACATGCGGATTACCGCGCAACATGACGAACGTCTCCGGAGCGCGCGGTCCGCTCTCGGTCACGCACAGGGCCATCTCGATCTTCGGCATCTTCTCGGCCTTGCGGCTTTCGTTGAGTTCGAACGTCAAGCTCTCCCACTCGGCGTACTTCGTCTGACCGAGCACGCGAGCGCCGTCGCTGCGAATCAGTTTGATGATGTCAAGCGACGACACGGTCTTGGACAGCAACCGAAATTCGTTTTCGATGGCCGCGATTTGCGCCTGGAGCTTGCCGCGCCGCTCCTGGACCGCGTGTGCGGCCTTGGCGAAGGCCTCGCGTTGCTCCGCGGTGCCGATGGGCTGTTCGTCGGTCGGGCCGCCGTTGCGGTAGTGGTTGATATTGTGGAAGAAACTGAGCAGTCGATAGTAGTCCTTTTGCAGGATCGGATCCAGCTTGTGATCGTGGCAGCGGGCGCAGTCGAACGTCAGGCCCAGAAAGACCTGGCCCGTCGTGGCGACGATGTCGTCCAGGCCGTCGTAACGCGATTGCACCGGATCGGAGGGTTCGTCGTCCCAGATGCCGAGGCGATAATAGCCGGTGGCGATGAGCGCGTCGGCTCCGGTCGCTGACGCTCCCGGCTCGCCAAGTTCGTCGCCGGCAAGTTGCTCCTTGATGAATTGATTGAATGGCTTGTCGCTGTTGAAGGCGCGGATCACGTAATCGCGATAGCGCCACACGTGCGGCTTGGGGTTGTCACGCTCGTAGCTGTTCGTCTCGGCATAGCGAACGAGATCAAGCCAGTGCCGGCCCCACTTCTCGCCATAACGCGGCGATTCCAGCAGCCGATCGATGGTTTGCTCCCAAAGCGCTGGCCGTTTCGCGCTCGGAGCATCCCACGCCGCGACAAACTCGGCCACTTCCTTCGGCGTCGGCGGCAATCCCGTCAGATCGTAGTAGGCGCGCCGCAACAACTCTTGCGGCGCTGCCGGTGGATTGGGCTGCAATCCCTTGGCTTCCAAACGAGCAAGTATAAACGCGTCGATCGGATGATGCGCCCACCCCCCCTGAATCCCCCCCTTCGCAAGGGGGGGACTCGCGCCGCTCCCCCCCTTGCGAAGGGGGGGTAGGAGGGGTCGCTTTACCGGCTGGAACGCCCAGTGGGCGCGCTCCTCGGCGGTGATGACTTTTTCGGCCTTGCGCGGCGCGGTCGCCACGGCTTTCGCCCCGCCGGGCCACGGCGCGCCCATCTTGACCCAAGCCGTCAAATCGGCGATCTGCGCGCGTGCCAGCTTCTTGGTCGGCGGCATCTTGAAGTCTTTGTCGTCGTGGCTGATCGCTTTCACGAGCAGACTTTTCTCCGGATGCCCCGGCACAATGGCCGGTCCCTGATCGCCGCCTGCAAGCATCGTGGTCAGCGAATCGAGGCGCAGGCTGCCGCGCTGCTTCTTCTCGCCGTGGCACGAAAAGCAATTCGCGGCCAGCACCGGGCGCACTTTGGTTTCGAAGAATTGGATGGCGGCCGGCGACGGCTTGGCGCCGTCCTGCGCTAGGGCCGGATTCACCGCGGCCAGCGCGGCGAGACAGAAGACACCAACGTGTTTCATGGCAACAATATTCGTTCAGCCGCCGTTCGCGGAACGGCGTCGGGTGGGGCGGGCGACCAATACCATTATGGCCGCAGCCCACGGCGAAGGCAAACCTGGAAATGAAAGGATCGAGGTGGAGTCGGCGTAAAAACGTGGGGCAGACATTCTTGTCTGCCGGCAGACAAGAATGTCTGCCCCACGGCTTCAAACCTGCACGTCTTCTTCGTCCCCGACGATCGTCAAATCGGCCAGCAAATCGTCGGCCGTTTGATAGCGGTCTGCTTGGCGCTTGGCGAGCATCTTCTGCACGATCGTGTCGAGCCGCTTGGGAATGTCTTGTTGCAGTTTCATGGGCCGCGTCAGTAGGCCGTCGCGAATCTTGCGAAGCGTCTCGGCCTGCGAGTCGCCGACGTAAGGAAAGCGGCCTGTGAGCAAGGCATAGACGACGACGCCCAGGCTATAAATATCGCAAACCCCCTCGACGAGGTTCTCCGGTTCGGTTTGCTCCGGTGAGAAATAGACCATGTCCGACCGCAACCGGTCGCGCCAGGTGATCTTCTTGAGATTGCTGCCCTCCAGCGCTGTCGCCAGACCCAGGTCCGCGAGCTTGGCTAATTTCTCTTCGGGATTCCACAGGATGTGCCGGGCCGTGATGTTGCCGTGCACGACGCCCTTCTGATGGGCGAACAGCAAGGCCCGGGCGATCTGCACGGCCACGCGATAGCCGCGCTGCCATTTGATTTTGTCTTTTTTGGAGATGCGCTCGATGATGTCCGGCAACGGCGCGCACTCGACGCGTTCCATCGCCAGCCAGCAAAAGGGCCCCGTCTTGCCGATCCCGTAAAACGGCACAAGGTTGGGGTGTCTGAGCGGCATGACCGTCTTCCACACTTGCACGTAATGTTTCATCTCGTCTTCGGTGTGCGGAAAATCGGTGGCCAGCACTTTCAGGGCGACGCGTTGATCCTTCTTGAGATCACGGGCCGCAAAGACGTAGCTGCACAAGCCCGTGCCGATCACTTCTTCGACTTGGAAATGGGCCAAGCTATGGCCGACCAGCTCCTTGAGCCGCTCACCGGGCAAGGGATGCGACCCCCCCGTTCCCCCCCTTCGCAAGGGGGGGGCCGGGGGGGTGCCGCCGGTTTCGTCTTCCTCCGCCACGACGACGACTTCTGCTTCGGCGGCGTCCTCGGCCAGCACCTCGATGTCAAGCTCGGCAACTTCTTCTTCCTGAGGCGCTTCGGTGGCGGCGATGGCGCAGTCTTCCAAACGCAGGTGCGAATTGCCCATGCGCACCACGTCGCCGTGGTGGATTTCTTGTTGCCGGACCGCTTGGCCGTTCACCATCGTTCCCGACGGGCTGTCATGGGCGGTGAGCACGACGCGGTCGCCGTCGATTTCGACCTCGCCGTGCACGCGCACGACGTACAGGTCGTTGAGGTGGATGTCGGCGTGCTTCTTGCTGCTGCCGATGGTGACGACGCCCGCCGAGGGCATGCCCTCGAGGCGACCGGCGTCGGCGCCGTCGATGACGCGAAATTGCCAAGGCATGAGCCGCCTCCTTCAAGGTGCTCTTGCCGACCCCGGGCCGGCTGGGACCGCCTGGGTGGAGAGGTTAGCGAAGCCAAAGCCGATCGGCAGGACTTATTTTCCCGGTAGGCTAGTGTCCCGTCAATCTTCGATTGGCGGGTTGAAATTGTGGTGCGGCCGTCCCGGCTGCACCGTGCAGGCGAGACGCCTGCACCACAACCCGTCAATCGAAGTTTGACGGGACACTAGGTTATCTTCTGCCGGTCGCCAAAGCGGAATCATGGGTGAGTTTGCCCGGCCGGCGGCTGCCTGTCAAGATGGTTTAACCTCGGCAAAGCAGCCCGGCTGTTTCAAGCAGCCGGGCTGCTGTGGGCAAACTGAGGCACCACGCGCACGCGGGTTCACCAGCGGATCGTGAATCGGGGCATCGGCGCACCAGTCGCCTTGCGCTGTTCGAGCCAGAATTGCAGGGCGCAGGCGACGACGGCCACCAGATGGATGCGAAAAGCCAGCTTCATGGCGATCGCGGCCTGCGTGCCGAACGGCAGGAATTGAAACTCGATGTAGTCGCCGAGCAAGAACAAGAACGGCAGCGCGATCATGCCGCCGACGATGAGCGAGCGCCATGGCCAAAAGGGACGCAAGTCCGCGGGCAACGGGATCCAACTTTTCTCCAGGCAACAGACAATGACGGCGACCGGCAGGGCCAGGAACATGAAAACGACAGTGTAGAAGGTGTAAATGGAATGCCCGCGCATGGTAAAGGCGAGATCCCAGAGGTTCAGCGAATAATCCTCGCGGACATACCAGCTGAACCACGACAAGAAGAACACGGCAATCACGCAGCCGGGCGCGATCCATTCCAGAATATCCGGCCGCAAATGCCAGCGGCGCGATTTCGCATATTCACCCAGACGGATCGACGGAGTCGGCAACGGCTCGGCCACGACTTCGGCGACATCGAGCGGCGGGGGCGGCGGCGGCGGCGCGGCGGATACAGGCGGCAGGCCCGTTATTCGTTTCGGCTTCGGCGCCGGAGCGGGGGGCGGGGGCGGCGGTGCAGGCGGCGCCAACGGCTGCATGGGCATCGGCGAAATCGATGGAACCGGCGGCACGACCGGCATGATCGCGGGCATCGATTGCGGCGCGGGCGGCACTTGGGGAACGGGCGGCGGCGTGCCCAGCAGCACCGGCGCTTGCAGCATGCCGCCGCACAGCGGGCATTGCACCACCATGCCGGCATACTGATCCTCAATCGTCAAGCGCTTCTGACAACTCGGACAAATAAGGTCCATGAATCGCCCCATTGGTAACGTTCACCGGTTAGCCTGGATTGCGCACGGCCGGAGGGCGGGTTTTTCAACCCGCCCAGATTAACGGCTTTTGCGAGGATGGGCGGGTTGGAAAACTCGCCCTCCGGAGTTGTGCGCAATCCAGGTTAGCCGCGCCGCGATAGCGGAGCGCGGACAACCGCACGCTATCGCGGCGCGGCTAACCGGGATGCTGTTCATATTGTTGAATGGCCCGCGGCAAATAGTCAATCAAATCCGTGGCGATCAAGCTCACCTCGCCCAAGTCCGCTGCCGCCAAGTCGCCGGCCAGACCGTGAAGGTAAACGCCGAGCTGGGCCGCTTCAAACGGCGCCAGCCCTTGCCCGATCAGCGCCGCAAGGATGCCGGTCAGCACGTCGCCGCTGCCCGCCGTCGCCATGCCCGGGTTGCCGGTCGTATTGCAAAACAGGCGCTGACCGTCGGTCACCAGCGTGCCGTGGCCTTTGAGCACGACGATCACGCGCTGATCCCGAGCGCTCGCGACGGCCAATGCGCGCCGATTCGCCTGCACGCCGGCCGTGTCGATGCCCAAGAGCCGACCAAATTCGCCCGGATGCGGCGTGATCACCAGCGGCCCGGCGTGTTGACGCAGCGCCGCCGCATCGTCGGCAAGATTGTTGAGCCCGTCTGCGTCCAGCACGATCGGCCCGGCATGCTTGGCCAGCAGTCGTTTGATCACATGCGCCAGCGCGGGGCTGCGACCGATGCCGGGCCCCACCGCGACGACGTCGTGCGCCGCCGCCAGTTGCAGCGCCTCGCTTAGCGCGTCGCTGCCGAAGTACCCGTCTTCGTCCTGCGGCAACCCCGCGGTCATGACACACGGATTGCCGAGCCCGACGATCGGCAGCAACTCGCGCGGCACGGCGAGCTTGACGAGGCCCGCCCCCGCCCGCAACGCCGCACTCGCGCACAACACGCCGGCGCCCGCCATGCCTCGACTGCCCGCCAGCACCAGCACCCGGCCAAAGTCTCCTTTGTTGCTGTCCGGCCGCCGCGGCGCCAGCTTCGGCAGTTCCGTCACAATTTGCACGGCGTCATCGAGCATGGGCAGCCCTTCCAATGTTCTCTATAGTACCACTGACGACGGACCACGGACCACGGACCGCTCTCCTATGGCCTTCCAGCCCGCGGACTCCCTGAAGAATCGCACCTTTTTCGGGCTGATCGTGGCCCAGTTCCTCGCCGGCTTCAACGATCAAGCGATTCACGCCGCGTCGATGTTCTACGCGATCCACCAGCAGGTGCTTACCGAGGCCCAGGCGATCGCGCTCATGCCCATCTTGTTCTACGCGCCGTGGGCCATCTTTTGCACCATCGCCGGGCACTTGGCCGATTGCCGCAGCAAGACGATCGGCCTGCGCAGGTGGAAAATGGCCGAGATCGGCATCTCCCTGGTCTTGCTCGCCGGGTTTTACCTGTGTACGGTGTTCCAAATCAAGCTGCTCGGCGTCTTGCTCGTCCTCTCGACCGTCTTCATGATGGGCACGCACGCCGCCTTCTTCGCGCCCGCCAAATACGGGGCCATGCCGGAAATCCTACAGCCGCACATCCTGTCGCGCGGCAACGGCATCCTCGAATCGACGACGTTTCTGGCCGCGATTCTCGGCACCGTCTCCGGCGGGTTTCTGTCGTATGTCTTCCGCGACAGCGAATACTGGATTGGCTGGATCTTGCTGGGACTGTCTGTCATCGGCGTCGGGGCCAGCTACCTGATTGCCCATCTTCCCGCCGCCAGTCCCGACCGGAAGTTGCCGAGGAACATCTTCAAGCCGCTCTTCGATAACCTCCGTGTGCTGCTGCACGCGCGGCCGCTGGCGCTGTCGGTGCTCGGCATCGCGTTCTTCATCTTCATGGTGTCGTACATGCGGGCGGTGATGTACATGCACGGCCAATCGCGCAACCCGCCCTGGGATGAGCTGCGCACCAGCCTGGTGGTCGCTTGCGTCGCTTTGGGCGTCGGGCTCGGCAGTCCGCTGGCCGGGTATTTGTCGGGCGGCAAGATTGAACTCGGCCTGGTTCCGCTTGGCTGCCTGGGCATGATGGGCGCTGCAATCCTTGCGGCGCTCACGATCAATCATGATTTGGCGCTCATTGTCGCCCTCATCATCATCGGCTTTTTCAGCGGCTTTTACATGGTGCCGCTGTACACGCTTTTGCAGCACCGCGCGCCCAAGCGAAGCAAGGGCGAATTGATCGCCACCAGCAATTTCATCAACGTGACCGGCGCCATCGCGGCGTCGCTGCTTTTCTTCCTGCTGGTGAACGCCGCGCAAACCGTTGGCGTCGCGCCGATGGTCGAGCAGACCGACCTGATCGCTGTCGGCGAACTCATCGTCATCAAGAAGGACAAGCACGGCAAGCCCGAAGCGATCACGATTCGGCCGGACAAGGGCAAAGACAAGACCTTCCACGTGCCGCCCAAGATCCCGTTCAGAGGCGACGTAGCGGACTTCATCAATGAACTGATCGAGCAAATGCCTAACGAGAACGAAATTGAATTCGACGAGAGTTTGCTGGAGATTTTTGGCGGCGGTGTTCAAGAAGGCAGCCGCGTCATTGTCAGCAGCTACACGCTTGGCGACGTGACGCGCTTCCGCGTGCGCGCCGAAGACAGCCCGCTCAAGACCGTCTACGACTATCGCCGCTTGCCGTTCTACCTGTTCCTCGGCGCCGCCTTGATGACGCTGGTCATCCTGGTCTTGCTCGTGCGCAAGCTGCCCGACTTCTTCGTGCGGACCCTGTTCTGGCTGCGCAGCCTGGGCAGATTCCGGCTCAAGGCTGTCGGCATGCAAAACCTGCCGACCGTCGGCCCGGTCATTCTGGCGACCAACTGCGACCGGCTCGAATCCAGCTTGCAAATGGTGTCCGCGACGGATCGCTCGACGTTGTTTGTCTTGTGGGAAAACCCGTCCGGGCGCGAGGCGGCGCCGGTGCTGCGCGCCCTGGCCAACCGTTCGAGCCTGGTGGAAGTCAGCAAGGCCAATCATCAGGCCTGGCTGGCCGCCCATGCCCGCGCCAAGAAGGCGCTGCACCACGGCGATCTCCTGGCGGTCACCCTGAATGACCACGCGGACGACGAAGTTGCCGCGCTGCTCGCGGATTTGCGGCAAGGGTCGGCAGCGCCGATCGTGCCGGTGTTCTGCGGCGTCTTGCTCGACCCCCCCCCTCCCCCCCTTTCAAAGGGGGGGAAGGGGGGGGTTGCGAATGTCCGCGTGGTCTTCGGCGCGCCGATGAGCGACGGCGCCTCGCTCGACGACATTCGCCAAGAGATTCGCCGGCTCGGCGCGTGGATTCGCCAGAACGACGGCACGAGCGCAGCGGCGCATTGATGGCCTTGCTCATTGTGGTGCAGGCGTCCCGCCTGCACGTGCAGGCGGGACGCCTGCACCACAATGGTGAAACATGCGCATCGCACATTTCATCCAGCGCTATCCGCCCGCCCTCGGCGGTTCCGAAGCCTACTGCGCACGGCTGAGCCGATTTCTTGTCAACGCAGGCGATCACGTCAGCGTCTTCACGTCCAACGCCGTGGCTCTCGATGCCTTTTGGTCGCGGTCGGGCGCTGTCGTGCCGGCGGCCATCGGCGCCGAAGATGGCGTCAAAGTGCGCCGCTACGGCTTGTTGCGCTGGCCCGGCCGGCGCTACATGCTCAAGCCGCTGTCCATGATCCCGCATCGACTCTGGCAATGTCTGACGCTGCCGTGCAACCCGATCTGTCCCGGCATGTGGCGCGACGCCGGCCGCACCGATTTCAGCGTCGAACTCGTCCACGCCTCGGCCTTTCCGTATGCGTTTCCGATCATCTGTGCGCGGCGCTTGGCGCGACGGCTCGGTGTGCCATTCTTCCTCACGCCGTTCCTGCACTTGGGCGATCCCGCCGATCCAGCGGACCGCACGCGCCGCAGCTACCTGTCCCCACCGCTGACCTGGCTGCTGCGCGAGGCCGACTTCATTTTCGTGCAAACCCCCAGTGAGCGCGCTGCGGTGCTCGGCCTCGGCATTGCCGCGGAGAAAGTCGTTCTCCAAGGTCTGGGCGTCGATCCGACCGAATGCACCGGCGGCGATCGACAGGCGGCGCGACAAATGTGGGGCGTTGCTGAAAACGATATCGTGATCGGCCATCTCGCCAATCTGAGCCGCGAAAAGGGTTCGACCGACCTGTTGATTGCGTTTCGAGAGCTGATGGAGCGCGGCGTGGCGGCGCACCTGGTCCTCGCCGGACCGGCGATGCCGAACTTCGGTGCGGTTTGGCGCACGCTCGAACCGTCGCCTCGCCAACGAGCATGCATTCACCGCATCGGCGTCCTCACCGACCAACAAAAACGCGACTTCTTCGCGGGCATCGATATTTTCGCTTTGCCGAGCCGGTCCGACTCCTTCGGCCTGGTGCTCTTGGAGGCGTGGGCGAATCGAAAACCCGTCGTCGCTTATCGCGCCGGCGGCATCGCCGACCTCGTTCACGACGAGCAAGACGGCCTGCTGGCGCCGTGTGGCGCTGTCGTGGCGCTAGCCGCGGCTCTGCATCGACTGTGCCAATCCGACACCCAGCGCACCAATCTCGGAGCAAACGGCCAGGCCCGAATCGACGCCGAATTTCGCTGGCCGGACAAGCTCGAACTGGTGCGCAAAACGTATCAGCAAGCGCTGGCGTTTCGCAATCGCAGTGGCGCCATGTAGGCTTGTCGCGCAAGTGTAGGATAGATTTCCAATCTGTCCGGTCAGGTTGGAAACCTAACCTACAGACGAATCGCGCACGGTCATTTAGACCAGCGGCGTGCGCTGTGTCGCTGCCATCTTGTCGCGCAAGTGTAGGATAGATTTCCAATCTGTCCGGTCAGGTTGGAAACCTAACCTACAGACGAATCGCGCACGGTCATTTAGACCAGCGGCGTGCGCTGTGTCGCTGCCATCTTGTCGCGCAAGTGTAGGATAGATTTCCAATCTGTCCGGTCAGGTTGGAAACCTAACCTACAGACGAATCGCGCACGGTCATTTAGACCAGCGGCGTGCGCTGTGTCGCTGCCATCTTGTCGCGCAAGTGTAGGATAGATTTCCCATCTGTCCGGTCAGGTTGGAAACCTAACCTACAGACGAATCGCGCACGGTCATTTAGACCAGCGGCGTGCGCTGTGTCGCTGCCATCTTGTCGCGCAAGTGTAGGATAGATTTCCCATCTGTCCGGTCAGGTTGGAAACCTAACCTACAGACGAATCGCGCACGGTCATTTAGACCAGCGGCGTGCGCTGTGTCGCTGCCATCTTGTCGCGCAAGTGTAGGATAGATTTCCCATCTGTCCGGTCAGGTTGGAAACCTAACCTACAGACGAATCGCGCACGGTCATTTAGACCAGCGGCGTGCGCTGTGTCGCTTCCATCTTGTCGCGCAAGTGCGCGAAGTAGGGGCGGAGATCGGTTTGGCCGGAACCGCAGGACGAGCAGCCGCCGCCGGTGCTGCAGGTGGTGCAACCGCCGCTGCCGCCATCGACGCGGCCGCAGTCGGGCTTGCCGCAGCCGCCGGCGCCGTGGTCGTCATGCTCCGGCGCCGTGGGTGCAGCCAGGTTCTCGAAGCGAATCTCCAGCTCATGCTTGGGCAGCGCGGCAGCCAGCAGGGTCACGTCCTCGTCGCCCCCGCCGACGAATTGCACGAGCGCGTGCCGGCCGTCCAGCAGCACTTCCACGTCCAAGATTTGCAGCGGCGAGCCGAGTCCCTGTGCGGCTCTGCGACAATCTTCAAACAGCAAATCCGCCTGGGGACGCACGCGCTGTGACATGACGTCGTCATCGGCGCTCGTGCGGCGCAGAATGTCACCGGAGGCCTGCATGCCGATCAAGCGTGCTTGGCGCAACGTCGCGGGGCCGAGCACTTCGCCCAGCTCCAGGCCGCGCGGCGTGTGCAACACCACGCGCTCGCCGCGCACCAGGTCGAGCGGCTGCACGACGGTGAAGCAGCCCAGGCCGCCGCTCTTGCCGAACGCGACCACATACTGGTCGGAAACGACGGCAGCAGCGGCAGATCCCAGAGGTTCTCGGCGGGCGATCATGAAAGGCCCAGCGTTTCGCGCATGATTTGGTCGTAGACTTCGGCGCCCTGTTCGGTGCTGAGGTCCAGCTTCATTTCGTTGATGACTTTGATGCTGAGGTTCTTCAGCCAGTAGTCCCAGCATTCGGCGCACACCCCGGCATGGATTTTCAGACCCCATTCGTCGCTCATCGGCGGCTTGGGAAGCTGCCGCGCATGATTGCCGGCGATGCACCCCGGCCGCTGACAGCGAAAGCCGTCGCCGGGGCCGCCCGCGCCGCCGGTGGGCGCTTTCTTCGAAACCGGGGCCGGTTCGCCCAGTTGCACGAGCAGCTTGGTGATCTCGTCGCGCGGCACGTAATCGCCGCGCTCGTCAGCCATGGCAAAACCATCGCGCAGCACTTTGACGGCGTCGTCGCGCCGATTCATTTGGATCAGGCACGAGCCCAGGAGCTGGAAGACCTTCGAAAACTGCGGGCTCAATTCCAAGGTTCGCCGAAACGACGCGACCGCCTCGTCGAATTGGCCGGCTTCCATCAGCAATTGGCCCAGTCGATAATGGCCCAACTCGTTGTCGGGATCATCGTTCGCCATCTTCTGGAACTGGGCGATGCGTTCCTGCAATTGGCTCATCGTAGCTTACTCCAAGACTGCAATTTGCAATTGCTAATTGTCAATTTAGAGGCTGTTTCAAATCGGAGGGCGGACTTTCCAGTCCGCCGGGACATGCGGGTTGAAAACCCGCACTCCAACTATTCGGAGGGCGGACTTTCCAGTCCGCCGGGACATGCGGGTTGAAAACCCGCACTCCAGCTATTCGGAGGGCGGACTTTCCAGTCCGCCGGGACATGCGGGTTGAAAACCCGCACTCCAACTATTCGGAGGGCGGACTTTCCAGTCCGCCGGGACATGCGGGTTGAAAACCCGCACTCCAGCTGTTATGAAACAGACTCTTACTTTCCACCCGACATATCCAGCACCGTCAGCGGGTACGTCAGCCGGGCTTCCTTCTTGCCGACGTGGTCCTTGGCGTAAATGTCGATCGTGAACCGGCCGGGGCGATTGAGGAAGATCGGATAACGGATCGGCACGAAGTTCTCCGTTTGCAGATCCGCGCCCACCGGCAAATCGTTCGGCAACGTGCTGGTCACCGGCGGCGAAACCGGCTTGCCGCTGTCGTCGAGCACCTGCATGACCACTTCGACATTCGGTTTCTTTTGTGCGTCCAGGGTTAAATCGAACAGCGCAAACTCGGTGGCGTACGGCAGGCCCGAGAAGCCGATCGACGGCGCCACGACGGCGCCGATGCCGAAGGTGGGCGGCATCAACTCGAACTGGTGGATGAACGACTTCTGCTCGTTGGCCAGTCGGTCCAGCACGGTCAGGCGCATGCGATATTTCCCTGGTTTCTGATTGCGGCCCATCTGCACGTGCAAGTCGCTGGGGATGCGGCCGCCGCCGAGGTGAAAGGCGACTTCGCTCGGCGTCTCCTTGGCAGGGAACAGAGGAGTGGCGCCCGCGTCAAAAAGCTCGACGACGGTGACGAAACTGGCCTTGCCGGTCTTCGGATCGGACTTGAGGCCGACGATATCGTAGGTCGCAAACAGAACGTCGCCGGGCAAGAGCTTATCGCCTTTGCGTTCCGTGCCCAGATAGACCGGGGCGTAACACGGCCGGAAGTTCTTGATGTCGATCGCATCGGCGCCGGCGGGCAGTGCCAGCAGCGCCAGCAAGGGCAGGCATCGTTTCCACATGATCGGCTACTCCTTTGGGGACCAGTTGATTGGCGCGGTCCATCGTCCGTCAGCGCTTATTCTGCCCGGCCGGCGCGCGAAAGACCAGAGGAAATTGAATTTGGAGTGCGGCGCTTTGACGCCGCTTTTGTTTTTCCTTGTGGATGTCGAGTTGCTGATCGGTAAGGCGAAAAAAAGCGGCGTGAAAGCGCCGCAGTCCAAATGGAAAAACCAAAGCGGCGTCATGCCACTCCACAGCTTGACCTCACCCGCGGCGCTCCCTTAGAATATCGTCATTGGTTCATGCTGACGTGGCATGACGGGCTAGTGCTCTGTCACGCATGAATTGATGAGTCGCCAGAAGTAAGAGCCGCGCACGAAGTAAGCGGCCCACTCGCAGCCGCTTACTTCGTGCGCGGCTCTTGTGATCCATCATTCGACGTGTGA
>Ga0080064_1002678_pt1 | contig 29070 bp, 31 predicted proteins | sample Subgrocontami54m_FD_69260 | JGI IMG/M metagenome (GOLD analysis project Ga0080064, IMG submission 69260) | Subsurface groundwater microbial communities from S. Glens Falls, New York, USA - GMW46 contaminated, 5.4 m (SPADES assembly) (version 2) ...
GACGGCTACAATGACCGGGTACAAGAGTTCGGCGTCGACGGAACTTTCCTTCGCAAGTGGGGTGGTCCGTTCGCCATGAATATCTTCGGCCCCTTCCACGGCTGGTTTGTGACGGTAACCGGCGTGGCAGTCGATCAAAAAGGGAATGTATTCGTAGCCGACTTCTATAACCATCGGATTCAGAAATTTGCCCCTGATGGAACGTTCCTAACGAGTTTCGGCGCAAAGGGGGATGCCAAAGGCCAGTTCGATCATGCAATCGCAGTTGCCGTGGCAGGCGACGGAACGGTGTTAGCGGTTGATTTTGGCAACAACCGCATAGAAAAATGGCAGCAGGGGAAGTGAGACATGCATTGCTGCGACTATAAAATGATTTATATAAATTAAGAAGGAGGTAAATTATTATGGACAGAATCAAATATTTAAATAAGAATGAAGCGGCAGGAGAGGTAAAAGAAATATTTAACGACATAGAAAAAAATTTGGGTATGGTACCAAATCTGTTTAAAACCTATGCCCATTTTCCACCCCTTTTAAAGGCAAACTGGAACAAGGTAAAGGAAGTAATGATGCAAGGAGATTTGAGCAACAAGGTAAAACAGACCATTGCGGTTCTGGTTTCAAAGGACAATGGCTGCAAATACTGCATAGCCGCTCATACGGCTGCCTTGAAATCCATTGGCGTTTCAGACGAAGAAATCAAGATAATTGAGGATGATATTAGTAGGTCGGACTTCAGTGAAAAAGAAAAAGCGCTTATCGGCTTTGTCCGGAAAGCGAATCTCGAACCCCTGAAGATTTCCGATGCCGAATTTCATTCGCTCCGCCAATCAGGCGCTTCGGACAGTGAAATCATTGAGGCACTTGGGGTCATGGAATTATTTACCGGGTTCAACAAGTTCCTCGATTCTCTACAGATCGGCATTGATTTCTGAATGTAATATAGCATACAGATAAACTTAATAAAAGGTGTAAAATTATTATTATGAATAAACTCTGGTACCTAAAACAATGCAATATATTTAGCGGTTTGGATAAAGACAAATTAGATAAAATCAACGGTATTGCAAAAGAAAAGCATATTCCTAAAAATGAAATTATCTATTCCGCTCAGGACAAAGATGATCAGATGTTTATTCTTAAAAAAGGGAGAGCAAGGATTTTTAAAGTCTCGGCAGATGGGAAAATGATTACTTTATCTATTTTGAGAGAAGGAGATATTTTTGGAACGATGTCAGCAGTGAGAGGAGGAACTAAAGATTGGACAAAAAAGGTGATAGTCATTTATTTAAAGTGGGCATGATCGGGGCAGTGGTGGCTGCCTTATGCTGTTTTACACCTATATTGGTAGTCATTTTAGGTATATTGGGGTTATCGGCATTTATAGGATATTTGGATATAATCCTTTTGCCTGCCCTGTGTATTTTTGTAGGGATTATCTTTTATGCCATGATAAAAAAACGGCGTGAGGAATGCAACTGTAAGTTAAAAAGATAAAATTAAAAGGAGGACAATATGAAGAAGAAGAAAAGAAGTTTTATAACCATCATAGTATTAACCATATTGGTCATCTCAATTCCTTTAATCTCTTATTCGGCAGAAAAGAAGAAGATGCTTTTTCATCTCAAGACCGGTCTCAAGCAGGATGATGCCCAGATATGTGTGGCTTATAACGAAATTTGGGCTGCAATAGAAGAGGGACTCGCGGTAGATGTGCTTATTGATGCCAGCGCCGTGAATACTTATAAGAGAGGTATGTTTGGTAAGGATTCTTTGGAGAAATATAAACTGCCGGAGAATATGCGGCAGCTCTTGTCGCGTCAATTTAATTTACCCATAGAAAAGGTGCCCCATGTTTATGGTGAGTATTTAGCGATGCTCCATGATAAAGGGATCACTTTCTTTATCAACAGCGAGATGCTGATTACTGCGGGTATTGCCCGGGATGAAAATGACTTGGAAAAGGTCTCGGCAAAATTCTTTAAACCTATCGGCATGAAAGAGATTATCAGACTCCGCACCGCTGCTGATTATTATATTGCCTATTAAAAAAGGGAATTATGCATAAATTAAAAATAGTCTTATTTCTCATAATCATATTCTTTCCGCTGATTAGTTATGCCGGGGATAAGGTTTTTTTAAGGGAGGAATTCAATGACCTATCGAATTGGAATCCGCTCAATTTCCCTAAGATAAAAAGACATACCATTTATACTATAGAATCTGGAGGGGAAGAGAGATATCTCAAGGCGGAGAGCGATGCCTCTGCCTCCGGAATAATATATAAGAAGGAGTTTAATGTTTATGAATTCCCTAAGGTTAAGTGGCGCTGGCGGGTAGAGAATATATATAAAAATGGAGATGTGAAAACAAAGGAAGGGGATGACTATCCGATCAGGGTTTATATCGCCTTTAAATATGATCCGGAAAAGGCAAGCTTTTCGGAGAAGTTAAAATATAACGCAGCAAGATTGTTATACGGGGACTATCCGCCATACAGCGCCATAAGTTATATCTGGTCAAGCAAGGAATATCCGGAGAGGATGTTTACCAGCAGATATACAGACAGGGCAAAGATGATCCTCTTAGAGCAGGGGAGTGCAAATGTCGGCAAATGGGAGACAGAGGATGTAAATATTATAGATGATTACAAAGCTGCCTTTGGTGAAGATCCTCCTCCTGTTGCCATCATTGCCATCATGAATGATTCTGATAATACCGGGGAGAAGGCGATCTCCTATGTGGATTATATTGAGGTGTATAAGTGATGGAAAGATTTGACTTAACCATAAAAGACATTATGTTGATAATCTGGTAAAATTTTACCTAACACCTTAATTACAGGAGGAATTTAATATGTCAATTTCAAATTTATTTACTAAAATTCAAATTGGTCCTTATCAACTTCCCAATCGGATAGTCATGGCGCCTATGACCCGTAACCGCGCCGGGAACGAAAATGTGCCGACCGCGCTAATGGCTCAATATTATAAACAACGCGCATCCGCCGGACTAATTATCACCGAAGCAACACAGGTAACTCCTGAAGGAGTAGGTTATCCCAATACCCCGGGAATCCATTCAGATGAACAAGTAGAAGGTTGGAAACAGGTAACAAAGGCGGTTCATGAATCAGGAGGGCAGATCTTTCTGCAGCTTTGGCATGTGGGACGTATTTCCCATCCGCTTCTGCTTCCAAAAGGGATGCGGCCTGTGGCTCCATCGGCAATTGCGCCGCAGGGTCAGGTTTATACCCCAGAAGGGATGAAGCCCTATGAAATCCCCCGTCCGCTTGAAACAAATGAAATCCCCCGGATTATAGAACAATACATTCATGGGGCAAAAAATGCCTTAAGATCAGGATTTGATGGAGTGGAACTGCACGGGGCCAACGGTTATTTAATTGATCAATTCCTTCGTGATGGAACTAATATAAGAACTGATATCTACGGCGCTTCCATAGAAAACCGCGCCCGATTTCTTCTGGAAGTTACAAAGGCCGTGATTGATATTTGGGGTAGTAACCGTGTTGGCGTGCGTTTATCCCCAGGCGGAACATTTAATGATATGAAAGACTCCAATCCTCTTAAGACCTTTAGCTATGCGGTAAAAGAGCTCAAACAATTGGGGATTGTCTATATCCATATTATAGAAACCGCTGAGGCGGATAAACGGCATGAGGGAAATTCTGTTGAAACCAAACAATTTCGGCCACTCTTTGATAAAGCTATTATTGTAAACGGAGGTTATAACCGTGAACGGGCAGATGCTACAATCAAAGATGGAGTGGCGGACATGGTCTCTTTCGGAGTTCCTTTTCTGGCAAATCCTGATCTCCCGCATCGTCTGGATATCGGCGCTCCGCTGAATATTCCTGATCCAGATACCTTCTATGGAGGAGGAGAAAGAGGATATATAGATTATCCGATTCTTAAATAAGAGTGCCATGAGGAGAAAGGGAAATAGTTTATCTGAAGGCAGAGGGAGTAACTGACGATTATGGGCATAGCACTTATTTTTCTGGCCACTTTATTCCTGGCCTATTCTAACGGGGCAAATGATAATTTTAAGGGTGTGGCTACACTCTTCGGAAGTAAGACCATAAATTATAAGGACTCGCTATGGTTAGCCACCATCACTACCCTTGCCGGTTCTCTTTGTTCTGTTTACCTATCCTTATCTCTTATTAAAATTTTCTCAGGAAAAGGGCTTGTTCCGGATAGTATTGCGGCCTCTCCTGAATTCTTATCAACTGTGGCCATAGGCGCAGGATTAACAATAATGCTTGCTACCCTGACCGGTTTTCCTGTCTCCACCACGCATAGTTTAACCGGCGCCTTAATTGGCGCCGGTTTTATGGCTATCGGCACACAGATAAATCTCAATACGCTGATTAAATCTTTCCTGCTCCCTCTTTTATTAAGCCCGCTAATCTCTGTTTCTCTTTCTGCCCTGCTTTATGCAGGATTACATTATCTGCGAGTACAGGCCGACGTATGCAAGGAGTGGTGCGTTTGCGTAGGAGAGACGGAGCAATTGATCCCAATCCTTCAACCAAATTCTCTTGCGTATCTTGAAGGAATAAAGGGGATAAATGCCTCTATTGGCACAGTAGACGAATGTAAGGAGAGATACACAGGTAAATTTATCGGGATTGAATATCAGAAACTGATAGACCTTCTCCATATCTTTAGCGCCGGCAGTGTGAGTTTCGCAAGGGGTTTAAATGATACCCCAAAGATTGCGGCCTTGCTTATGGCCGCTTCAGTATTTGATATCAAATATGGGATCATGGCGATTGCCGCAGGAATGGCTATGGGTGGGATTCTTAATGCCCATAAAGTGGCGCAGACGATGAGCAAAAAGATCGTCCCATTGAACCCGGGCCAGGGATTTGCTGCAAACCTTACCACCGCCATACTTGTGTTTTTTGCGAGCAGAGCCGGTATGCCGGTATCCACTACCCATGTCTCGGTTGGTTCTATCTCCGGTATTGGTCTCATTAATAAAAAGCTGAACATAAAGGTCATTTCAGATATTTTGCTGGCATGGATATTAACCTTACCAATATCAGCTATTCTCAGTGCGGGTATTTATTTGGCATTAAAATAATCTTAAGGAGGAGTATAACGATGGAAAAATTTGATCTGACGATAATTGGCGGTGGTGTTGGCGGCCTGGTTGCGGCAAGCGGGGCAAGTCAGTTCGGGGCAAAAGTAGCCTTAGTGGAGAAGGAAAGTTTGGGAGGAGATTGTCTCCATTATGGCTGTGTGCCCACAAAGACCCTTGTCCATTCTGCAAGGCTTATTTCTCTAATGCAGAGATCATCGGAGTTCGGGTTAAACCCTGTGAAGGTGGATTTTGAATTTAGGAAGATAATGGATCATATGCGTGAGGTGCAAAAGAAGGTAGGGGAGCATGACGACCCTAAACGTTTTGAGAAGATGGGGATAAAATTATTTTTTGGAAAGGGAGGGTTTAAGGATACCCATACATTTGAGGTAAACGGCACAAACATAAAAAGCAGGAAATTTCTTATCGCCACAGGTTCCCGACCTGTAAAATTGCCGATCCCGGGTCTGGACAAAGTAGATACCCTGGACAACATCAAGATATTGGCCCTCAATCGTCTTCCTGAATCTCTCTTAGTTATGGGTGCTGGACCAATCGGCATGGAATTTGCCCAGGTCTTCAGCAGATTTGGTTCAAAGGTAACGGTAATTGAGAAGGCAGGTCAGATCCTTCCGAGAGAAGAAAAGGAGATCTCAGATAGATTAGAAGGGATATTAAAGAGGGAAGGTATGGAGATCATTACCTGTGTTGAGACCAAAAGGGTAGAACAGTCTGGGAATAAAAAGATCGTTGTGGCTGAGTGCAGCGGTAAAGAGAAGAGATTTGAGGCAGACGAACTTCTTATTGCCATAGGCAGGGCGCCGAATATTGAAGGTATGGACCTTGACAAGATAGGGATTCAGACGACCTCAAAGGGGATAGTAGTTGATGATACCCTGAGGACTACAGTCCCCAATATCTGGGCCTGCGGTGATGTTACGGGAATGTTTCCATTTACCCATATGGCAGAATATGAGGCCGGGATAGTAATCGGGAATGCCCTCTTCCCCTTTGTAAATAGAAAGATGGATAAGACAGTAGTCCCCTGGACGACCTTTACTGATCCTGAGCTTGCCCGTGTGGGTCTGACAGAGGATGAGGCAAGAAAGGAATATGGGGATATCAAGGTCTACAGATACCCCTTCTCTGAACATGACCGTGCCATCATAGACGGAGAAACAGATGGGCTGATCAAACTCGTCTGTGACAAGAAGGGGAAGATATTAGGCGCACATATCCTTGGAAAGGGTGCTGGAGATCTGATCAATGAATATATCTTTGCCATGAAGAATGGTCTTCCCGTGCAGAAGATATCACAAACCGTCCATGTCTACCCTACAATGGGGCAGGTAGTAAAGAGGGGGGCAGATCAGTATTACCGGGAGAAATTATTCTCAGGTTGGTTTCCGAAGATGGCAAGGATTTTAATGAAATTTAAATAAAAAGAGGGAGAACAGATGGAACTAATAGAGAAGATGGTAGATATAAGGAAAAATAAGATAAAGGTTGTTCAGATAAATCTTGGGAATAAATGCAATCTGCAATGCTCCCACTGCCATATCGGGGCTTCTCCGGAAGGAAACAGGAATATGGATCAAAATACAGCAATGAAGGTCATCAAAAGATTAATTGAGACAGATATCCAAGATATCGAATTTACCGGCGGCGCGCCGGAATTAAATCCTAATCTGAAACTTTTAATTGAAAATCTCTCCATCCATAATAAAAATCTGGCTGTTCGGACTAACCTGACTGTTCTCAACTCACCTGCCTATTCCCTTTACATTAATCTATATAAAAAATATAAGGTGAAGGTCATTGCCTCTCTGCCCGACATATTTCCTGATACTACTGATAAGCAAAGAGGAAAGGGTGTTTTCCAAAAGAGTATAAATGTCCTGAATAGACTTAATGCGATTGGTTACGGGAGAGATGGCCTGTTATTAGACCTCGTGTATAACCCGGTAGGAGATTATCTGCCGCCTGACCAAAACGAGATTGAGAATAATTATAAAAAGTTATTGAAAGAGAGATATGACATCACCTTTAACAATCTTATACCCATTGTTAACTCGCCCATTAAGAGATTTAAGGAATATCTTCAACAGACAGGCAGGTTAGAAGAATATCTGAAACTGCTTAAAAAGAGTTACAACCCTGCCACAATAAATAAGCTAATGTGCAGGAATCTGATTTCTATTGATTATAGGGGTTATGTCTACGACTGCGATTTTAATCTGGCCCTAGATATGAAGACTAAAGGTTATGAAGACAGAAAATTCTGGGAGATAGACCTGCCCAATTTTACTCAGGAGATCACCTTTGGGCAACATTGTTATGCCTGTACTGTTAATATGGGGAGCTCTTGCCATGGTGTTCTGATAAAAGAGGAGGAATCCAGACCAATGGGATTTGTTATGAAAGAAACGGTGAAGAGATATTATGGTGAAGAATTACAGAAGACCGCTGATCTGAAGACAGGGGCATGCTGCAGTACTGAGATCATCCCTGATTATATTAAAGATGCCCTTATGCTAATAAATGATGAAATAAAGTCTAAATATTACGGATGCGGTTCACCTATACCGCTTTGCGTTGAGGGTTTGAATGTGCTTGATATGGGCTGTGGTACCGGCAGGGATAGTTATGTTATGTCAAAACTTGTAGGGGGAAACGGGTTTGTTTATGGTATTGATATGACGGAAAATCAGATAAGTATCGCCAGAAGATACATTAAAGAACAAACCGCTAGATTCGGATACAAAAAGCCGAATATAGAGTTTATCCTCGATAATATGGAAAGTATTACAAAGCACCTTAAAGAGGAATCCATAGATCTGGTAATCTCCAATTGTGTGATAAATCTGTCTGAGGATAAAGAGGCTGTACTGAAGGCAATATTTAATGTCTTAAAATGGGGGGGAGAATTATATTTTTCCGATGTCTATGCAGACAGAAGGCCGCCTGATGAGATAAGGAAAGACCCGCTCCTTTTTGCTGAGTGTCTGGGAGGGGCTTTGTATTACAAGGACTTTGTGCGGATAGCAAGAATATCCGGTTTCACTGATTCACGTATTGTCTCTCAAAGGGAGATTCCTATTACAAATCCAGCGATCAGTAATCTCGTAGGCAATGTCAGATTCTATTCTATAACCTATCGCCTCTGGAAATTGGAAGGGCTTGAAGATGCCTGCGAGGATTACGGGCACATGGCCGTCTATAGAGGCGGAATCCCTGTATCACCATTCCGGTTTGAACTTGACGGCTCCCATATTTTTTATACAAACAAACCTGAACGTGTATGCGGTAATACTGCGCTGATGTTATCCAAGACAAGATTTGGCAGACATTTTGATATAATCGGTGATTTCGAGGAACACTTCGGAGAATTCAAGGAATGCGGTGCCTTAGATAAATCTGAGAACAACAATAAAAATAGTAGTGTTCAAAGGGGATGTTGTTAGAAGAGAGGCCGAAATCCGTAGAAGAGCGTCATGGGAACATGGGACAAACGAGCATATAAACGGTCTGATCAGATGCTACTTGCATAGAGGGACTGATTTAAGTAAAATTAGCGATGTGTAGATAGCATCATGTAGAGGCACGCCATTGGCGTTTCTCTACATGCTTAAACAATTGTCCCAGGAAATGACTGGGGTTTAAAACACCTATTAGAGACATGCCAATGGCGTGTCTCTACTTTGTTGCACTGCAAGGTTGAATGCTTGTCCCGTTATGTATTTAAACGGGATGGGTGTAATCTAATTAGAGGAGACAGATATGTATTCATTCAATGTCGTAGAATTCTTTGTAAAGGGCGGGATATTCATGTATCCGATAGCCCTTTGCTCAATTATATCTCTCGGTATATTTATGGAAAGACTCTGGAATGTAAGACGGAAAAAGATTATACCAAACACCTTTCTTGAAAAGGTAGAGGCATTTCTTAAAAACAACAAAACAGGAGAGGCAATCGGATATTGTGAAAGCCATAATTCTCCTATAGCACACATACTCCATACAGGCATAAAAAACCGTGAGAGGACAAGAGAGACTTTAAAGGGTGTGATGGAGGAGGCAGGGAGAAAGGAGACAGTCAGGCTGTTTAAAAACATTGAGGCGCTTTCAACCATTGCAAGCATATCCACACTTCTTGGCTTATTGGGCACAATATCAGGCATGATAAAGATTTTTGCTGTCATATCACATGAGACTATAGTAAATCCTACAGCGCTTGCAGGCGGTATATCAGAGGCGCTCAATACAACAGCATACGGACTTACTGTGGCAATACCAACAATCATATTTTATAAATACCTTTACTCAAGAGTGCAGGCATTGATTTTATCAATGGAAGAATCCTCTCTGTATATTCTGGATATTCTAAAAATGGAATAACATGCATTTTAAGAGACCTGAAAGACATGACATAGGATTGGATATGACGCCGATTATTGATGTGGTGTTTAATCTCCTCATATTCTTTGCATTATCATTTAATTTCGGCATAACCCCCGGCATTCAGGTAAGACTTCCTGCTGCAAAAGGGGATGTATTAAAACATGAGAAAAAAGAGGTCATTGTGGTTGTAAAAAAAGATGGCAGTATATATCTTGAGCAGAAAAAGATAATCCTTTCAGACCTTCTGGCTGAACTTAGAAATGTCTTTCGCACAAATCCTGATATATCACTCATAATACAGGGAGATGAAGAGGCTTTATATGGCAAGGTTGTAAGGATCATGGACTCGGCAAAAAAGGCAGGTATTACAAAGATTGCAGTTGCAACAAGACCTGAGGAGGAGTTATAAAAAATTAATCAATGCAATGACTAATGTTGAATCTGTTACTGAAATTGCGTTCTTTCAAACTTTATGATACATTATCTTTCGCCTGACCTTAAGCTTAAAGGGCTTTTCAGTTTTTGACTTGCGTATAAACAGAAGTAAAAAAGAAAGGAGGTGATACCGATGAGTATTTCAAAGATGATCGTTGCAGTGTTTTTTTTGGTTTCGCTCGTTACAGTTCCTGCCATGGCAGATGAAAAGAAAGAGACAAAAAATCCATGTGGTATGATGGGTGAGCACGGCATGATGGGCGGGAAGGGCATGATGGGTGAAGGCATGATGGGCGGGATGCATGAGGGCATGATGGGCATGATGAAGGAGATGATGGGGATGATGAAGGAGATGACCCATACCCCGACCGATGCCCAGAAAAAGAGGCTGGATGAGATGATGATGAAGATGGATGGGATGATGAAGATGCATGACGAGATGATGAAGAAAAAGATGGAAAAGAAGGGGATGTAGTATTTTGAGGGGGGGCGGCATCCAGACCGCCCCTGAATTTATGGAGGCAGTAATGAAAGGGCTATTGTGGATTATTTAAGGACGTTATAAAAGGAGGAAAAATAGATGATTGATATTATAAAACCTGTCAGGTATGGAATTTTAGTCGGCCTTCTTGGACTTACCTTTGGCGTCGGCTGGGCGTTCTGGCTTGTGCTTGGACATGAGAGTATACATAAGAGCTTTGAAGAAAGTGTTGTTGAAAAAAAAGAGCCGCACAGCCTTATTCAGCTATTAGAACCCGGTAATGCTCAGGCCCACGGGCCAGAGGAAGGAAAACCCCGGCAACAAGACGAACATACGGATATGATGGATGAAGGGGAGCATATGACGCTAAGCTCGGAAGAAGATGAACATCAGCACGGTGAAGATATGCATGATAACCCCATTATGCAACTTGCCCATGAGAGACTCCGAAGGGGGCATATCCATGGTATGGGGTTGGGTCTTCTTACTATCGCATTATCTTTCATACTTGCGTTTACCAGCGCATCTGAGAGGATAAAAACCATAGCCCCTGTCCTTGCGGGGATTGGCGGGATTCTCTACCCCTTTGCATGGATTGTAATGGGCTACAGGACACCGGGCCTTGGGCCTGACGCAGCAGCGGCATCTGTGAGAATGATTGCCGGGATAGGAACTGCCCTTGTTGTCCTGGGAATTTTTACAGCAGGGGTTTTTCTTTTAAAAGATATTTTACAGAAAAGATGATAAGAGTGAAGCCTATTAAGGAAATAGAGATGACTGGGTCTTATCTACGAAAACTCCTCTATCTTTATTCCCAGTTCCTTTATCTTCTTTCTCAAGGTATTCCTGTTTATCCCTAAAAGCTCTGCTGTTTTGACCTGATTGCCGCCGGTCTTTTTTAGGACAAGCCTTATGAGGGGTCTTTCCATGAAAGGGACTATAGTTGCATAGAGTTCATGCTTTCCCTTTACATCAATACTGTTTATGAAGCCCTCCAGCCTGTTGTATATGATATCCTCAAGAGATTCCTTATTCTGTTTTTTCTGCGGAAGCGCAAGGTCATCAGGCGACAGCACAGGATTGGGAGAGAGGATAACAGCTCTTCTCAGGATGTTTTCAAGTTCCCTCACATTGCCTGGCCATAAATATGCCTTAATCGCTTCTGCTGCCTTTGGCGACAATGTCCTCGGTTCAATCCCCATCTCCTCCTGAAACCTCTGCAAGAAATATTCAGCAAGGAGCAGTATATCCTCTTTCCTGTTTCGGAGAGGCGGCAGCTTTATAATGACGACATTCAGTCTATACAGCAAGTCTTCCCTGAATCTCTTTTCTTCAACAGCCTTTTCAATGTCCTGATGTGTTGCCGCTATTATCCGCACATCCACCTTTATCGGCTGCTTGCCTCCAACCCTGTAAAATTCCTGTCCCTGTATCGCCCTCAGGAGTTTGCTCTGCAGGTCAAGGGGCATGTCGCCAATTTCATCAAGAAACAGTGTTCCATTATTCGCAAGCTCAAACTTCCCCAGTCTTGTCTCTACTGCGCCGGTAAATGCGCCCTTTTCATAGCCAAAGAGTTCGCTCTCCATCAGTTCCTTTGGTATGGCCGCTGAGTTAACGGCAATAAATGGCCCTTCATTTCTTGGAGAGTTTGTATGGATGAGTTTTGCAACAAGCTCTTTTCCTGTGCCGCTTTCGCCCTGAATAATAACCGGAACATCCTTTGGAGCAATTTTTCCCACTGTCTTGAATACATCCTGGACGGCCTTGCCCTTGCCGACAAATGTTACCTCGCTCGCCCATTTTTCCTTTAGTCTATCCTTAAGGTTTGAGACCTCATCTTTTAATTTTCTATATTCAAGCGCCCTGTCAACGATTATCTCAAGTTCGCCTATATCAAATGGCTTTGTTATGTAGTCAAATGCGCCGCCTTTCATGGCCTCTATGGCATTTTTCATAGTCCCCTGGGCTGTCATTATAATGATTGGAATTTTTAATCCGGCAGTTCTTATCTCTTTTAATACATCCAGGCCGTCTTTCTCAGGCATCCTTATATCCATTATTGCAACAGAAAAATCCTGTGACCTCAGCATCTCGAGGGCGGTCTTGCCGTCACGCGCCTCTGCCGTGTCTATCTTTTTGTCCTTGAACATTTGCTGAAGGACCCAAAGGATGCTTTCGTCATCATCTGCTATCAAAACCTTTTTTTTCATTTTTAACTCCAAATTCACAACTGCTTTTCCGCTATCGGCAGAAATATTGAAACGGCAGTCCCTTTCCCGGGATTACTGTCTATTTTGAAGAAGCCTCCGTGTTCCTTGATAATCCTGAATGACAAGGCAAGGCCAAGTCCGCTCCCCTTTGCCTTTGTTGTAAAAAACGGCGTGAATATCTTCTCCATGTTTTCCTTTGATATGCCGCAGCCGTTGTCCTTTATCTCTACAGAGGCCATCTTGCCGCCCTTGTAGCCTTCTTCCACCAGATGAAAGTCCGTAAGCATCTTTGTATTTACCATTATTTCGCCATTTTTATCAACTGCCTCAATAGAGTTTTTTATAAGGTTTAAAAATACCTGGATCAGATGTTCTTTATCTCCCAGAACCTGCGGAAGGCTTGGGTCGTAGGCCTTAATGATATGGAGCGATTTCTCCTGCGCCATGCCGTTGCCAAGCAAGATAACCGTATCAAGCACCTCATGTATATTTATGGGCGCCGGGTTTATTCTGCGTGGGTTTGCAAAGTCCAGAACCTCTTCCAGTATTTTATTCAGCCTGTCAACCTCTCTTATAATAATATCTGTATATTCGGTCAACCCCTTTTCTCTAACCTTTCTTGACAAAAGCTGGGCAGCGCCCCGGATGCCCCCGAGCGGATTTTTAACCTCGTGGGCAACGCCTGCGGCAAATGTGCCGAGAAAGGCAAGCCTGTCCTTTCTTACAGATTCCTCCTTAATGGATTTTATGCCTGAAAGGTCTCTTAAAAGCGCGACCGCCCCGATTATGTCTCCATTTGGGTCAAGCACAGTTGATGTAGTCACGCGCACAGGCGCCATCCCTCCCATTCTCTGACTGATTATATTTTCATGCTCTATAAAGACCTTGCCTTCGTTTAAGGTTTTTTCCAGCATGTCTGTAAGCCATGTATCTTTTGAAAAGATGTCTTTTAACGGCCTCCCGATGGTTAATGCCCTTGACAGTCCTGAAATCCTTTCAGCGGCCTGGTTATAGACAGTAATAAGCCTTCCTGCATCTATCCCTATAACCCCTTCACCAAGGTATTCTATGATATTTTCACAGATATTTGTCTGTTCCATCTTCCTACTCCCTACCGTCTACCGCCTTTCTAAATTCCATCTTAGATGTCATCTCTATAAGCGTTCCCCTGACATCGCCGAATAATATTAAATCTTTTGCTGTAGCTTGAATTGGTATAAGCCGTTTTGTGAATCGCACCTCCAGCTTTCCTGTCTGCGAACCGAAAAGCTCCTTGTCTATAACTATATCGGCAAGATAATCTACTTCCGCAGGGTCCGGGTTTATCCTTGCAGCCTTTTCCTTATTTGTGGCAATTTTCACATATATGGTTGATATGCCCTTATGCGGGAAAGTAGGGACATAAAATTCCTTTCCCTCTTCTATCGGGCCGTATACGCCAAATCTGAAATTATAAAAACCTGTAAGCGGATCGTCGTAATACCCGCTGGCTGGCAGGGGTTCTTCCGCCCCCTTGTCCTCTTTTCCGCCGCCCCAGCTTTTCCATCTGTAAGTCCTTTTATTGTAATCCACTATGGTGTAGCCCTCCCTTATTTTGTCTCCTATATGGACAATCTTTTCAACCTTCGTTGTCCTGAGCCTTCTGCCTTCTTCCCATTCTTCAGCATATGTAGTATAGATATCCTTTCTATATTTTGTGATAAAACCTATAAATCCCATTGTCTCTGCCTGAAGCGTTATCTTGTAATTCCCCTTGCTTAGCCTGTGTATGCCTATCTTGCCGGTTGCGGCCTTCTTAAACCACCAGAAGCCTATATCGTAGGTAAATTCCTCGCCGTCAAAATATTCGCCGATGGTTGTTTGTTTTTTGATAATGTCAGAGCTAACTGAGATTGCTGAGCCTGATGGAAGGATATAAACGAAACTGACAAGAAGAAAAAAGGGAATAAGCTTGATAAGAAATGACCTTCTAAATAGGTTCATGCAATATCTTTATCAAAAACAGCATCAAAAGGCAAGAAGGCAGGGATAGGCAGAACGCAGAAATAAGCTTGTATGTTTAGTCCGATTTTTGATAATATCGGAAAATTGAATGAGGGTAAAAATGATAGCAAAGGTGTTTAGCGGAGCGGTTTTAGGCATAGATGCGTATATTGTAGAGGTTGAGGTGGATACTGCCTTTGGCCTTCCTATCTTTTCCACAGTCGGTCTGCCTGACAATGCTGTGAAAGAGAGCAAGGACAGGGTAAGGGCGGCCTTGAAGAATTCAGGATATGAATTTCCCGCAAAACATATAACAGTGAACCTTGCGCCTGCGGATGTGAAAAAGGAGGGGACAACATTTGATCTGCCGGTAAGCATCGGGATTCTATCTGCTGAAGGGATTGTAAAAAAGGAAAGACTGTCTGATTATATGATCTTAGGCGAGCTCTCTCTTGACGGAAGGGTGAAACCTGTAAAAGGTGTTTTGCCAATGGCTGTTGCCGCAAAGAGGGAGGGCTTTAAAGGCATAATCCTTCCAAAGGAAAATGCCGAAGAGGCTGCCCTTGTGGATGGCATAGAAGTCCTTGGCATAGAAAATCTTTCACAGCTTGTGGAGTTTTTAAATGGCAATATTGAAATCCATGCTTGCAGGATAGATATTGAAACATATTTTAAAACTGATGGAGAATCGCACGTTGATTTGAATGAGGTAAAGGGCCAGGAACATGTAAAAAGGGCGCTGGAGATTGCGGCGGCAGGCGGCCACAATCTCCTTATGATAGGACCTCCTGGTTCAGGCAAAACCATGCTTGCCAGGCGCATGCCGACTGTCCTGCCGGACATGACATTGGATGAGGCAATAGAGACAACAAAGATTCACAGTGTCGCAGGACTTTTGGACGGGAAAAGGGCTTTAGTGACAACAAGGCCGTTTAGAAATCCGCATCATACAATCTCAGATGCAGGTTTGATCGGCGGCTCCCGCATCCCGAAGCCCGGCGAGGTTTCTCTTGCCCATAACGGCATTTTATTTTTGGATGAACTGCCTGAGTTTAAAAAGAATGTGCTTGAGGTGTTAAGGCAGCCCCTTGAGGACGGCAGGGTTACAATAGCAAGGGCAGCCATCTCTCTTACCTATCCATCCGGTTTTATACTGATTGCCGCTATGAACCCATGTCCCTGCGGCTTTCTCGGAGATCCCCACAAGGAATGCCATTGCACGTCTATGCAGATTCAAAAATACAGGGGAAAGATTTCAGGGCCGCTCATGGACAGGATTGACATCCACTGCGATGTGCCTGCTGTCAGATTTAAAGAGCTTTCAAGCGATACAAAGGGCGAGTCCTCAAAAGATATAAAGGCAAGGGTTGATATAGCAAGAAAGATTCAGACAGAGCGATTTGCAGGCTATCCTAAACATGAAGGCAGAAAGCTTTATTCCAACAGCCAGATGGCGGGACGTCATATAAAAAAGTTTTGCGGGATAGATGATGATGGCAAAAGGCTTCTGGAAATGGCTGTGGACAAACTTGGCTTTTCAGCGAGGGCATATACCAGGATATTAAAGGTTGCGCGGACAATAGCTGATATGGAGGGCGAGGAGCGAATAAAATCTCATCATCTGTCAGAGGCAATACAGTACAGGAGTTTGGACAGGGGGATGGTGTAAGAAAACAATTGTCAAATTCTCCAAAAGAAAATTGGGATGCGGATGTAAAACGCTTTGCAGGGCAGGACGGGGGGGATTTCTGCAATGTCGCCAGAAAATTTCATAACTCCTTATAAAAAAGGCGATTTTATAGGCAAGAGGTATGAGGTTTACGATGCGCTTGGAATGGGCGGCTTTGGCATTGTTTACCTTGTTTATGTCCATGAAACAAAATTTGTTTAAGAATAAATGGGATGTGTCCCTACTTTTCCCTTGACTCAAATTTTGCACTTGCTTTATAGTGTGCAAGGAAAGAAAATAGATAGGAGAATTTTATGAAAAAATACATTTTCACAATCCTTGTTTCTGTTCTTTTATTTTATCCCTCACAGGGTTTTGCAGAAGCTAAAGAGATTATCTCTGAAGGTACATACAACATGGGCGACGGCGAGACGCCGGGTGTTGCAGAAAGCAGGGCATTACTTCAGGCAAAGAGGGTTGCCCTTGAGCAGGCAGGGACTTATGTTGAGAGCTATTCAAAGGTAATAAATCTAAAGTTGACTGAGGATGAGATAAAGGTTCTGGCATCAGGCTTGATGGAGGTGGAGATACTTGATAAAAAGAGGACTGTTGTTGGCAACGGCATCCATTTTTGGGTAAAGATAAAGGCAAGGGTTCAGACTGAAAAGATGGAGGAGATGGCAAAAAGGGTAAAAGAAAAAGATGTGATAGAGGATTACAAAAAGGTTCAGGAGGCTTATGATACGAGCCAGAAAGAGATTGAGGAACTGAAAAGTCAGTTGAGTGAGGCTAAGAATGAAACGGAAAAGAAAAAGATAGGGACGAAGATTAGAGATGATGAGAGGTTGTTTCAGGCAATGGAGTGGTTTAATAAAGGATACCAGCATTCTCTTGAACGAAAATACCCTCGTTTTGCTGATAAAATTACAGAAGCAAAGAAGGAAGGCTACTCTGATGACGAAATAGAACAAAGTATAATGGGAATTATTCTTACCAGAAAACAAAAAGCTCTTGATGCAGGATATTCAGAGGAAGAAATAAACCAAAATATAAGAGATAACTTATTTTCCCCAAACAGTGAGTATGATAAAGAAATAGAGGCATATACAAGCGCTATTGCCTTAAACCCGAATTTTGCCAAAGCCTACAATAATCGTGGAATTGCCTATCTTAAGAAAGGTCAATATGACAGGGCGATTGAGGATTATAATAAGGCAATTACCATCAATCCGAATGATGCCAAAGCCTACAATAATCGTGGGAATGCCTATGTTAAGAAAGGTCAATATGACAGGGCGATTGAGGATGATAATAAGGCAATTACCATCAATCCGAATGATGCTGATGCCTACTACAATCGTGGGAATGCCTATGTTAAGAAAGGTCAATATGACAGGGCAATTGAGGATTATAATAAGGCAATTGCATTAGACCCGAATCATGTTTTAGCTTACACTGGTCGTGGGCTTGCCTATGTTAGCAAAGGTCAATATGACAGGGCGATTGAGGATTATAATAAGGCAATTGCATTAGACCCGAATCATGCTAATGCCTACGGCAATCGTGGGCTTGCCTATGCCTTGAAAGGTGTTATGGGCAGAGCGATTTCTGATTTTCAAAAGGCATGTGATATGGGGAATGAGAATGGGTGTAAGGGATTGAAGATGGCTTTAGAAAATAGGTAGCCCTGTAAATTCCTTGCACATGCAAAAAGAAAATATGGGAAGTGTCCATCAGATGCAGATGCTCCTGATCAAAAAGTGGGTAATTGGGGACACATCCTAATTAGTGTCCTGCGGGTTCAGGTTTGCAACCTGAACCCGAGTAGTTCGTATAAAGCAAACATGAATTATTGGGGAGCAGGTTGCAAACATGCTCCCGCAAATCTATGCCATCAATAAGGATTGCGAAAAAGTGTAATTCGGGTTTTTATTATCTTACTTTCACTATCAGAAACTGGTATTACATATTTGACAGGCACAACCGCTTTGAGATACTTGCGAAATCTTTAAAATATTGTCAAAAACACAAAGGTCTTAAATTGTATGCCTATGTATTTATGCTTAATCACATACACCTGATTGCATCATCCGATGATACGATCGGTTTTGTCCGGGACTTTAAAAAGTTCACCTCAAAAGAAATTCAGAAGAATATCATTGCGACAGAACCAAATGTTTTGAGTCTCTTTGATGTCGGGAGCGGCAAGTATGAATTTTGGGAACGGACTAATATGCCGAAGCTAATTGAACAAGAGGAGTATTTATTTCAAAAGGTAATATACATTCATTCAAATCCAGTGCGGAAAACAGTATGTGAAACGTCCTGAAGACTGGGTATGGTCATCGGCAAATCCTGAGAGCATGGTTTTGGTTGAGCCGTTGCCGATATGAAATTTAGGGTTCAAGTTGCAAACTTGAACCCGCAGAGGGGTTTAATAGTTTGTTGAAAAAGATTTGAATATAAAGTTCTTATAGTATAGAATTGAAAGGAAAAGGAGGCGCTCATGCGAGCAACACAAAAAGAGAAAGACATAGTGCATGTCAAACAGTATGTAACTGATGCAAAAGGGCATAAGATGGCTGCGATTCTTGATATAAAAGAATTAGCAAGAGTCCATGAACTGCTGGAAGACCTTGCAGACCTGAAGGCAATTGAAGAAAGGGTGTGCGAAAAGGAAGAAAGCTACGAGGCATACAGCCGAAAGAGAAAGTCTTCCCTCCATGTATAAACTCGTCATCAAAAATTCTGCAAAGAAAGAACTCGACGATTTTCCGCGTTAGGTTTATAAATGGAAAAATGTTTATGATTAAGTGTGCAAAAAAACATAATGTAAAAATAGTGTAAAAAAACTATTGACAGGTTTAAATATATTATGCTATCCTGAAACAACCTTTCAAATTAAGACACCTTATATAATATTTTTCATATCTCATCATTATACATACAACCCTAATGATAGCGTCTATAATAATTCCAAGGATAGGTTGAAAATCAGGTGTAAAGCATTTACCGCTTGAAAGATATCCTAACCCAATAACATTGCTCACCATACACGGACTATACAATGGCATCATCTTGCTGCACAATCAATCGCAGGCGCTTAATTTATGATTTTTAGACATGATGAGCCTGACTTATCAGGACAAACAATCAATTATTTAAAGAGGAGTGATTTATGAATCTTAAAGAACTAAAAGAACAAAAGATCGGCGAACTTACATCTCTTGCCAAGAAATACAATATAGAGGGTGCTGCGAGCATGAGGAAGCAGGATATTATCTTTGCGCTGCTTCAGTCGCAGTCAGAGCAAAATGGCCTCATATACAGTGAAGGCGTTCTCGAAACCCTGCCGGACGGGTTTGGTTTTTTGAGGGCGCCTGATTATAACTACCTTCCTGGACCAGACGATATATATATCTCTCCATCACAGATCAGAAGGTTTAATCTAAGAACAGGCGACATTGTATCAGGCCAGATTAGGCCGCCAAAGGAAGGAGAAAGATATTTTGCCCTTCTCAAAGTAGAAAAGGTAAATTATGAAGACCCTGATGTTGCCAAAGACAAAATACTTTTTGACAACCTTACACCTTTATATCCTCAGGAAAAAATAAGGCTTGAACTGCCCGGCAAAAAAACAGATCTCTCCATGAGGATAATGGATTTCTTCACGCCAATTGGCAAAGGGCAGAGAGGTCTTATTGTATCTCCGCCAAGGGCAGGCAAAACAGTCCTTCTCCAGAAGCTTGCCAACAGCATAACAACCAACCATCCGGAAGTTATCCTTATTGTGCTTCTCATTGATGAAAGGCCTGAAGAGGTTACTGATATGCAACGTTCTGTGAAGGGAGAGGTTATAAGTTCCACCTTTGATGAGCCTGCGCAGAGACACGTCCAGATTGCGGAAATGGTGATAGAAAAGGCCAAGAGGCTTGTTGAGCATCAACGGGATGTTGTTATTCTGCTGGATTCCATCACAAGGCTTGCCAGGGCGTATAATACTGTTGTGCCGCCGAGCGGTAAGGTGCTTTCTGGCGGTGTGGATTCAAATGCTCTGCATAAGCCAAAGAGATTCTTTGGCGCAGCAAGGAATATTGAGGAAGGGGGAAGCCTTACCATTGTTGCAACAGCATTGATTGAGACAGGGAGCAGAATGGACGAGGTTATATTTGAAGAGTTTAAAGGCACAGGTAATATGGAAATAGTTCTTGATAGAAAATTGTCAGAAAGGCGCATCTTTCCTGCTATTGATATTAACAGGTCAGGTACAAGGAAGGAAGACCTTCTCCTTACAAAAGAGGAGTTGAATCGCATATGGATATTAAGAAAGGTGCTTCAACCGCTCAACCCTGTGGAGAGTATGGAATTCCTATTGGATAAGATACAAAGCACGGATACAAACAAAGACTTTCTTAAATTAATGAGTAAGTAGCAGGGGCTATAATTGCTTTCAGTATGTTTACCAGCAAAGGCTGTTGGAGGTATTTAAGAATGAAAGAAAAGATTGTTAGGATAGATAAAGGTAAAGAAGGGGTGGTTTTGCCGGAGGACTATCTAAGATATCTTGAACTGATACCTGGCGCGGATGTTGAACTTGCCCTTGACAAGAAAAAGAAATGGATAATCATCAGGCCGCTGCATGGAGAGGATTTTGTGGAGCACTTTAAAGGCACCATGGAAACCATGGCATAATCTATCATAGGTATAATTGCAAAGTGAAGGATGTAAACTCATTATCTTCTGTTTTAAAATTTTCAATTTCCAATCGTTCGACTGGCTCACGCCGAAGTCTTAAATTTTCAATTCAATCTTAAAAATTGGTGCCGAAGGGGGGACTCGAACCCCCACGGGTTTCCCCACCACCCCCTCAAGATGGCGTGTCTGCCATTCCACCACTTCGGCATGCCATGTTTCAACATAGCGTATTAGAAAACTAACATAAAGAAGCGAAGCAAATCAAGAACCACTATTATTTAGGCGCTGCGCCTGATGTATCCTGTGGTGTGTTAGAGGCTGGCTGCTGTTTTTCTGGAGTTGGCTGAGCCTCATGTTTTACTGCCGGGATATCCTTCATAATAGAACTTGTTGTTCTGGCGCCGGCCATGTAAGTAAGATAAAGGGATGTTATCATAAAGATAATTGCGCATCCCGCTGTAATCTTGCTTAGAAATGTAGCCGGCCCGGCGCTTCCGAAAAGGGTCTGACTTGATGAGCCGCCAAATGCTGCCCCGACACTTGCCCCTTTTCCTGCCTGCAGTAAAACAACTATTATCAGAAATATACTGACAAGGATATGAAGGATTATTGCTGCTGTGTACATTTATTTACTACCTCCTATAAATAAAGGCTATAGGCGCGAGGCTATGGGCTGCTCCTCTCATCTATTGCCTGTTTTTTCAAATCTTACAATCCTTGAAAATGCCCCTGGCTTGAGGCTTGCCCCGCCTACCAATGCGCCGTCTATATTCGGCTGGGCCATTAAGCTGTCAATATTATCAGGCTTAACACTTCCGCCGTATATAATCCTTGTTTCTTTAACTGCCTCAAGATTGAACATTTCATATAAAAGCTCTCTTATTGAATTGTGAACCTCTTCCGCCTGCTCCGACGTGGCTGTCTTACCTGTGCCTATTGCCCATACCGGTTCATATGCTATCGTAACATCTTTCATCAGACCCCGGCTTATATTTTTCAAGCCTTCTTCCACCTGTTTTCTTACTATTGAAAGCGTCTTGTTATTTTCTCTCTGCTCCAGAGTTTCTCCGACACAGAGTATCGGCTGCAACCCTTCTTTTAATGAGGCGAGAACCTTTTTATTTACGGACTCGTCCGTCTCGTTAAAATACTGTCTTCTTTCAGAATGACCTATTATAACATACTTGCAGCCAACATCCTTCAACATCTCCGGCGATACCTCGCCTGTGTAAGCGCCGTTCTTTTCCCAGAATACATCCTGGCCGCAGAGCCTTATTGAGGTTTCTGCCAGGAGATAATTTATATGGCGCAGCGCTGTAAACGGCGGGGCAATTGCCACCTCTACGCTGTTTACGCCTTTTATCGCCTCTCTTATTGCAAAGACCAGAGACTCAGCCTGACTGATGGTCATGTGCATCTTCCAGTTTCCTGCTATGAGAGGTAGTGTCATAAATTTTCAATTCAAAATGCAAATATAGAATACAGGAGTCAGTATTCAGAATTCTTAGGCGGGTTCAAGTTTGTAACTTGAACCCAAATAATTCGTATGCAGCACATACGAAATTTAGGGAGCAGGTTGCAAACCTGCTCCCGCAGAAAATTTTCATCCTGCCTTTGCAACTCTATTATTTTTCTTATAGTGCCTCAGTGCTGCAATACCTGGCAGGTCCTTGCCTTCCAACAGCTCCAGAAATGCCCCCCCGCCGGTTGAGAGGTAAGACATCTTTGCATATTCGCCTGCCCTGTGGATGGCAACATCTGTATCACCGCCGCCCACAATGGTCAGGGCATATGTGTTTGCAACATTTGTCACCATCTGGAAAGTGCCGCGGCTGAAGGCATCCATCTCAAATACGCCCATTGGGCCGTTCCATATAATTGTCTTTGCGTTCTGTATTGCCTCGCCAAAAAGGGTTGTGGTTGCAGGGCCTATATCCAGGGCCATCCAATCTTTTGGTATCTCCTGGTATGTTACAACCTTTGTTTCTGCTGAGGGATCAAATTTGTCCGCAACAACAAAATCAACCGGCAGATATAATTTAATATTTTTCTGCCGCGCCTTTTCTATAACAGCCTTTGCGCTTTCCAATGCAGAGTCTTCCGCGAAGGATTTACCCACCTCATAACCCAGCGCCTTGAAAAATGTCAACGCCATGCCTCCGCCTACAATTAGCTTATCCACCTTTTCGCACAGGCTTGATAAAACCCCGATCTTGTCAGACACCTTTTTCCCGCCCACAATGGCAATTAAAGGTCTTATGGGATTTTCCATTGCCTTCTTGAAATAAGTAAGCTCTTTTTTCATCAGGAAGCCTGCGCCGCATACCTTAACATATTTTGTAACCGCCACATTTGAGGCATGGGCGCGGTGCATTGTTGCAAATGCGTCGTTTATATAGACATCGGCAATGTTTGCCAGTTTTTTGCCGAACCCGTCGTCGTTCTTTTCTTCCTCAGGATGAAACCTCAGGTTTTCCAGCAGGAGGACATCGCCCCCCTTCATGTTTGCAACCATTTTCTCCACATCGCTTCCCACGCAGTCCGGCGCCATAATAACCTCTTTTTCCAAAAGCCTGCCCAGCCTCTTTGCAGCGGGGGCAAGGCTCATTTCCGGAACCCTTTTCCCTTTCGGCCTTCCAAGGTGCGATGCCAGAATAACCTTTGCGCCTTCATCAAGCGCATAATTGATAGTCGGAAGCACCGCCCTTATGCGGGTGTCCTCCGTGATGTTTCCCTTATCATCCAAAGGCACATTAAAATCAACCCGGATGAGAACCCGTTTTTCTTTTATATCAAGGTCGTCTATGAATATTAAATCAAAATCCACTGTCTGTCTCCGTTTATATGCCCTTTTCAGCCATCATTCTAACAAGGTCTTTCATCCTGCACGAGAACCCCCACTCATTATCATACCAAGAAAACACCTTTACCATCCTCTTTCCGATAACTTTTGTTAATTTTGCGTCAAAGATAGAAGAATGGGGGTTGCCCTTGAAATCAACAGATACCAGCTCTTCATCAGAGTATTGCAGTATGCCTTTTAACCTGCCGTCTGCCGCCTTCTTTATTACGCTGTTTACATCAACCTCTGTAACATCTTTTTGAAGCTCTGCGACCAGATCAACAAGAGATACCGTAGGCACCGGCACCCTGACTGCGATCCCGTCAAGCTTTCCTTTTAATTCAGGGATAACCAATGATACCGCCTTTGCCGCGCCTGTTGTTGTGGGTATCATTGACAGGCCGGCAGCCCTTGCCCTTCTTAAATCTTTATGAGGCAGGTCTAAAATCTTCTGGTCGTTTGTATAGGCATGAATAGTTGTCATAAGACCCCTTACAATTCCGAACTCCTCCATCAATACCTTTGCAACAGGCGCAAGACAGTTGGTTGTGCAGGATGCGTTTGAAATAACATGATGCCTTTTAGGATCGTACTTTTCGTGGTTTACGCCCATACAGATAGTTATATCCTCATTTTTTGCAGGCGCTGAGATGACGACCTTTTTAGCGCCGGCAGTTATATGACCTGCCGCCTTTTCCTTGTCAGTAAAAAGGCCCGTACACTCAAGCACAACATCTATCTTTAAATCCTTCCATGGAAGCTGGGCTGGATCTTTTATGGCAGTAATCTTTATCTCTTTCCCGTTTACCAGAATAGAATTGTCTTTAGCCTTTACATCAGCGTCTAATATGCCGAACACAGAATCGTATTTAAGAAGATGGGCAAGGGTTTTGGCGTCAGTAACATCGTTTATTGCCACAAAGTCCAAATCTTTTTCCTTTAACGACGCCCTGAGAATATTTCTGCCGATCCTTCCAAAACCGTTGATTGCAATACGAACAGGCATTGTTACACCCCCTTCAATTTCTTTAAAAACATTTTTGTATCTTTCAGCGACAACTGCCCAGGCGCCGAGGATTTTGTAACTGATGAGTATGTTAACAAAGAACCGAGTATGGGAAACAATATCCTTGTTGCGGTTCCCAGCCTCCCCATGGCAATGGCAATTATATTGTCATGCTGCGCCATAAGGGACGCAAGCCTGATAAAATCCTTTTTATCCCTTGCAAGGGTTGCTATCTTTACTATATCTCCGCCCGCATCCCGGCAGTTCTTTACTATAGCATTCAGCTTTTTCTGATCAGGCGTATTTTTAAAATTATGATAAGAGATTATTGTCTTCTTGTTAAGCCTGCGGGTCTTATTTACCACATCTTTCAGAATATTTTTTGAGCTAAGTTCTATGTCAACCGCATCCACAAGCGGTATTATACTCTCAAATAATTTCAGCCGCTCGACATCGCCTATTGCGGTTTTACCGCCTTCTTTCCTGCTCCTTATCGTGGCTATAAGCGGTAGTTTGGTTTTTTTAACATTTTTTATAATCCTGTTGATATATGGCTGTCCCTGGTTTTTAAAACAGTCCAGCCTTAACTCCAGAAGGTCTGCCCCATCAATTTTTGCGGCAGATATTGCTTTCTTGTCCTCGCCGTCTACTATGACTGCGGCTATTCTCGGTATGCCTCCAAGCCTTACATTGCCGATATTCATTTAACAATCCTATGCGGCGGTTCCAAAAGTCTTTTATCAATACTCTAAAGAGAGATAAAAAGTCAAGTTTTAAAAATAGTCTTAGTTGATTAAAATCCCAGCATACCCCACCACATGCTCATAATCTCCGCTTGTATCGCCTGATGTAGCATAGTCAATAAGTTCAGCCTTTTTTGCGCCCAATTCCCTTGCCGCTACAAGGGCTATTGCGGCGGGTATAATCCCGCACATGCTTATATCTTCACTGGATACTGTTTCCATAAGCCCTCTTGGGTTTAATGCAAGGATTTTATCTATTGCCTTCCTGTCCTTTTTCTTTGTCACAGCATCTCTTTCGTAGTGATTCATATCCGAACTTACAATAATCAAAACCTTATCTTTATATTTGCGGATTGCATTTGCAACAGCCTTTCCCAATTCTTCACATTCCTTATAACTCAGATACATTATCGTTACAGGGACAATTGACGCCTTTGGATTGAAATGCTGAATAAACGGCAGCTGCACTTCCAACGAGTGTTCTCTTGCATGGGCGGTTGTGTCGTCTGAAAATATATGAGACTCTTCTATCAAAAGATGCGCTATTCCCTGATTTATAGCGACCTTGCCAAAGGGCATTTCCCATTCGCCGCTTGACATCAACGCCACTCTTTCCCCGAGTCCTGTATGGTTTGGGCCGAGGAGCAGGATATTGTCAGGTATTTTCACTCTGGAATATACAGAGCCTGCCACCTTCCCGGAGTATATATATCCTGCGTGAGGCGCAATCATTGCCACGGCATCTTCCTTCAGAACATTTTCTTTTACCAGAGATTCTACGGTCTTTTTAAGCGCTACGCGCTCGCCGGGATAAAACTGATATGCTACTGCAGGCCTTCTAATCATGGGCAAAATTTTAGCAGAAATATACCAGGATGTCCACATTACCTTTGCAAGAGGCAATGTTTTATGTTAATTTTATAGCGCCTTATTATATGGAGGTTTTTGAGATGTCAGGTCATTCAAGATGGGCGAATATAAAACACAAAAAGGCTAAGAGCGACGTAAAAAAAGGGAAGGCCTTTACAAAACTCGTCAAAGAGATAATTGTGGCGGCAAAGATGGGCGGAGGCGACCCTGACGGCAATCCACGTCTAAGAACAGCCATAGATAAGGCAAAGGCCGGCAATGTGCCGTCGGATAACATAGAACGTGCGGTTAAAAAAGGGGCCGGCGAATTAGAGGGCGTAAACTATGAAGAGTTTTTCTATGAAGGCTACGGCCCTGCCGGAGTGGCTCTGCTTGTTTCCGTTGCGACAGACAATAGAAACAGAACAGCAGGCGATGTAAGGCACATATTTACAAAATGCCACGGCAGATTAGGCGAGAGCGGCTCGGTGGCATGGATGTTTGAGAAAAAGGGGATGTTTGTCTTTGATATGGGTTCTGTAAGCGAAGATAAACTCATGGAGATTGCATTGGAAGCAGGCGCCGATGATGTGATCACAAATGATGAAGACAAGGTATTTGAGGTTTACACGGCAGCAACGGATTTTCATAAGGTTAAGGAGATATTTGACGCAAGGGGCATTAAATATACCCTGTCTGAAATCAGCATGATACCAAAAAATATAGTCAGGATAGAGGGTAAAGAGGCTCTTCAGGTTTTGAGGCTCATGGAAGAACTTGAGGACCACGATGATGTCCAGGCTGTTTATGCAAATTTTGACATACCGCAGGAAGAGATGGAGAAAGTAGGGGAGGTCTTTTGAGGGTGCTCGGCATTGACCCCGGTTCACATATTACAGGGTATGGCATGGTAGACAGCGAGAAGGGCAGGTTATTTCATGTCTGTGACGGCAGTATTGTGACCGCCCCCAAAAACCCTCTTACTTTAAGGCTCAATTCAATCTTTGATAGTATTCAAAAAGTTATTGATGAATTCAAACCAGGCGCTGTTGTTGTTGAAGAGATATTTTATGCAAAGAATGCCAGGAGCGCTATTATGCTGGGCCACGCAAGGGGCGTGGCAATGCTCTGTGCTGCCCGGCATGGGCTGCCTGTGTTTGAATATACGCCGATGAAGATAAAGCAGGCTGTTGTCGGCTACGGTAATGCCACAAAGGAGCAGGTGCAAAAGATGGTGAAGGCGCTTCTGAAGATGGACTCTATACCAAAGCCTGATGCCGCTGACGCATTGGCGGCAGCGATATGCCATATACACCACAATAAAATACGGTCACCAGTCACCAGTCGCCAGAAAACTTGTGACGTGTGACTTGTGACTGTCTTTAATTATGATTGCCCACATTAAAGGTAAAATAATCCACAAATCGCCCGAGTCCGTTATAGTGGATGTTGGGGGGGTTGGCTATGAGGTTTATATACCTCTTTCCACTTATTATAAACTCCCTGATTTAGAGGAATATGTAAGCCTCAACACATATACCCATGTGAGGGAGGATGCACTTCAACTGTATGGCTTTTTAACTCCGATGGAGAAAGGCATATTTCAGATGCTCATAGCCGTTTCAGGTATCGGGCCGAAGCTTGCGAGGAATATACTTTCCGGCATACCGGCTGATGACCTTATTTCAGCCGTGTCATCTGCGGATATAGCAAGACTTAAAGCCATTCCAGGTATCGGCGGGAAGACAGCGGAAAGGTTAGTTGTTGAGCTTAAGGATAAGATGGCAGTCATAGATAGAAGTCAGGGGTCAGGGGTCAGAAAAGAGGAATTTGGAAGCAGATACGACAGCATATCAAGAGATGTTTATTCAGCCCTTGTAAACCTTGGCTACAAAGGCCCTATGGCGGATAAGGCAATAGAAAAGGCCAAAAAGACTAATACAAGCGCTGCAACATTTGAATCCCTGCTAAAGGAATCGCTAAAGGCGTTGGCTCATGGATGAGAGAGACATTACACCGATCGTATTAGAAGACGAAAAGGTCTTTGATGCAACACTCAGGCCTAAATCCTTAAAGGACTATATTGGTCAGAATGCAATAAAGGGGAATCTCAAGGTCTTTATTGATGCTGCCAAGGGAAGGGGCGAGGCGCTTGACCATGTGCTTTTTTGCGGTCCTCCCGGTCTCGGCAAGACAACCCTTGCATATATCATAGCCAATGAGCTTAATGTAAACATAAAGACCACATCAGGCCCTGTCATAGAAAGGGCAGGCGACCTTGCCGCAATACTTACAAACCTTGAAGAGCACGATGTCCTCTTTATTGACGAAATCCACAGGCTCTCCAGTGTTATAGAGGAGATACTATATCCTGCCATGGAGGATTATCACATAGACATAATCATAGGCCAGGGGCCGTCTGCGAGGAGCGTCAAACTGGACATACCAAAGTTCACGCTCATCGGCGCTACAACACGGGCAGGGCTTCTCACATCGCCGCTTAGGGACAGGTTCGGGATTATCTCAAGGCTGGATTTCTATTCACCGGATGAGCTTAAAATAATTATCAAAAGGTCGGCAGGAATCTTAAATATAGAAACAGATGCCGGCGGCGCAGAGGAGATTGCAAAACGTTCAAGGGGCA
>Ga0080064_1002680_pt1 | contig 29045 bp, 21 predicted proteins | sample Subgrocontami54m_FD_69260 | JGI IMG/M metagenome (GOLD analysis project Ga0080064, IMG submission 69260) | Subsurface groundwater microbial communities from S. Glens Falls, New York, USA - GMW46 contaminated, 5.4 m (SPADES assembly) (version 2) ...
CCGAATCCCTTGACCTCGGTAACGGTGACGCCCTGCACGCCGATCGCGGACAGCGCCTCACGTACCTCGTCAAGCTTGAACGGCTTGATGATTGCAGTGACTAGTTTCATGTCAACACCTCTTGAATGAGAGTTTGTCGGGTTGGCCGTGCCTAAAACTTGTAAATCGCTTCCAGCCCGATCGAGTTTTGGGAAGACTTGGAGGCGACACCGTCCCGATCGCGGAACACGTTCTGATCCGAGCGGTCGAAACGCAGCTCGCCGCGCAACTCGACATTCTTGGCCGGCAGATAGGCGACGGTAATGGTCGCCTCTTTCCACTTTTGTCCGGCGGTGGCGCCCGGCTGCACAGTCGTGCGGTAGCCGTCCTTGTCGTTAAACCATTCGCCGCGCAGCGAGACTTTCCACGCATCGTTGATGGCGTAGTTCACGTACCCCGCCCAGCCTTCCCATTTCGCGGTGCCGGTTGCCCCGGAAAGCAGGGTGGCGTTCTGCTGTGAGGCGTTGTCGTAATTCAGAACCAAAGACAGCTTGTCGGTCGCGTTGTAGGTCGCAACGATGTCGACCAGATTGCGCGTGCCATCCAGCGCCGCGACTCTGGCGGCATCCGGATAGTTCACGATTTTTTCCTTGCCGTTATGCAGCATGGCGATCAAGGTAAAGTCCTTGACCGGATTGATGCTCGCGCCAAACTCGAGCGCCTTTGAGCCGTTGGTATCCTGCACCGTGTCCCAGCCCTGGTTGACGCCTCCGATCAGGCTTACCGTGTCACTTAACTTATAGGTCCCGCGCAAGCCGGTGTGAGTGAACGGAATCGCGTAACCGAACAGAATGCCGCGCGAGAAGTTGGTGTTGCTCGGGCTCTTGATGACCTCCGCGCCTGCGGATGTAACGAACTTGCCCGCGATCAGGCTGAACGGCCCGGCGCCATAGTGCAGGTGGAGCTGCGTGATGTCGATTTTCTTGTTGACGCCGTTGGCGGGGCCGCGGTTTTTGTCGATCGTGCCGTAGCCGGCGATCGTGTCGGCATCCTTGCCGACGGTCACGTCGAGTACGCCGCCGAAACCGTTCTCGGGGGTTTTGGCCAGCTGCAGTTCCAGGTTTTGCAGGTTCAGTCCGTTGCGGTCGAAATCGAACACGCGCGCGTTCGTGCCGGAAATAAACTTGCCGCTCCCCGTGGAGTAACTCTGGTAACCGACGTCGACGTAGCCGGTCAACTCGAAGCCCAGAACATCCACCGGCTTATCGGCCGCCAGCACTGCGCCGGGCGCGCCCAAGACCGCCGTGATGATACCCGCGAAGATTACGTTACGTTTGAACATCATTGTCCCCTTGATGAAGTTAACGAAACTGCGATTTGCCATTACGTCAAAGCACGTACCGTGCCAATTATTGAGCCGTTGATTTCAAGATTTAAAATCGCACTTTCCGGGTACGATGCGCCAAGTGGATGCACCGAAATGATGCGGCGGCACAAGGTTACGCACCAGGACCGTGCCATGACGATATTGGATTGCGCTCTCCATGCGCTCGAGGCGAATCTGCGTCCGTTACGACCCCGCTCACGGTCGATGCCGTGCAGCGTGGTAAATTAATGACCATTCTGGGCTTCGGAGGCTACCGATGCTTGACCAAAAGCAGCTCGACGAATTGGGCGCGAGGATCAAGGAAGTGTTCGCCGGCAACCCGGCCCGCGACATCGAGAAAAACCTGCGTGCGATGTTGGCGAGCACTTTTGCGCGCCTCGATCTGGTGACGCGCGAAGAGTTTGACGTCCAGAGCGAAGTGCTCGCGCGCACGCGTGAAAAACTTGTCCAGCTCGAAGCGAAGCTCGCCGAGCTGGAAAAAAAGCGTGAGGCGTGAGGAGGAAACCCTGCCTCCTCGTATTTCCCTCACCCTCGGTCCCTCTCCCGGAGGGAGAGGGATGCAAAGCCCTTCTCCCCCCGGGAGAAGGGTGGGGATGAGGGAAAAGTGTCGCGCAGTTACGTAATTCTCAATAGGCCTTAATGCCTACGTGCGTTTGTCGTCGCCGCTGCCGCACCGGGCGTTAAGCCCTTATCTCAATTCCATATCCCGGATGCTGAACCCCGGCTTTCAATGTCACTTGCCGTTCTTTACAGCCGCGCGCTGGCGGGGATGGATGCGCCGCTGGTCACGATCGAGGCGCATCTCGCCAACGGCCTGCCGAGCTTCACCATCGTCGGCCTGCCCGAGGCAGAAGTTAAGGAAGCCAAGGACAGGGTGCGCGCCGCGTTGCAACATGCGCGCTTTGAATTTCCCATGCGGCGCATCACGGTAAACCTCGCGCCCGCAGACCTGCCGAAGGAAAGCGGCCGTTTCGATCTGCCGATCGCTCTGGGTATCCTCGCTGCGTCTGGTCAGATTTCCGCTGACCGTCTTGGCGCCTACGAATTCGCCGGCGAGCTCGCGTTGACCGGAGAGCTGCGCGCAATCCGCGGCGCGCTGGCAATGATGTGCGGCGCGAGCCGCGACGGCAGGGCGTTCGTGGTGCCGACGCAGAATGCGCCGGAAGCGGCGCTGGTCGAGGGCGCGCACGTCTACGCGGCGCGCACCCTGCTCGATGTTTGCGCTCACCTTTGCGGTCGCGATCAGCTTGCGCTCTGCAAGGACAAGCCCGTCGCGCGCCACGAGCCCTATCCTGACCTTGCCGACGTCAAGGGCCAGGCGCGCGCCAAGCGCGCGCTCGAGATCGCCGCCGCCGGCGGCCACAGCCTCATCATGGTCGGCCCGCCCGGCAGCGGCAAGACCATGCTCGCCACGCGTTTGCCCGGCATACTGCCGCCGATGACGCAGGACGAAGCGCTGGCTTCCGCCGCAATCCAGTCGCTCGGCAACCGCGGCTTCGACGTCGGAAACTGGCGTCGCCGGCCCTACCGCGCGCCGCACCACACTGCCTCGGGGGTTGCGCTGGTGGGCGGCGGCGGCAATCCGCGCCCGGGTGAAATCTCGATGGCGATGCACGGCGTACTGTTTCTCGACGAACTGCCCGAATTCGGCCGCCAGGTGCTGGAAGTTCTGCGCGAGCCGCTGGAATCGGGTCGCATCAGCGTGTCGCGTGCCGCGCGCCAGGCCGAGTTCCCGGCGCAGTTTCAACTGGTCGCGGCGATGAACCCCTGCATGTGCGGATACTTGGGGCATTACAGCGGGCGCTGTCGCTGCACGCCTGACCAGGTACTGCGCTATCGCCGAAAAATCTCGGGCCCGCTGCTGGACCGCATCGACATTCAGATCGAAGTGCCTGCGGTGCCGCCGGAGGATTTATCGCGCGCGGGCAGCGGCGACGTATCCGGAGTGATCCGCGCAAGAGTGGAACAAGCCCGCTCCAGAATGATCGCGCGCCAATCAATGGAAAATGCGCGGCTCGCGACGCGCGAGATCGACAAGTATTGCGCGCCCGACGCCAAAGGCACGACATTGCTGAAGCAGGCAATCAGCCGGTTGGGGCTGTCGGCGCGTGGCTATCACCGCATTCTCAAGGTCGCGCGCACGATTGCGGATCTTGCGGGCGTGGAACGCGTCTCCGCCGCCCACGTTGCGGAAGCAATTCAGTACCGCAGGCTCGATTGCGCGTAATACCCGGTGACCGGGTTCCGCTCGAAGCACAAGCTGTCGGCATCGGCCTCACGAGTCGATGTATGTCATAATTCCAGACGCGGTCATATCGGAAAATAACGCGTAAACATGGAGGAAACATGATACGAGCTGCCATCATCGGATTGGGCTGGTGGGGAAAAACCCTCGTTGATGCGGTGCAAGGCAAGAGCGAGCAAGTTTCGTTTGTCGCGGGCAATACGCGCACCCGCGCGAAAGCGGAAGATTTCTGTAAGGAGCGCAAGATTGAATTGCGCGACGATCTGGACGCGATACTCAAGGACCGCAGCATCGACGCGGTCGTCTACACCACACCGCACAGCCAGCACGAGGAACACATCAAACGCGCCGCGCAGGCAGGCAAGCACATTTACGTGGAGAAGCCGTTTACGCTGAACGTGGCGAGCGCAAAATCGGCGCTCGAAGCGGTCAAGAAGGCAGGCATCGTACTCGGCATCGACTATCAGCGCCGGTTCCATCCTTCCATCGGCGAAATCCGCGCCCGCGTCAGGGACGGCCGCCTGGGCACGATCTGTTTCGGTGTAGCCGAGGCGACAGCACCGGGCGGGCTTTTCATGCCGAAGGAGTCGTGGCGCGTAAACCCGGATGAAACCCCGGTCGGCGCGATGACGGGGATAGGCGTCCATCTGGTCGATGGTTTCATCGATCTTTGCGGCGAAATCTCGCAGGTCTATTGTGTCAACACACGGCGCGCAGCTCCGCTCGTCGACGACACGACCACGGTCACGCTGGTACACAAGAACGGCGTGACGTCGAGTTTCAACTGCTCGATTGCGACCGCCCCCAATTATCGCGTAGCGCTCTACGGCACGCGTGGTCTTGCCGAGACCGACCGCAATCTGGAGACATTTCGCTTTAGTTCGGCACCCGACAAGCCGGGCCACCCGCCGCCCGCGCAGCCGGAAATCATCGAACACAAGGGAGCTAATCCGCTGAAAGCGGGTATGGAAGCGTTCGCAGCGGCGATTCGCGGCGATGCTCCGTTCCCGATCTCCGCCGAGCAGATCGTGCACGGTGTCGCGGTGTTTGAGGCGATCGTCAAGTCGGCATCGACAGGAAACCCGGTCAAGGTGAGCTAGGATACTTTTTCCCTCACCCGCGGTCCCTCTCCCGGAGGGAGAGGGATGTCAAGCACTTCTCCCCCGGGAGTAGGGTGGGGATGAGGGAAACGTTTCGTGCGGTTACGTAATTTTCAATAGAAGGCGCACCATGGATTATCGCGAGATCAGCGAGATTCGCGACGGCATGCGGATCGATTGGGATGTGCCGGTCGCAATGGAAGACGGCGTGGTCCTGCGCGCCGACGTTTACCGGCCGCTCGCGGACGGCAAGCATCCCGTCATCCTGACCTATGGCCCCTACGGCAAGTGGCTGCATTTCGAGGACCTATACACCGACCAGTGGCACCGCATGTGCGAAACGCATCCGGACGTGCCCACCGGTTCCACCAACAAATACCAGAACTGGGAAGTGGTCGATCCGGAGAAATGGGTACCGGACGGATACGCAGTCGTGCGCGTCGATTCGCGCGGCGCCGGCCGTTCGCCGGGGCTGCTCGACCTGTGGTCGCTGCGTGAGGCGCGGGATTTCTATCATTGTGTTGAGTGGGCGGCGAAGCAACCCTGGTCGAACGGCAAGATCGGACTCAACGGCATTTCCTATTACGCCATGAACCAGTGGCAGGTTGCGGCGCTGCAACCGCCGCATCTCGCGGCAATCTGCATCTGGGAGGGCGCGGCGGATTATTACCGTGATCTCAGCCATCACGGCGGCATCTACTGCACCTTCGCCGACACCTGGTTTCCGGGGCAGGTCACCAAGGTGCAGCACGGCAAGGGCAGGAACGGCTACCGCAGCCGCATGAACGGCGACTGGGTAGCGGGGCCCGCGACCCTGAGCGAAGAAGAACTCGGCGCGACCCGGCGTGACTTCGCTGCCGACTGCCTGGCGAACCCGCTGGCGAGCGACGAATACTGGACCACACGCATGCCGGACTGGTCGAAAGTAAAAACCCCGCTGCTGTCATCGGCGAACTGGGGCGGTCAAGGTCTGCATCCGCGCGGCAACTTCGAGGGCTTTGTGCGGGCGGCTGCCAGGGAAAAGTGGCTCGAGGTGCATGGCATCGAACACTGGACCGAGTTCTATACCGACTATGGCGTGAGGATACAGAAACGCTTCTTCGGCCATTTCCTGAAAGGTGAAGACACCGGGTGGACCAGGCAGCCCAGGGTGGTTCTGCAGGTACGGCATCCGGGCGAAAAATTCGTCGAGCGCCACGAGAACGAATGGCCGCTCAAGCGCACGCGATGGACAAAGTTTCATTTGCACCCTGAGAGCCATACCCTCACCACCGACGCGCAGAAGAAGCCGGGCAGCGTCACTTACGGCGGCCTTTCGGAGGGCGTCACGTTTCTCACGCCGCCGCTCGAGCACGACACGGAAATCACGGGCCCGATCGCGGCCAAGCTGTGGGTCTCGTCGGCCACTGAGGATGCCGACCTGTTTCTGGTGGTGCGCGCGTTCACGCCGCATTTGAAGGAGGTCACTTTCATGGGGGCGCTCGACCCGCACACGCCGATTGCGCAGGGCTGGCTGCGCGCCTCTCACCGCAAGCTCGACCAGGCGCTGTCGTTGCCCTACCGGCCCTATCATACGCATGACGAAATTCAGAAACTCACGCCGAACGAGATTTATGAGCTCGACATCGAGGTGTGGCCGACCTGTGTCGTGCTGCCCAGGGGCTATCGCATCGGCTTTACGGTACGCGGCCGCGATTACGAGTGGCCCGGCGGCACAGCCAAGGGCCTCGGTAGTTTGAATGTGGAATTTACCGGCGTCGGCCCCTTCCGACACAACGACCCGCGCGACCGGCCAGCCAAAGTGTTCGGCGGCGACGTGACGCTGCATATGGGACCGGATCGCCAGGCCTGCGTGCTGTTGCCGGTCATCCCGCCGAAAAACTGAGAGGGTTCATGAATATCGATCTGCACAATCACGTCATTCCGCAAACCATCATCGATGCAATCACACGCAGCCCTGAGCGTTACGGCACCAGGATTGAGACCAGGGACGGCAAACGCTACTTCAACGCGCACGGCCCGCTGGCGGAACTCAAGCCGGCGTTTTACGACGTCGATGCCAAGATCGAATGGATGGACCGCGTCGGCATGGATATCGCGGGGATTTCCGTCGCGCCACCGATCTTTTTTTACGGTCTGAGCCCGGAAATCGGACTGGAAGCGGCGCGCCTTGCGAATGACGGCATCGCGCAGATGGTTGCCAAGCGGCCCGATCGCCTGCGCGGTCTGGCCCATCTGCCGATGCAGGATCCTGATGCCGCGATCACCGAACTCGAGCGCGTCGTCAGGGAGCACAAATTCAAGGGCATAGAAATGGCGACGTCGATCGAAAACGACCCGCTTGCTCACCCCAAATTCCGCAAAGTACTGAAGGCGATCGAACAATCGGGGTGTTTCATTTTCACGCATCCCTATCACTGCCTGGCCAAGGGCGAAATCCTGGACGACTATTACCTGGGCAACTTCGTCGGCTTTCCTCTCGATACAACACTGATGGTGGCGCATCTCATGTTCAGCGGCGCGCTCGATGAACTGAAGAAACTGCGCATACTGCTGGCGCACGGCGGCGGCTACGTGCCGTATCAGATCGGCCGCTTTGCGCACGGTCATCGCGTGCGCCCCGAACCCAAAAAGAATACGCAGACTTCGCCGCGCGACTTGTTGCGCCGATTTTATTTCGACGCGCTCACGCACGATCCAAAGGCGGCACGGCATCTGATCAATATCGCAGGACCGGACCGCGTGGTAATCGGAACGGACCATCCGTTCGATATGGGTCCGGACGAACCCATTGCTTCGATTGACGCGATTCCGGGGCTCACCGCGAGCGAGCGCGAAGCAATCTGCGAAAAAACCGCCAAGGACCTGCTGGGCGAAGCTTAAGAACCTTTGGCGCGCTGTTCGTGGCAGTCGTGCTCCCGGTTATTGAAACCTTGCCGTAGACCGGCAGCCCGGCGTTTGAGCCCGCTTGTCGCCTCCAGAAAACCGAAACCGTTCGTCGTTGCCAGGACGCCGTTCGTCGGCGGTTGTTGACGAGATGTAACGAACGACCTACGCTGCTATCGAATTAAGCTGTAAAGGGCAAACCCGACCGAAAGGCGGGGGCGCAAAGTCACCGGTCTAAGGGGCGCGAGCTCTATGACGGCGGGATCGCCAGTTCAAGTCGCACTTGATGGTGCCGCACAGGCCATCGGGCTGATCCTTACCGCCGTTCTCCGCCTTCCCCGGTTTTGGCAGTCGCCGGCAACTATCGCGCCTCGCGTGCGATGCCGGCGCAACTCAGGCAGGAGGAGTCGATGCATCACGATTCAAATCATCGTTATCGCGGCGCAACGCCGGTCGGCCCGTCGCACGGCTTCACGTTGATCGAATTGATGATCGCAGCGGCGATCGCCGTGATTCTAGCCGCGGTTGCCGGGCCATCATTTGTCGACCTGACCGCCGCTCAGCGTGTAAAGACAGCCACCCTCGATTTTTACTCGGGCCTCACGTTCGCGCGAGGCGCAGCGATCGCGCGAAAAACGGTCGTCGAGATCGCGCCACGCAATGGAAATTTTGCCAACGGCTGGGACATCCGGGCGGGCGCCGCGGTTTTGCGCAGCCAGTCCGGGCTCGGCGGCGTTGCGGTCAGCGTGCCCGCGGGAATGACGCTCGCCTACGACCAGGACGGGCGCTTGACGTCCTCGGGGCGCTACGTCGTGCGGCTCACGGCGTCCGAAAACCTGATGATAGAAACCCGCTGCGTGATCATCGATCCAGGCGGCCGTTCGAGCATCCGGGTCGATGCCAATCGCGACGGGAATTGTTTCAATGGTTGAATTGCGCTGCAGGCTTCACGCGAGTACCGGATTCACGATGATCGAGTTACTGGTGACATTGTTCGTCATAGCGTTCGGGCTGCTCGGGCTCGCGTCGCTCCAGGTTCGAATACATCAGGCCGAGTTCGAGGCCTACAACCGCGCGCAGGCGCTGGTTCTGCTCGACGCGGTCGTCAATCGCATCAACGCCAATCGCGCGACGGCGCCATGCTATGCGATCACGACCGGCAACGGCACGCCCTATCTCGGCGTGCCGGACGCCGGCCACGCCGGCGCCGTCACTTGCGGCGGTTATGGCGATGTCAACACGCAGCAACTCGCGGTGAATGATCTCGACGAATGGAACCGTGTGATGCAGGGCACGACCGAGCTGATGGGCGCAACAGCAGTGGGAGCGGCGATGGGTGCCCGCGGCTGCATAAACTTCGACCCGGCATCCTCGATCTACACCGTGGCCGTCGCCTGGCAAGGAATTGCGGAAACGTCCGCGCCCCCGGTTTCCTGCGGTAACAATCTCTACGGAACCGAGACCCGGCGACGTGTGGTTTGGACGAGGTTGAGGATTGCGAGTCTGTTATGAACCCCTTGCGCTGTTATTCATTTGCCGGATCGCGAATAGCATGCCGCGCATTTACTCTGGTGGAACTGATGATTGCGCTCACGATCGGACTGATCCTGCTTGGTGGGCTGATAAACGTGTACGTCAACTCGAGCCGCGTTCATGCCGAGCTGATAAAAGCGTCGGAGCACACCGGAAACGGCGGCATGGCCATTTGGACCATCAGCAGGAACGCGTTCCAGGCCGGATATTTTGGAGAGTTCTACCTGTTACCTGATCCAGGAGGCTCACTCCCCGATCCGTGCGCGATGACGGTGCCGGAGCTTTACGCGGCAATGGCCTTTCCGCTACAGGGCTACGATGCGCCAGCCGCGTCACCGCTCGCCTGCCTGAACAACAGCGATTTCGTATCCGGAACTGACATTCTGGTGATTCGCTACGCCGACGGAACCGCGCTGGCTCCCACTGACGCGCCGATTGCCAACGAGGTGTACCTGCAGGGGATAGTGAACGCGGCGGAGGTGCAAATCGGCGCCGGCGGCTCACCGGTCGGCACCACCAGGAAAGCCGACGGTGAATCCGCCGGCATCTTCAAGAAGGACGGGGTCACTGCGGCGGATATCCGCAAGCTCCGGGTGCACATCTATTTCGTTGCGCCGTGCAGCGTGCCGCGCGACGGCGGAGATTCCTGCACCGGTGCGGACGACGATGGCGGCGCGCCGGTTCCCACGCTCAAGCTATTGGAGCTCACTGCGGTGGGCGGTGTGACCGCGTGGCGCCTGGTATCCCTGATCGAGGGCGTGCAAAACCTGCAAATCGATTATGGGATCGACAACCTTCCCGCGACCCGGAATCCGGTCACAGACCAGTTCGGCGACGGTGCTCCCGACATCTACGTGAGGTCGCCGGCGACGGCAGACTGGCCCAACGTGGTCAGCCTCAAGGTACATTTAATCGCGCGCGCAACGCAGCCCACACCGGGCTACACCGATGTGAAAACCTATGACATGGGGTTCGCCGGCCCGTCCGGGGCGTTTAACGATGCGTTCAAGCGACACCTGTTCGCGAGCGTCATTCGGGTCAACAACGTCAGCGGGCGCCGGGAGATACCGCAATGAGCAACCGTCGCCGTCAACGCGGGGCAGTATTATTCGTGACCCTGATCATGTTGGTGATGCTCACGCTGTTTGTCGTGTCTTCCGTCAACATGAGCAGCGCCGATCTGCAGATCGTCGGCAACCGGCAAAGCAAGATGGCCATGAACTACAGCGCGCAGCATGCGATCGAGCAGGTTATCAGCAGCGTCGCCGGTTTCGATTCTCCGGCGCCGCAAACTATCACAGTCAACGCCATTCCCGTGTCCGTTACCGCCCCCGTATGCCTGGGGACCAGTCCGGCCCCCGGGTACACCGCTGTTTCGAACGTCACTGTGTATGACACCCACTGGTCGCTGACGGCCACCGCGACCGACCCGATTACCGGTGCGACAGCAACGGCGACGCAGGGCCTGCGCATCAGGCTGCCGACGAATTATTGCCCGTAACGCCATCAACCGAAAGAAACCATCATGAAAACCGTTCCCCGCCTGCTGGTGTATCTGTTGAGCCTCGTGCTCGCTTTGCCCGCGCCGACGCTGGCCGACGATACCGAAATATTTTCCGCCAACCCGTCGGTAAGCGGGGTGGCGCCGAACGTCCTGATCGTTCTCGACAACTCGGCCAACTGGAGCGCTTCATTCGGCAGCGGCACCAAGTTCAGTTCCGAGATCGCAACCCTGAGCAGCGTCATCGGCGGCCTCGGCGCCAACCTCAACGTCGGATTGATGATGCTGGGAGAGACCGGCTCGGGCAACGCGAGTCCGGTTACCGCCTATGTCAGGTTCGCGGTGCGAAACATGGCAACCGCGAACAAGGGCGCGCTGCAGGGCATGATCAACAATCTGGACATCAATAACGACAAGGGCAGCAATGCGCCGTACGGCTTCACGCTCTACGAGGCGTTCAAGTATTTCGGGGGCGGCGGCACATTGACGCCGCAGGACTCGCAGCATTTCGGCGCCACCGCGTTCGGCGGCTTCGGCCAGCGCAAACGTGACTATGCCGGCAATTCCGTAGCCAACACCGCGGGTGCCATACCGGGCAATGCGTTTGCGGCCGCGTCCAGCAATACCTACCTGAACCCGGTCACCGATTCCTGCCAGAAAACATATGTGGTCTTCATCAGCAACGGCATGCCGCAGGCCGGCGCCGACAGCGGCAACCCGAGTGCCAGCACCTTGCTGCAGAACGTCGGCGGCAGCAATGCGATCACTACTATTCCGCTGCCCAGCTCCACGGCGCAAGGCAATATCGGCGATGAATATGCGCGCTTTCTGTATCAAACGGACGTAAGCGCTCTGGTCGGCAGGCAGAACATAATTACCTACACCGTCAATGTGTATGACCCGGCGCACGTCACGGGTAACGACAATGCGAACGCCGTGCTGCTGCAGAGCATGGCGAACCAGGGGCATGGCCGCTACTTCGCAGCCACCAGCACCCAGGCGCTGACCGATGCGCTTCAGACCGTTTTCAACGAAATACAATCGGTCAACACCGTATTCGCGTCGGTGACGCTGCCGGTATCGGTTAACGTGCGCGGCACCAACCTGAACCAGGTGTATATCGGTGTGTTCCGCTCCGCAGCCGACAGCGCTCCGCGCTGGCTGGGTAATCTCAAGCAGTACCAGCTCGGCGTTGATGCGAGCACCGGCTCGGTTTTCCTGGCTGATCAGAACGGCATTCGGGCCGAAAGCCTGGTGACCGGCTTCATCGTCGATAACGCGGTGAGCTTCTGGACTTCGGCATCGAACTTCTGGTCGTACCTGCCCTCCGGAAACCCGCCGTCGGCGTCCGACGCGCCGGACGGACCGGTGGTGGAAAAGGGCGGCGTTGCGGAGCGCATCCGCAACATCTACCCGAACCCGGATCTCACTGCCGCGCAGTCGCGCAAGATCTACACCTGCCCCGACAGCTGCCTCGGGACGCCCAACGCGTCGCTTTCGACCTATCCGTTCGACACCACCACGATCAGTCCATCGTCAGCGTCGAACATCGCCGCCTTTGGCGCGAGCGGCTCGACCGAGGTCACCAGCATCATCAACTGGATACGCGGACAGGACAACGCGACGGACGAGAACCTGAACGGCAGTTTCTCCGATGTGCGCGCTTCGATTCACGGCGATGTGCTGCACTCCCGCCCTGCCGTGGTGAACTACAACCGTTCCGGCGACAATAATGACATCGTCGTTTACTACGGCTCGAACGACGGCTTGTTCCGTGCGGTGAAGGGCGGCCAGAATTCGGGCGACGGCTTCGAAAAATGGGCGTTTGCGCCCAAGGAATTCTACGGCGGCTTCAAACGTCTGCGCGACAATCTTCCCGCGATCACTTCCGCCAGCCCCAAGCCTTATTTCGCCGACGGACCCGTCGGACTTTACCAGCAGGATGTGAACAGCGACGGCAAGCTGGTCGCCGCAGATGGCGATAAGGTGCATATTTTCGTCGCGATGCGGCGTGGCGGCAGGATGATCTACGCGCTTGACGTGAGCGACCCTGACAATCCGAAGTTCCTCTGGAAACGCGATCACACCAGTCCGGGCTACGGTGAGCTTGGCCAAACGTGGTCGGAGCCGAAAACGCGCAAGATCCGCGCATTCAGCAACCCGGTCCTGATTTTCGGCGCCGGATACGATACGGCCGTGGAGGATCTCGACCCGGTGCCAACGGGCGCAACCAATACCATGGGGCGCGGCATTTTCGTGGTTGACGCATTCACCGGCAATGTGTTGTGGCAGGCGGGACCAGTCATGCCGTCGACGCAGTCGCCAGGTCAGGCGTTCAAGTTAGTCCCCGGAATGACCTATGCAATCCCGTCCGACGTTGCCGTTCTCGACCGCAACGGCGACGGCTTTGCCGACCGCCTATACGTCGGCGATACCGGCGGCAACGTTTGGCGCGTCGATTTGAATGATCCGTCTCCCGCTAACTGGACGGTCAGCAAGTTCGCGTCGACGGGTTTCGCCCAATATGGAACAGTCGACAGCCGACGCAAGTTTCTCTACGCGCCGGATGTCGTATTCGGCAGCGATGCCAATGGCCCGTTCGACGCCGTGCTGATCGGAGCGGGTGACCGCGAGCATCCGTTCAACGGATACGGCGACTCCGCGCACCCACTGGCCAATGCGGTGGCCAACCGCTTCTACATGTTCAAGGATAGAAGCACCGGCTTTACCTTCAACGGTTCGACCATCACCGAGGCCGAACTGTTCGACACCACGGGTAACCTCGTTCAGCAGGGCGCGGCAAGCGAGATCGCAGCCGCGAGCGGCCAGCTGACGGCGGCAAAGGGATGGTTCATCACGCTGGGCACCGGGGAAAAAGTAGTGAGTAGCTCTGTAACCCTGGGCGGAGCAACGTTTTTCAACACCAACCAACCGGTACCGCCTGCGCCCGGCGTTTGCAGCAGTAACCTCGGCATTTCGCGCGAGTACACGGTAAACTTCCGAACCGCGGGAGCAATCATCGCCTACAATGCAGCGGCAGGGTTGACAGCCGAGAACCGCTATACTACGCGCGCGGGCGGCGGCTATGCCCCGTCTCCGGTGCCCGCAATCGTCCAGATCGGCGGCAGAATCTATCAGGTTGTGATATCCGGCACATCCGTGTTGCAGCCACCAACCGCGCCGCTCCAGGCCCGCATACGGACGTTTTGGCACGGGCGCTAGTCATATCGGGAATATCGCGACGATGAAACGTTTTCTGCGCGCTTTTCTGGGAGCAGCCCTGGTTCTGCTGCTCGGCGTGATGCTGCTCGCCACTATTTACTTCACGCTGTTCGACCTGCAGTGGATCGCGTTTCTCGCCGGCGTGCTGTTCGCGGCGGTCGCGGCGCTGGCAAGCCAGACGGCGCAGGCTCAATGGCGGGCCAAGCGCAGCACCATACGGCTGGAACGCACCAAGGTGGCGTTGGTCGAAGAAAGCGGGCGCCGCCAACGCGCCGTCGAGGCGCAGAAAGCAGCCGACGCACGTTTTCATTACGTGACCGACGCCCTGCCGGCCAGGATCGTGTTCGTGGACCGCGGCGAGCGCTGCCATTACAACAATCGCGCCTTCGCGCACTGGCGCGGCCGCAGCAGCAAACAGATCGACGGGCAGACTCTGCGCGAAGTGATGGGCGATGAAATCTATCAGGAGCTCAAGTCGCACAGCGCCGATGTATTTGACGGCAGGGAAATCCGCTTTGACGCTGCATGGGAGCGGCTGGGGCGTGCGGCCGGGAAATTCGCCGTCACGCTGCTGCCCTATCCGCCGGGCGCAAATCGCCCCAGCGGGTTCTATGCGCTTATCACCGACGCGGCGGGCAGCGTAGCGCCGGCGCCCCCGATCGCGCCCCCGGGTGAATCAACCGGCGAGGCGCTGTATCTTCAATCGATTACGGATCAACTCATCAGCGGCAAGGATCCACGCGCAAAGCTCGTGCAGGCGCTGCAAGAGGACCAGTTCATCCTGTTCGCACAGACTATCCGGCCGCTGGCGGCAAGTACGTCCGGGCCACGACTGTTCGAGGTGCTGCTGCGGCTGCAGGAAGAGGAACAGTACATGGCACCGCCCGGGGGATTTATTCCGGTGGCCGAGCAGCACAACCTGATGGTGGATATCGACCGCTGGGTGGTGCGCAACGTGATCAAGCAGGGCCTGCAACAGCAACGCGGCGATGCGGCGTGGCGCATGCCGCTTTACTGCGTAAATCTCGCCGGCGTCTCGCTGCGCGATCCGCAGTTCGCCCTCTACGTGCGCGACGAACTGCAGCGGGAGAAATTTCCCGCCGGGAACCTGTGTTTCGAGCTCGCGGAACCGGACGTCACCAACGATCACGCCGCTGCAAAGGCGTTTATGGGCGCGCTCAGGCCGCTGGGCTGCCGTTTCACGCTCGATGCCTTTGGCTCGACCAAGGTGTCGTTTGCGCCGCTCAAGGGCCTGCCGCTGGATTTCCTCAAGATCGACGGCGTCATCATCCAGAGCCTTCTGAAAGATCCCGCCGAACTGGCGAAGACGCGGGCGATCGTGCACGCATCGAAGCAGATCGGCGTGCGCACCATCGCCGAATTTGTGGAAACCGAGGAGACATGCGCCAAGCTGCTCGAGATCGGCGTCGACTATGCCCAGGGTTTCGGCATCGGCAGGGCGGCTCCGCTCGCGCAGGTGTCGTAGTGACGCCGGCAGGAGCATGGACCGGGTCGCGAGCGCCGCGGGCTGATGACCCGACATGCGCATATCGTGCCGGTACGGTTCCGGCCCCACCGCGCGCTGCGCAAAATCGCGCCGGCCCGGGGTAGCCTCTTCCCTCATGCACGATACGTCGCCTGGACGACAGGCCGATCGCACCGCGCTGTGGCTGGCCGCGATGCTCGCCGGACTGGCGATGATAGGGCCATTCTCGGTCGATACCTACATGCCGTCGTTTCCGGAGATCGGGAAAACCTTCAGCGTAACGCCGCAGCAGATGCAGCTGACGCTGAGCGCCTACCTTGCCACATTCTCGGTCATGACCCTGTTTCACGGCGCGATTTCCGATTCGTTCGGACGGCGTCCGGTGATACTGGTGAACCTTGCGGTGTTCGTCGCCGCCACGATCGGTTGCGCCCTCGCGCGGGATTTCGGGCAATTGCTGATGTTTCGCGCGCTGCAGGGTCTGTCCGGGGGCGCCGGCATGGTGGTCGGGCGCGCGATGATACGCGACAGTTTTGCCGGGCACGAAGCACAGCGCATGATGTCGATGGTAACCATGATCTTCGGCGTGGCGCCGGCGATCGCGCCGGTGATCGGCGGCTGGCTGCAGGCGGGTTTCGGCTGGCGTTCGGTGTTCGTGTTTCTGACACTCTACTCGACGCTGCTGCTCGCGTGCTGTTACTGGCGCTTGCCCGAATCTTTGCCCCATTCAGCGCGCCAGCCCTTCGCGCCACGGCCGCTGGCCGCCAACTATCTCAAGCTGATCGGCAGTCTGCGTTTCGGATTATTATCATCGGCTATCGCCTTCAATTTCGCCGGCTTCTTCCTGTATATCTGTTCGGCCCCGGCGATTATCTACAATCTGCTGCATCTCAATGAAAGGCAGTTCGGGTGGCTGTTCATTCCGGCGGTCAGCGGAGTCGTGTGTGGCGCGTATCTGTCCGGGCGGGTTGCCGGCAGGCTCGCTCCCGGCCGCACCTTGCGCCTTGCCTACGCCATCATGTTTGCCGCTGCGGTATTCAACCTCGGCTACCATCTGCTGCGTGCGCCGGCGTTGCCGTGGACGGTGCTGCCGGTGATGATTTATACCGTCGGCATGTCGCTTGCGATGCCGAATCTCACGCTGTTTGCGCTCGATTTGTTTCCCCGCAACCGCGGTCTTGGCGCATCGTTGCAGGGTTTTCAGCAAAGTTTTTTCGCCGCGATCGTTGCCGGCGCGGTGTCCCCCCTCGCAGCGGTGAGTGGTTTGGGTTTGGCTACGACCTCTTTCACACTTCTGCTATCGGGGGCCGCCTGCGCGTTCGCATATTCGAAACTGCCTAAAGAGATCGTGACGACGTGAGTGAGATCTCAAACTGGACCGAAGAAAAACGCGCCGCTTACCTGTACCGGGTCGTCGCGCAGGCCGAGTCAGGCACGCCGCGCGAGAAACTGTTCCTCGGGCTCGCCGCCGAGGCCGAACGCCAGGCCGCGATTTGGGAAAAGAAGGCGCGCGCTGCGGGCGCGGATATTCCTCTATTCGTGCCGGATGTGCGTTCGCGCATCGTGGCCGGACTGGTGCGCCGTCACGGCGCGCGCCGGTTGCGCGGCGTGCTGGCGGCGATGAAGGTGCGGGGCATGTCGATTTACGCTGCCGGCGGGTCGAACAAGGTTTTTTCACATCACCTCGATGACATCGGTCATCACCGGGGATTGTCAGGCGGCGGCAACCTGCGTGCTGCGGTGTTCGGCGTCAATGACGGATTAATCTCGAACGCGTGCCTGATTATGGGCGTGGCCGGCGCGAATGCCGAGCACGCGTTGATTTTGCTGACCGGCGCCGCCGGCATGGTCGCGGGCGCATTCTCGATGGCGGCCGGCGAATACGTCTCCGTCCGATCGCAGCGCGAGATGTACGAATACCAGATCGGGCTCGAGCGCGATGAACTGGCCGAGTATCCCGAGGAAGAAGCGCGCGAGCTGGCGCTGATTTACGAGGCGCGCGGCATCGCCCCCGGCGAAGCGCAGCGCATGGCGCAGCAGATCATCGCCGACCCCGAACAGGCGCTCGACACGCTCGCGCGCGAGGAATTGGGACTGAATCCCGAGGATCTCGGCTCGCCATGGGGCGCGGCGTTATTTTCGTTCGTCTCGTTCGCCGCCGGCAGTGCGGTACCGCTGTTGCCGTTTGGGTTTGGTTTGGGCGACGCCAGCCTGCCTGCTGCGATCGCGCTGACTGCCGTGGCGCTATTTGGCGTTGGCGCAACGCTGTCGCTGTTCACCGGCCGCAATGCGCTCCTGAGCGCGCTGCGCATGCTCGCGATCGGCGCCGCGGCGGGGGGCGTCACCTACCTGGTGGGGAAATTGCTGGGTGTCGGTTTGATTATGTAAGGCGGAGCCCCGGCCGTTATGATTCGCGTGGACGGATGCGCATCGCTTTATCCTTTACTGCATCCCGCCCTCATCGGCCGGCAAACTCCACTGTCGTGGCGTAATTCCGCGGATTTCTCGCTCGAACGCCTGTTGCAGCTTCCGCGCAGTCTTCCGGCAGGGCGTACGCATCGCATGTCATAGATTCATACGCCGGCAGCGTCAGGAATTCCGTGTATTCATCGCAGGTAGTGATCTCCTCAAACAACCGCGCGGCGGCTTCATATTTGCCGGCGCTCCAGCCGTCAGATCCGAGGAGTTTTCGAATCCGGAGCAACTCCTCAGTGAGCAGTTGACGGACCAGGGGTTTGGTCACCTTGCGGCCATCGTCCAGCACACCTTTGGGACTTCTTATCCATTGCCATATCTGCGAGCGTGAAATCTCGGCGGTAGCAGCGTCTTCCATCAGATTGAACACCGGCACGCAACCGTTGCCGGCAAGCCACGCCCCGAGATACTGCACGCCAACGCTGATATTGTTGCGTAAACCCTCCTCGGTAATCGGTCTTTCGGGTTCGAAATCGAGCAGGTCCCGAGCCGCGACATTGACATCGTCCCGCTGCCGGTGAATTTGATTCGGCGTTGGCATGTGCTGGTCGAAAACCGATTTTGCAATGCCGACCAGACCGGGGTGCGCGACCCACGTCCCGTCACAGCCATCGGCTGCTTCACGCAATTTGTCCTCGCGCACTTTTTTCAGAGCCGCTTCGTTGGCGGCGGGATCGTTCTTGATTGGAATTTGCGCCGCCATGCCGCCCATCGCAAACGTGTTGCGCCGGTGGCAGGTTTTGATCAGTAACAAGGCATACGCACGCAGAAACGGGGCCGTCATCGTCACCCGCGCGCGATCTGCGAGGCAGAAATCCTTCCGTGCGCGGAACTTCTTGATGCAACTGAAAATGTAATCCCAGCGCCCGATGTTAAGACCGGCCGAGTGCGCGCGCAACTCGTAGAGTATTTCGTCCATTTCGAACGCCGCGAGCACGGTTTCGATCAGGACTGTAGCCTTGATTGTCCCCTGCGGCACGCCCAACGCGGCTTGCGCCATCACGAAAATATCGTTCCAGAGCCGGGCTTCGAAATGGCTTTCCATCTTCGGCAGGTAGAAGTACGGGCCGCTGTTGGCGGCGAGCAGGGCCTTCGCGTTGTGGAAGAAATACAGCGCGAAGTCGAAGATCGCCGCGGACATTGGCGCACCGTCGACTTCGATATGGCGCTCGACGAGGTGCCAGCCGCGAGGCCGCACCAGCAGCGTTGCTGTCGTGTCGTTCAGTTTGTAGAACTTTCCTTCCGAACTTTGAAACGAGATATCGCGGCGCACCGCGTCGCGCAGGTTGATTTGGCCTTCGATCATGTTCGCCCAGGTCGGCGCGTTGGAATCTTCAAAGTCGGCCATGAAAACATTGGCGCCGCAGTTCAGCGCATTGATCACCAACTTGCGGTCCGTCGGGCCCGTAATCTCGACGCGGCGATCCTGGAGGTCTGCCGGACACGGCGCCGCCGTCCAGTTCCCGCTTCGGATGTGTGCGGTCTCCGGCAGGAAGTCCGGCAGCTTGCCGGCGTCGAATTCCGCCTGGCGTAGCGCGCGCGCCGCCAGGAGTTCGCGACGGCGCGGTTCAAACCGGCGCGACAGTTCGGCGAGAAATGCCAGCGCCTGCGGCGTGAGGATATCGGCGTACCGTGGCGTGATCCTGCCGAGCACTTCGACCCCTGACAATAGCGCAAAGCTCTGTTTCATTCGAAGAACTCCTTAGTTTAAAAATTTTTGGTATTTTTCAATTCATGGCTGACAACTGCTTTGGGCTGTGTTGCGCATGGTCGGTTTTGCTCGAAGACGACTTGGGTTCACGGATATCCGTCCAGAGTGACAACGATAGGTGGCATTCTGCTGTTGTCACGCGCTTTGCGCCTGTGATATGGCGGGAAGTCGGTTTGTTCTCAGCCGCTCGTCCACCAGCTTCACGATTTCCTGCAACGTGTCGGACTGGAGTCCGCGCAGGCCGGCGATACGTCGAACCAGGCTGTCGACCCGCTCGATGTGCTGGGCGCCGCCAAACAGCGCGCGCGCCGCGGACGAGGGATTGCATAGACTTTCGGCGGCCTTGGCGTACTTGTCGAATGGCACGAGGTCGTCGGACTTCGCGCCCAGCCCCGTACAAAGATTGGCAACCCAGTTATAGATCTCGCGGGACTGACCGACGTTCCCGTGCACCGCTTCTTTAATGGCGATCATGTCGTGCGGCCGGATGCAGCGGTAATTGCCGGCGATCAACATCGGCCATTTGGCGAGGGGCACGAAAATGGAATCGTGCACCTTGAGTTTCACCGGGATTTCCAGCTCACCGTCGCCGCACTCGAACCGCGCGCCCTCGATGTCGGCTTCGAGATTGCGCAGCAGCGCGGTCGGCGCCTCGGCATCGAAGCGCGCTGCCTTGAAATTGGTCGGCAAGCCCACCTGCAGGACGTTCTTGGGCCGATCCGCCGGACGAAACGCCTGGGGATCGGGACTCGCCAGCGTGGTCAGCGCGGGGTCGAAGTTTTCCCAGACCCCGGGATTGGTATAACAATGCTCCAGCACCTGCGTTGCAAGACCGGGAATGCGTTTGAGGTAAGCCAGAGGTGGCATGTTCATGATCGCGAGGCAGGGTTTGCGCGCGCGGGCGACACGGTCCATCAATTCCCGCACGCCTGGCGCGCCGAGTTGCGCCTCCTGCATTCCGAGCACTATCAGGTCGTATTGGCCGGGGTCCGTCTCGTCGGGCGTGATCGCGGCAAGCACGCCCGGAAGTTTCTGCGAATTGATGTCGAGCAGTGCAGCCCGGCCTTTGATCGGGAAGCGCACAACGGTGCCTTCACGGTTGATCAGCCGGGCGGTGGGCCCCGTGCAAACCAGCGTAACGCGGTGCCCAGCCATCAACAACTTGGTGCCTAGCAAAGAGCCGTAGGAGGCCCCCAGAACCAGAACGCTGTACTTCATGTTGAACCTCCGTTCTGCGCAGAAAAATCACGCTCATCCGAATACGTGTGTCGAAGTATAGGCACAGAAAAAGCGGAAATTTGACATTAGAAACTTCACAGTGTTAATTTTACAAACTACCATGCCGCCACACGTCCGCAAAAGTCACTTCCTTGGTACCAAGTTGCGTGCCTTGCGCAAACGCAACCGGCTTACCCTGGAAGAGCTGTCCGCACGCTGCGCTCAACTGGATGCGCAGTGCGCGCCATCGGTCTCCTACCTGAGCATGATCGAGAGCGGCAAGCGGGTGCCGTCGGAAGACGTACTCCGGCTGCTGTCCTCGTTGTTTCAGCGCGACGCGGGCTGGTTTGCCGACGACAGCCGGGACCTCGAAACCACGGCCGTCGAGCACCGCGCCGGCGGCGCGGCGGGCGTGCCGCTGGAACCCGCGTTCCTGTTTTCGAAGGAACTGCTGCAGGCGGCGATTCCCGAGCTGCTGGCGCAAACCGGCACCACCGGGCAGCAGTTCGCGCATCTGCTTATCCGCTCGCATCAGGAAATGTGGCGCAATGATTTTCCCGATCTTGAGCGGTTGGCGGAAAGTGTCGGTGAGCGCAGATTTCCGCTCGGCGCCGACGACCTGCTGCGGCTTTGCAAGCACCACGGTCTAGCCATACGCTGGTTCGACCGCAAGCCGGTGCTCGCGCGCGACAAGGATCGCGAACTGCGTAGCGTGGTGCGTTCGTTTTACGAAGCGCCGCGCACCGTTTACCTGAATCGCGAGTTGCAGGCGAGTCCGGCGCGTCTCAAGTTCGATCTCGCCTCGCATCTGGGGCACAAGGTATTGCACGAGGGCGACGGACTCAAGTCCGCGCATGCGACCGGCGGGGAAATGGGCGGCAGTCCGGAAAGCGGCGCGGGGATCGCCGCCGGCATGAACGCGCAGGACGTGCTGCATGCGTGGCGCGATTTCGAGTGCAGCTTCTTTGCCGGCGCGCTGCTGTGTCCCAAGATTCCGTTCCGGCGCTTTCTTACGCGCGAGTCATACCGGGTCGAAGCCGGGGAAAAAATCGAACTGACTCCGGCGGCGGTGATGCGCCGCATGACGAAAGTGTCGCCGTATCCCTACTGGCATTTTTTCGACGCCTACCCGCCCGGGTACTTGCGCGCGGTATATCGCGGCAACGGCATACCGCTGCCGTGGGGCAATATGGCGCAAGTCACCGATCCCTGTCCGAACTGGGCCGTTTTTCGCATGCTCGACGAGCATCGTGGCACCGATCGCCGCTCACAGATCTCGGTGATGCGCTACGGCGGGCAATCCCTGCTCTATTGCTGTCATTCGCGGCGCACCAACGACATGGCGGGCAATCCCCATGTGCTGTCGGTCGGCATCGATCTGGTGCCGGCGCTGCGTTCGCACAGTGCCGACGCGGAAGCGATCGTCGCGAGCATCACCGACGAATGCCTGCAACACCGCGGCGAAGCTAGAATTCCCAAGGCCGCCGTCGAGGCGATCAGTGGCGCGGCCCGGGTGCTGAACATCGCCTGGGTCGAGGACGCGCTGTCGGGACCCGCGCGCATCATTTGTCCCCGCAGCTCCGATTGTCCGCGAACGGAGCATTGCAATGGCGCCGACGGGTCGCATGCGCTTGAAATTACCGACGTCCGCGAGGAAATCATCAGCAAGACCAAGCGCAGACGATGAAACTGCGGATGAAGCGATGCGCATCCATCCACTCGAATCAAAGTGGTCGTGCCCTGCCACACGAGACAGCTTTACAGGTTACTTATTGGACGCTCGATTGACTGCAGCCAGCCAGTGGCCATCGCGCGATGGTCGCTACCGGGCAGCGACCGCCAAGGGCCCGGAGCGGTCGGTTTGACGGGCTGAAGTACTCGAATTTCACCGGCTCGCAATGGCGTCGATCTCGACCCGCGCCCCGGCCACCAGCCCCGCCGCCTGAAACGTCGTTCGCGCCGGGGGATCCTTCGGAAAGTATTCACTGAAAATCTCGTTCATTGCCATGATCTCGCCGAGGTCAGTCAGATAGATTGTTACCTTCGCGACCTTGTCCAGCGAGGAGCCGGCGGCTTCGAGCACCGCCTTGAGGTTTTCGCACACCTGCCGCGTCTCAGCCTTGATCCCGCCCTCAACCAGGCGTCCGGTCTTCGGTTCCATTCCGAGTTGGCCAGAGACGAAGACCCAGTCGCCTGCCGTGATTGCTTGCGAGAGCGGAACCCTCGCGGGCGGCACCTTGTCGGTGTGAACTACGCGGCGCTCCATTGAGTTCTAACACTGCTCCCACGGCAGGCCTTCAAACCGCCACCCGGTCTTGGAGCCGCGATGGTGGCTCGCGTCGAGTTCTCCTTCGAAGCCGTGCAGCACGTTGTAGATCTTGGTGAACCCGGCTTCCTCCAGCGCGTGGCCGGCATCGAGTGAGCGGTTGCCACTGCGGCAGATCAGCACCACCGGGCGATTGACGCTGGTCGCTTTTTTCACGTGCGCGACGAAATCGGGATTGATGTCCCAGTTGGGGCCATCATTCCATGGCACGAAAATCGCGCCTTTCGGGTGGCCGACGAACAAGTACTCCATCTCGCTGCGGCAATCGACGAACACCGCATCCGGATTCTGGTTAAGAAACTCGAACGCGTCCTTGGGAGTCAGATGTTGCATATGCGCTTCCTGTCTCGAACGGAGCGAACATTATAGGCGCAGGCCGCGCCCGGCCGCCAGTCGGCGTGCGGTCGCGTGATAAAATTTGATTTTTCTACTCCGCCGTGCCGCACACGTGCCCGTCATGAAAAACAATCGCAGCGCCCGGCTCGAATCGTTGCTCAACGAACGCATCGTAATCCTCGATGGCGCGATGGGTACCATGATTCAGGGTTACCGGCTTGATGAAGCGGGCTATCGCGGCAGCCGCTTCACGAACCATGCGCGCGATCTCAAGGGTAATAACGATCTGCTCTCGCTCACGCAACCGCAGATTATCCGCGAGATTCACGCGCAGTATTTTGCGGCCGGCGCGGATATCATCGAGACCAACACCTTCAACTCGACTTCGATCGCGCAGGCCGACTACGCGCTCGAGCATCTGGTACACGAGCTTAACCTCGAAGCGGCGAAACTCGCCCGTAGCGCCGCCGATGAGTTTGAGAGCAAGCACGGCCGGCCGTGCTTCGTCGCGGGTGCGCTCGGGCCAACCAACCGCACCGCATCGATATCGCCCGATGTCAACGACCCGGGTTTCCGCAATGTCTCCTTCGACGAGCTTGTTGCGGCGTACACCGAAGCGGTGCACGGCCTCGTCGAGGGCGGTGTTGACCTGCTGCTGCTCGAAACCGTCTTCGATACGTTGAACGCCAAGGCCGCGCTGTTCGCGATCGACGCCTATTTCGAGGCGCAAGGCGTAAATTTACCGATCATCATCTCGGGCACCATCACCGACGCTTCAGGGCGCACGCTGTCGGGCCAGACCACGGAGGCGTTCTGGAACTCGGTGCGACACGCGCGGCCGCTTGCAATCGGGCTCAACTGCGCGCTCGGGGCGCAACTGATGCGGCCGTATATCGAGGAGTTGTCGCGCATAGCTGACACTTACGTGTCCGCCTACCCCAATGCCGGACTGCCGAATCCGCTCGCCGAAACGGGTTATGACGAGACGCCGGCGTATACCGCGGGCCTGATCAGGGATTTCGCGCAAAGCGGCTTCATCAACATCGTCGGCGGCTGCTGCGGCACAACGCCCGCTCACATCAAGGCGATTGCGGATGCCGTTCGCGATGTTCCGCCGCGCGTCGTGCCCGAGATCGAGAAGCGCACGCGGCTCGCGGGACTCGAGCCGCTCAACATCGGGGATGACTCGCTGTTCGTCAACGTCGGCGAACGCGCCAACGTCACCGGCTCGAAAGCGTTCGCGCGCCTGATACTCGCCGGCGATTATCCGGCGGCACTGGCGGTCGCGCGCCAGCAGGTCGAGAACGGCGCGCAGATGATCGACATCAACATGGACGAGGCCATGCTCGATTCGAAGGCTGCAATGACGACTTTCCTGAAGCTGATCGCGTCCGAGCCCGATATTTCGCGCGTGCCGGTGATGATCGACTCGTCGAAGTGGGAAGTGATCGAAGCCGGTCTGAAGTGCGTGCAGGGCAAGTGCGTGGTGAACTCGATCAGCATGAAGGAAGGCCGCGACGAGTTCGTCAGGCACGCGAAGCTCGCGCGCCGCTACGGCGCAGCGGCGGTGGTGATGGCGTTCGACGAAAAGGGCCAGGCCGATACGCTTGAGCGGCGCATCGGCATCAGCAAGCAGGCCTACCACATCCTGATCGACGAAGTCGGTTTCGCGCCGGAAGACGTGATTATCGATCCCAACATTTTCGCGATCGCGACCGGCATCGAGGAGCACGCGAATTACGGCAAGGATTTCATCGAGGCAACCCGCGTCATCAGGCACACGCTGCCGTACGCGAAGGTGAGCGGCGGGCTGTCCAACATTTCGTTCTCGTTTCGCGGCAACGATGCGGTGCGCGAAGCGATCCACACCGCGTTCCTGTATCACGCGATTCATGCCGGCCTCACCATGGCGATCGTCAACGCCGGCCAGCTCGGCGTGTATGAGGAAATTCCGCGGGACCTGCTCGAACACGCCGAGGACATCATCTTCAACCGCCGGCCGGACGCCGCCGAACGCATGGTCAGGTTCGCCGAAACGGTGAAAGGCGGCGGTAGGGTGCAGGTCGAGGACCTCGAGTGGCGCAAAGGCGCAGTTGAAGCGCGGCTCACGCATGCGCTGGTGAGGGGCATCACGGATTTCATCGTCGAGGACACGGAGGAAGCGCGGCAGAAGGTCGAGGCGCAAGGCGGGCGCCCGATCCAGGTAATCGAAGGCCCGCTGATGGACGGCATGAACGTGGTCGGCGACCTGTTCGGCTCCGGCAAGATGTTTCTGCCGCAAGTCGTGAAAAGCGCGCGGGTCATGAAGCAGGCGGTCGCGCACCTGGTGCCGTATATCGAGGCCGAGAAGGCAAGGTCGGGCGACGTCAGGCCCAAGGGCAAGATCGTGCTCGCGACAGTGAAAGGCGATGTGCACGACATCGGCAAAAACATCGTCGGCGTGGTGCTCCAGTGCAACAACTACGAGGTCATCAACCTCGGCGTGATGGTGCCGTGGCAGAAGATTGCGCAGGTCGCGCGCGACGAGAAGTGCGACATCATCGGGCTCTCGGGACTGATCACGCCCTCGCTCGAGGAAATGGCGCACAACGCGCGCGAAATGGAGCGCGAGGGCTTCGAGATTCCGCTCCTGATCGGCGGCGCCACAACCTCGCGCACCCATACCGTGGTCAAGATCGCGCCCGGCTATCACGGGCCGGTGATCTGGGTGCCGGATGCGTCGCGCAGCGTGAGCGTGTGCAGCAACCTGCTGTCGGACGAGCTGCGGGGCAAGTACCTGGCCGAAGTGCGCGCCGAGTATGCGCGCATCAAGACGCAATATGAGAGCAAGAAAGGCCCGGGGCCGATGCACAAGCTGGCGGACGCGCGCAAGCATGGCCTGAAAACCGACTGGAGCGCCTACGCGCCGCCGGCGCCGTCGTTCGTCGGCGTCAAGCACCTGAAGAACTACGATCTCGCCGCGATCGCCGAGCACATCGACTGGGGGCCTTTTTTCCAGACATGGGAACTGGCGGGCTCGTATCCGAAGATACTCGACGATGAGATCGTGGGAAACGAGGCGCGTAAAGTGCTCGCCGACGGCAAGGCGATGCTGAAAAAACTCATCGCGGGCAAGTGGCTCACCGCGAATGCAGTGTTCGGCATTTTTCCCGCCAATAGCGCGAACGAGAGCGACGATATCGAGATTTACGCCGGCGAGCAGCGCGATCGCGTGCTGATGACGTGGCACAACCTGCGCCAGCAAAACGTGAAGCCCGCCGGCCGGCCCAACCTGTGCCTCGCGGATTTCATCGCGCCGCAAGGCGCGGGCATCAAAGACTACCTCGGCGCGTTCGTGGTCACCGCGGGAATCGGCATCGAAAAACGCGTCAAGGCGTTCGAGGACAACCACGACGACTACAACGCGATCATGCTGAAAGCGCTAGCCGACCGTCTGGCCGAGGCATTTACCGAGCTCATGCACCAGCGCGTGCGCCGGGAATTCTGGGGCTATGCAAAAGACGAGAACCTCGATTCCAGTGCACTGATCGCCGAGAAATACCGCGGTATCCGCCCCGCGCCCGGCTATCCGGCTTGTCCTGACCATACTGAAAAAGGCGCGTTGTTTGAATTGCTGCGCGCGGCCGAATCCGGTGTCACGCTGACCGAAAGCTACGCGATGTATCCCGCCTCGTCGGTAAGCGGGTTCTATTTTTCCCATCCGGAATCGACCTATTTCGCCGTCGGCAGGATAGAGCGCGATCAGGTCGAGGATTACGCGCGCCGCAAGGACGTGCCGGTCGCGGACGCCGAACGCTGGCTTGCGCCTTACCTCGCCTATGACCGTGGCTGATTCGCGCTCGATGCATATCCATATTCTCGGCATCTGCGGCACGTTCATGGGCGGCATCGCGGCGCTCGCAAAAGCCGCCGGACACACCGTGACCGGCTGCGACGCGAAAGTTTATCCGCCGATGAGCACGCAACTCGAAGCGCAGGGCATCAAGCTGATCGAGGGCTACGACGCTGACCAGTTGAGCCTTAAGCCCGATGTGTTCGTGATCGGCAACGTGGTTTCCCGCGGCAATGTACTGATGGAGGAAATCCTCAATCGCGGGCTGCCGTATGTTTCCGGCCCGCAATGGCTTGCCGAAAACGTGCTGCGCAGCAGGTGGGTGCTGGCGGTCGCAGGCACTCACGGCAAGACCACCACATGCGCGATGCTGGCATGGATACTCGAACACGCGGGACTTTCGCCCGGGTTTCTGATCGGCGGCGTACCGCAGAACTTCGGTATTTCGGCGCGGCCAGGCGCTGCGCCGTTCTTTGTCATCGAGGCCGACGAATACGACACCGCGTTCTTCGACAAGCGTTCAAAATTCATTCACTACTCACCGCGCACCATCGTCCTCAACAACCTCGAATACGACCACGCCGATATTTTTTCAGACCTTGCGGCGATCGAAATCCAGTTTCATCATTTCGTACGCATCCTGCCCGGCAATGGACTGATAATCGCCAATGGCGCTGATGCGGCTTTGCAGCGCGTGCTCGGGCGCGGTTGTTGGACGCCCATCGAAAATTTTGCCGTCCCCGGCGGCTGGCAAGCCGGTGCGCAAACCGCCGACGGGCGCTTCGCGGTCAGCTTATACGACAAGCCGCAGGGCATGGTGCAATGGGATCTGCTCGGCGAACACAATCAACTGAACGCGCTGGCTGCCATCGCCGCTGCGCGCCACGCCGGTGTCCCGGTCGCCGCCGCCATCGCAGCGCTGGCTGAATTCAAAAATGTGAAGCGCCGGCTCGAAGCGCGCGGCACGGTCAACAACATTACGGTCTATGACGATTTCGCCCACCATCCGACTGCAATCCGCGCCACGCTCGCCGGCCTGCGCGGCAAGCTCGACACTGCGCGGATCATCGCTGTGCTCGAACCGCGCTCAAACACGATGAAACTGGGCTTAATGAAAGATGAGCTTGCGGCGAGCCTCGCAGAGGCCGACTGTGTGTTTTGCTATGGCGCCGGGCTGGACTGGGACGCCGCGGCTGTGCTAAGACCGCTCGGCGCAAAAGCCGAGGTTCATCACGACATTCCGCAACTCGTCGCAGCGATCGCCGCAACGGCGAAGTCCGGCGACCAGGTGCTGATCATGAGCAATGGCGGCTTCGGCGGGATTCACGAAAAACTGCTCACTGAACTCAAGCGCGCGCACCACGGATAACCGCCGTACGTCGGGCGACGCAAGCGCAGGCCGATTATTTAACGCCGACCATGGGCCAGATGCGCTGCCCCACCGCGGGAGAGCGCGGCGCATGAGTCAGTTGCGGGCGCACCCGCCCCATCCACGTGCCGGGGTCATGCGCCTGCGCTTCGAGCGGTGCAAAGTGTCGTTCGCGCAATTCCAGCGACACGAATTCGTGAAGTATCGCGTGCTTGTACGCCCCGACCGTGGCAAGCATTTTGCGCGCGCCGATGCAGCCCGGCAATGCCGCCAGCAACGGCAGCCGCTGCTGTGCGTACCAAGCGCCCAGGTCGTCTTCGACCGCGGGGCTGGCGGCGTTGTAATTTCCCATCTGGATCACCGGCCCGGGTGTCATGCCGGGCCCGCGTTGCGCCGACTCGGGTCCGTCCACGCGGGTTTCTTCGGCCAGAATGCAGAT
>Ga0080064_1002681_pt1 | contig 29045 bp, 26 predicted proteins | sample Subgrocontami54m_FD_69260 | JGI IMG/M metagenome (GOLD analysis project Ga0080064, IMG submission 69260) | Subsurface groundwater microbial communities from S. Glens Falls, New York, USA - GMW46 contaminated, 5.4 m (SPADES assembly) (version 2) ...
TCTCGTGGGACTCAACAGCCTGCCCCAGGTGGCGCTCGCGCCGCTGTTCGTCATCTGGTTCGGGACGGGGAGCGCATCCAAGACCGCGGTTGCGATCAGCATCGCCATCTTTCCGATCGTCATCGATTCGGTGCTGGGGTTGCGCTCGATCGATCCGGAGGTGATGGACATGGCGCGCGCGATGCGGGCCTCCCGGGCACACATACTCTGGAAGATCCGTTTTCCGCAGGCCCTGCCCAGCATGTTCGCCGGCATGAAAGTCAGCATTTCCCTGGCGCTGGTGGGCACCATCGTCGGCGAGTTCGTCGCCGGCAACCTCGGCCTGGGCAGCGCGATCCTTGCCGCGCAGGGCACGTTTGACACGCCCCAGGTGTTTGTCTCGATCATCTTCCTCGGCGTGCTCGGCACCATCCTGTTCTACGCGGTCGATTTTCTCGAGCGCCGCTTGATACCCTGGCACCCTTCGCACCGCGGTCACAGGGCAATCGCCCCTGGAGGCGGCTAGTGCGCCTGACACCGGAAAGCGCCTGCGAGGCGCGGGGAGGACTGGCATGAAATACGTTCGCTATCGCGCCGGCGGGCGCGTTCGCTGGGGCCGGCTGAAGGGCGCCTTCGTCCACGAACTGGAAGGCAGGGTTCCGGGCGAGCATCGCGAAACCCGCCGCAGGCACAGGCTGGAGGAGGTGCGGCTGCTGCCGCCGGCGAAGCCTTCCAAGATCATCGGTCTTGGCATGAATTACGCCAGCCATGCGCGCGAGCTCGGCCTGCCGATCCCCGAGGATCCGGCGATGTTCCTGAAGCCCGCATCGGCACTGGCCGGCCCCGGCGATCCGATTCCCTGTCCGGGCCGCTCCAGGCGCGTCGAGCACGAGTCGGAGCTTGCCTGCGTGATCGGCAGGCGCGCGTTCCGGGTCGGGCGGGATGAGGCGCTCGATCATGTATGGGGCTATACCTGCGCCAACGATGTGACCGCCCGCGATATCCAGGTGCTGGGCGGGAACTATCTCAACCTGGTCTGGAGCAAGGCCTACCCGGCGTTTTGCCCGATCGGCCCGTGGATCGTGGTGGACGAGATCGATCCGGACAGAGTCGATGTGAAATGTCTGGTCAACGGCAAGCTGCGCCAGTCGGCGAACACCAGCGACTTCATTTTCGACATGGCCGCCCAGATCGCCTGGATCAGCCAGATCATGCCGCTCGAGCCGGGCGATCTGGTGCTCACCGGCACGCCGAAAGGCGTCGGGCTGTTGCGGCCCGGCGACCTGGTCACGGTTGAAATTTCCGGCATCGGCTCGCTCACCAATCCGGTGGTCGCCGGCCCGTAAAGCCGCAGGCAATCGGACGCTTCGTCCGGGGGGCGCGCCGGATTGACAAAAGGCGGTTGCATGCGCTTTCTGCAAGGCAGGACGGCGATCATCACCGGCGGCGGTCGCGGCATCGGGCGCGCCGTCGCGCGCGCCTACAGCGAGGCCGGCGCCGCGGTCGTGATTACCGCGCGCACCCGGCGCGAAGTGGAAGAAACGGTGCGCGATATCGTGGCGCGGGGCGCAAGCGCGCTGGCGATGCCGGGCGACGTGAGCGACGAGGACACGCCGGGGCGCGTCGTCCAGGCGGCGCTGGACACCTACGGAAGGCTCGACATCCTGGTCAATGCGGCGGGTATCAACGGTCCGGTGGCCGCAGTGGAAGACATAGCGCCGGCCGAGTGGGAGCGCGTGTTCCGGATCAATGTGAGCGGAACATTTCTTTTCTGCCGCGCGGCGATTCCGCTGATGAGGCGCCAGAAAAGCGGCAGCATACTCAACGTCGCCTCGGGCCTGGTGCGCCGGGTACAGCCCGGACAGGCCGCCTACAGCGCGGCCAAGGCGGCGATAGCGCATTTCTCCAGCGTGCTTGCGGCGGAGCTGGCGGAGGACGCGATACGCGTCAACGCGATTCATCCCGGAATCGTCAAGACCAGACTGCTCAACGAACTGCTGTCGCTGGACCCATCCGGCGTCACCGGCAAGGTGGTGGGCCGGTTGCGCAGCGTTGAGCAAGCCGGGCAGCTGACCACGCTTGAGCAGTCCTCGCGATTATTCCTGATGATGGTCTCGCCGGTCGCGGCCGATCTGAGCGGCCGTTTCATCGCCGCGGAAGACGCGGCAATAGCGGAACATATGAAACGGTTCACCGAAACGTACGGCAAGGCGTAGGCCGGATCGCATGGTCACTGGCGAGGTCGTTGTCAAGGCCCATGGATGCGGCTACGATGCCTGGAATACGCAGGATCATTCTTGAGAAGGAGGATTGCATATGGGCGCTGCAACCGGTAACGTTGAGCGGCGCGAGGCGGGTCTGTCCGTCGAAGCGCTGGTCGCGGAGTTTGAAAGGGAATTGAAGAAACCCGGCCGCGACCGGCTCCAGCACCCCTTCGTGAACGCGGTTGCAGCCGGCAAGGCGAGCCGGGATCAGATCGCCGGCTGGCTCCACCAGTTTGTCACCTGGGCCGATCCGACGAACAAGTTGCTGGGGGTGGTGTACGCCAACTGCCCCGATCAGGATCTGCGCGAAGGCATCATGGAGTCCATCCTCGAGGAGGAACACGGGCACTCCTCGAAGACCGCGGGTCATGTCACGCTGATCAACCGTACGCTCGAGGCACTGGGCTGGGACGAGGAACGCCGCAGGCGCGACGAGGCGCGCCCGGAAACCTGGGCGTTCAGGCACTGGCTCGAGGTCATCATCCGCAACCGGCCTTTCGTCGAGACGATCGCGGCCACCTCTTTTGCGGCCGAGCGGCTCAACCCGATGATATTCGCCAAAATCCTGGCGGGGCTGAGAGCGCATTACGATCTGGGCGAGGACGCCCTGACCTCGATCGCGGTACACGCCTCCGAAGTCGAAGTGGAACACGGCAGCCTCGGACCGACGGCGATAAGCCGCTACGCCACCGGCGTAGATGCCCAGCGCGGCCTGCGTTTCGCGGTGATCCATACCGCGGAACAGTACTACCGCAGCTACGACGTCTGGAAATATTACTGAGCCGTCCCGGCCGCGGCGCGTCCGGGCCGGACCGATTGCCTCCCCGCGGGCGGGGGATTACCATCGCCGCTCCAGGAGGGACAGGCGCGACGGGCCTTGCGGCCCGCGATCTCCTCCCTTCATCTCCTCTCATTCCCGGGACGTCCGATGGATCTGAGCTACAGCGCGGAAGAACTTGCCTTCCGTGACGAGGTGCGCGCCTTTGTCAGCGCCAATCTGCCCGCCGATGTGCGCCGCAAGGTCCTCGAGCATCGCCGCCTGTCGAAGTCGGACCACGTTCGCTGGCAGGACATTCTGACCAGGCAGGGCTGGCTCGCCGGCCACTGGCCCGCGGAATACGGCGGCTGCGGCTGGACGCCGGTGCAGATCCATCTGTTCGACGAAGAGACGGCGATCGCCGGCGCGCCGCGCATCATTCCGTTCGGCCTCAACATGGTGGCGCACGTCATCATGGCATTCGGCAGCCCCTGGCAGAAGAGCCATTACCTGCCGCGCATCCGCGACAACATCGACTGGTGGTGCCAGGGTTATTCGGAACCGGGCTCGGGATCCGATCTCGCGTCGCTGAAAACCAGGGCGGTCAGAAGCTCAGGCGGCGATCACTACATCGTCAATGGCCAGAAAACCTGGACCACCCTGGCGCAGCACGCCGACATGATTTTCTGCCTGGTGCGCACCTCCTCCGAAGGCCGCAAGCAGGAGGGCATTTCGTTCCTGCTGATCGACATGAAGTCACAAGGCATCACGGTGCGGCCCATCATCACGCTGAACGAGGAGCACGAAGTCAACGAAGTGTTCTTCGACAACGTCAGGGTGCCGGTGCAGAACCTGGTCGGCGAGGAGAACCGCGGCTGGACCTACGCCAAGTATCTGCTCGGCCACGAGCGCACCAACATCGCCGGGGTGGGCGCCTCCAAGCGCGAACTGCAGACCCTGAAATCCATCGTGCAAAAAGAGCAGCGCAATGGCCGGCCGCTGGCCGAGGACCCGCGCTTCGCGGCGCGCATCGCGCAAGTGGATATCGAATTGATGGCGCTGGAGATGACGGTGATGCGGGTGCTGTCCAGCCAGGCGAAATCGCCGGGCCCGGAAGCCTCGATCCTGAAAATCCGCGGCAGCGAGATTCAGCAGACCCTCACCGAGCTGATGATGGACGCGATCGGACCGTACGCGCTGCCGTTCGTGCCCGAGGCAAAGGACCTGGGGAATGAGAGCGCCGGTATCGGACCCGGGTATGCGGCGCCGCTCGCTGCGCAGTATTTCGGCTGGCGCAAAGCGACCATCTACGGCGGCTCGAACGAAATCCAGCGCAACATCATTTCGCAGATGGTTCTGGGGCTGTAGGTAAGAATCAGGAGCGGGACATGGCGTATATCGGAGTATTCGAGGCGAAAGCGCGGCTTTCTGAGCTGATCGACGGGGTGATCGCGGGGCGCAAGGTAACCATTACTCGGTACGGAAAACCGGTCGCGCGCCTGGTTCCGGCAGATGCCCGTCCGCCCAGAAGCCGGCGCGCGCTGGTTGAGGACATCAGGCGTTTCCGCGCGACAATCAAGTTCGGGCGGTTGAATCTTCGCGCGCTATTCGAGCAGGGCCGGCGTTGAAGGATTGTCCAGGGCGAATCGCGACTGACCGCGGACATCGCAACAGTTGCGTGCCGGCCGGGGGTAGTGGCGCGGGTGTGACAGTCGAATTGCCTCGCTGATCAATCCGCCCAGAGTCCGCCCAGGTTGAAGGTGATGGCGTCGAACGGCGGCTGGCAGACAGCGGCGTCGTTTTCAAGCGCGCTCAGCAGCAGCCACTTGCCCTCCCGGTTTTCGAAGACTTCCAGGGTGCGCAGGTCCGGATCGACCAGCCAGGCGTGCTGCACGCCGTGGCGGGCGTAGATCGGCAGCTTCTCGACGCGATCGACGCGCGCGGTGGCGGGAGAAAGGATTTCGCAAACCCAGTCCGGCGCCAGTTCGAACCAGGCAGTGTCGGGCAGCTTGGGCATTCTGCTGCGGCGCCAGCCGGCCAGATCGGGGACGAGGATGTCGGCGTTCAGGTGCAACTCGGGTTCATCAAGTATCCACCAGCCGCCGGGGCCGCCTACGCCCTGATCGTAGGGACCGCCCAGATTGACGCCAAGCGACGAATAGGCGCGCGCATGCCTGGGCGCCGGCCGTGGGTGGGTGATGAGACGGCCGTTGAGGATTTCGCCCACCAGATTTTCCGGCAGGTCGAAAAGATCCTCGTAGGTGGCGGGCTTGGGGGAAGTAAGTGCCATGCGGTGGCGAATTCCGGGAATGAATGCCGCTCAGTCTAGCGGACTTCGGGCCGGGAAAGCGGCGCGCATCCCGGTTGCCCGGCCCGGCCCGCTGAGCGATGCCGCACTGAGCGATGCGTCGGGCGCACCTGTGCCGGCCAACAACCGACCGACGCGCATGCCCTTTCGGACCAAGCAGGGTAAACTTCTTTTCCTGGCGCGAAGGGAGGTTGCGGCCCCACTTGTGTCCGACGTGATCCGGGCCACCCGGCCCTTTCGAGGTGAAGCATGAATTTCTCGCTGGTTGAAGAACAACGCCTGCTCCAGGAAACACTGGCGCGCTTTGTGGAAAAGGAATACGGCTTCGAGGCGCGGCGCAGGATCCAGGCTCTGCCCGAGGGCTTCAGCAGGCAAGTGTGGCGGCAGCTCGCCGACATGGGCGTGCTCGGCCTGCCGCTCCCCGAAGCGCACGGCGGTTTCGGCGGCGGCACCATCGAAGTGATGCTGGCGATGAACGCCATCGGCCGGGGGCTGGTGGTCGAGCCGTATTTCGCCACTGTGATCATGGGAGCGGGCATGATCGCGGAAGCCGGCAGCGATGTGCAGCGGCAGAGCATCCTGCCGGCGGTTGCCGGGGGCACGCTGTTGCTCGCGTTCGCGCATGGCGAGCCGAAGTCGCGCTACGAACTGGCGAGCGTCGCAACGCGGGCGAAGAAAAACGCAAACGGCTACGTGCTGGATGGCGTCAAGGCGGTGGTGCAGCACGGCGGCCAGGCGGACCGGCTCATCGTTACAGCGCGCACCTCGGGCGCCGAGCGCGATACGTCGGGCATCAGCCTGTTCATCGTCGAGCGGTCGGCAAAGGGCGTGAGCGTGCGCGATTACCGCACCATCGACGGATTGCGCGCCGCCGACATCACTTTCGCCGCCGTGCAGGTGGGCGCAGAGGCACTGCTGGGCGCCGAGGGCGGCGCCTTCGATGCCATCGAAAGGGTCACCGATCGCGGCATCGCCGCGCTGTGCGCCGAAGCGGTCGGGGCGATGGAAGCGCTCAACGCGCAGACGGTGGAGTACCTGAAAACGCGCCAGCAGTTCGGCCAGCCGATCGGCCGCTTCCAGGCGCTGCAGCACCGTGCCGTGGACATGATGATTCACGCCGAACAATCCAAATCGATGGCCTACCTCGCGGCAATGCGCCTCGAGGCGGCGGATCCGCGGGAGCGACGGCGCGCGGTGTCCGCCGCCAAGGTGCAGATCGGCCGCTCCGGCCGCGCCGTCAGCCAGTCGGCGATCCAGTTGCACGGCGGCATGGGCGTGACCAACGAACTGGCGGCCAGTCACTACGCCAAGCGCCTCACCATGATGGACTTCCAGTTGGGCGATGCCGAGCATCATCTGGACCGGTTCATCGCCGCCGGCAGCGGCGCATGACGGTCAACCGGCAAGTGCTGTTCGCCAGCCGCCCCAGGGACTGGGTGACCGAGGATAATTTCCGCCTGGTCGAGGCGCCGCTTGCGGCGCTGAGGGACGGCGAGCTGCTGGTGCGCAACCACTGGTTGTCGATCGATCCGTACATGCGCGGGCGGATGAATGAGGGCGCGAGCTACGCCAGGGGCGCCGAGCTGGGCCGCGTGATGGTGGGCGGCACGGTGGGCGAAGTGCTCGAATCGAAACATCCGGACTTCAAGGCCGGCGAGATGGTCGCGGGCGCGTTCGGCTGGCAGGAGTACGGGGTCGGCGATGGCGCCGGGCTGACGAAAATCGATACCCGTGCCGCGCCGGCGTCCTATTATCTCGGCGTGCTGGGCATGCCCGGGGTGACGGCATGGATGGGTCTGCTGGACATGGCTCAACCGAAGTCGGGCGAGACAGTGGTGGTCTCGGCGGCCGCGGGGGCGGTGGGCAGCGTGGTCGGCCAGCTTGCCAGGATCGCCGGCTGCCGCGCGGTCGGCATCGCCGGCGGCGCGGCCAAATGCGATTACGTGGTCCGCGAGCTCGGCTTCGATGCCTGCGTCGATTACCGGGCCGGCAAGCTGTACGAAGACCTGCAAGCCGCCACGCCCGGGGGCGTGGACGTGTATTTCGAAAATGTCGGCGGCGAGATCATGGATACGGTATTGCGGCGCATGAATGCGTTCTCCCGGATGACGGTCTGCGGTCTCATCTCGCAATACAATTCCACGGAGCAATATGGCGTGCGGAACCTGCGCTCGGTGCTGGTGAACCGCATCCGCATCCAGGGCTTCATCGTCAACGACCGCATGGATCTGTGGCCGCGCGCCAGGGCGGAGCTGGCCGGATGGCTCAAGGACGACCGCTTGAAATACCGCGAGTCGGTCGCGGTAGGGCTGGAGCGGGCGCCGCAGGCGCTGATCGGCCTGTTCAAGGGGCAGAATCTGGGCAAGCAGCTGGTCAAACTGATCTGAAATAACGGGAGAGCCGCAATGAGCTGGGGATTCTGGATTTTCATCGCCATCATCGCCGCCATCCTCATCTGGCTGGTGTCGATCTACAACGGCCTGGTGACGTTGCGCAATCGCTTCAAGAACGCCTATGCGCAGATCGACGTGCAGTTGAAACGGCGCTATGACCTGATTCCGAACCTGGTTGAAACCGCCAAGGGTTACATGGCGCACGAGCGCCAGACCCTGGAAGCGGTGATCTCGGCGCGCAACAGCGCGCAGGCGGCGGCCAGACAGGCGGCGGCCGATCCGGCCGACGGCGCGGCGGTACAGCAACTGGTCCGGGCCGAAGCCGGACTGGGCGGCGCCCTGGGCAGGCTGTTCGCGCTCTCCGAGGCGTATCCGGACCTGAAGGCCAACCAGAACATGATGCAGCTCACCGAAGAGCTCACCAGCACCGAGAACAAGATCGCCTTCGCCCGCCAGGCCTACAACGATGCGGTGACGACGTACAACACCGACATCGAGGTGTTTCCGAATACCATCATCGCGACCAGTTGCGCTTTCAAGCCCGGCACCTTGCTCGAGGCGACCGAAGCGCCCGAAGAGCGCAAAGCGGTCAGGGTTTCGTTCAGCTAGCGCCACAGAAAGCCGGGGCGGACTGCGCGGCCTCCCGGCACCACGCATCGTTCTGCAGGGCGTTCCCAAGTGGATTTTTTCGCCAGCCAGGATCGGGCAAGACGCCAAACCGTGCAGATGGCGGTGCTGTTTGGCATTGCGGTGGTGCTGATCGTGCTCGCGGTCAACGCGGTGGTCGCGGTGACATGGCTCTTCAGTGTGGAATACGTGACGATCGTATCGCAGGCCAGACACGGGCTATTCCTGGGAATTCCGAAGAATGTTTACCTGTGGACCACCCTTGTCACCCTGGGGATCATCGCGTCGGGCACCCTGTACCGGGTGATGCAGCTCGCGCAAGGCGGCGTTGCCGTGGCCGAAATGGTCGGCGCGCGGCGCGTCGCGCGCGACAGCCGCGATCCGAACGAGCGGCGCCTGCTCAACGTTGTCGAGGAGATGGCGCTGGCTGCCGGTGTGACGGTGCCGCTGGTCTATGTCATGGAGAAGGAACAGGCCATCAACGCCTTCGCGGCGGGCTATTCGCCCAACGAGGCGGTGGTCGCGGTCACCCGCGGCACCCTGGAGACGCTCGACCGCGACGAGCTGCAGGGGGTGATTGCACACGAGTTCAGCCACATCCTGAACGGCGACATGCGGCTCAACATCCGCCTCATCGGGGTGCTGGAAGGGATCACCCTGATCGGCGCCATCGGCGCGTTCCTGATGCGCCAGACACGCGGCGTCCGGATTTCGCGCAACAGCGGCTCGGTGGTGATTGCCATCCTTGCGCTCGGCGGCGCACTGGCGGCAATCGGCTATGTCGGGGTGTTCTTTGCGCGGCTCATGAAGGCCGGCATCTCGCGCCAGCGCGAGTTTCTCGCCGATGCGTCCGCGGTGCAGTTCACCCGCAATCCGCAAGGCATAGGCGGCGCGCTGTACCGTATCGGCCAGCAGGGCGGGCTGATCGACAACCGCCACGCCGAAGCTTTTTCCCACATGTATTTCGGCCAGGCGATAAAAAATTCCATCTCGGGCCTGTTCGAAACACACCCGCCGCTCGATGAGCGCATCGCGCGGGTGCTGGGATCGCGGGCGCTGTTGTTCCGCAGAAGCCGGGAGAAGCGCCGCGAGGCGGAGGCCGCCGCGCTCGCCGCTGCTTCCGCAGCGCCGATGGGCGGCCCGTTCGCCGCCGCATCCGCGGCTGCCGCGCACTCCGGCGGGGCGGTGGCGATGGCGCCGGCGATGGCAGAAGATCGCGCGCCGGGAGCGCCGCCTGCCGCGCCCGGAATCGCCTGGGGCAGGGCCGGGGCCGCGGTGCATACCACCTCGCAGGCGGTGGTGGACAGCGTCGGCAATCCGGGAACCGCGCAGGTCCGGTTCGCCCGCGAATTGCTTGCCGCGCTGCCGAAGGAACTGCGCTATGGCGCCGGTTCCGAAGCGGGCGCGAGGGCGGCGCTGTTTGCGTTGTTGCTGAACGAGGGCGAGGCGCGCGCAACGCAGCTGGGGATCATCGAGAAATCGATCGACAAGGCGGCTGCGCAACTGACGGATCAATTCGCCGCGGAACTGTCGCGATTCGGCCCGCGCGCCCGCATGCCGGTGCTCGATCTCGCCATACCGACCCTGCGGCCGTTGCTGCAACCGGCGCGCGATGCGCTGCTGATCGTGTTGCGCGAACTGGTGGAGGCGGACCGCAAAGTCAACCTGGCCGAGCTGGTGGTGCTGACCATCTGCAGGCGTCAACTGGGCGGCGACACCCGGCGCGCACCGCCGATCAAGCACAAGACCTTCGACACGGTGAAGGCCGAAGTCGCCACGGTGGTGTCACTGCTGTCGCACGCCGGCAGGAGCGGCGAGGCGGTTTTCCTGAAGGCGCTGGATACGATCCCGGTTGCCGGCGGGAGCCTGCGCCCCGCGGCCGCGCTGTCGATGGCGGCTGTTGAATCGGCGCTGTACGAATTGAAGCTGCTCGCCCCGCTGAAAAAACCGCTGCTCATCAAGGCCTGCCTGCGGGTGGTGATGGCGGACGGAAAGATCGACGTGGCGGAGGCTGAGCTGCTGCGGGCGATCTGCGCCGCGCTGGATTGTCCGCTGCCTCCCATCATGGATCAGGGTGAGGTTTCCTGAGCGGCGTTCGCGGGTTGCGGTGTTTCCGGGTGCAGAGCAAATTTCGCCGGCGCTGCCGAGCGCCTGCGCGACTCGCCGCATCGCTTCCTCTACTCATTCACCGACTGAAGATCAAAGCTGGCTACACGTTTGTATTTTTCCGAAATATCCGCCATCTCCGCTTCGCTCATTACCTCCCGAATGTCCTGAAACGGCTGGCCTTTGGTCCGCATCTCGACCGTTTCGATGATGAAATCAGGGGGCGTGCTGCGATTGGTGAGCACGATTTTCGAGGTCTTCGGCAGGCGCTCGTCCTGGTAGTTCTCCAGTGCGGCTGGCCAGTCGGCATTCGCCTTCAGGTGGGCAGCGAGGCGCTCTGCATCGATGATCGCCTGCGCCGCTCCATTGCCCCCGCGCGGGTACATGGGATGCGCCGCGTCACCCAGCAGCGTGACTCTGCCGAACGTCCACCTGTCAATCGGATCCCGATCCACCATCGGATACTCAAGAATGAATTCGGCGCGCCGTAACAGGTCCGGAACATCGCACCAGTCGAAATGCCAATCCTCGAATATCGGAAGAAAATCCTCCAGCCGTCCCGGCTGATTCCAGTCGTTCGCAATGCACTCGTCCTTTTTGACCTCGAAGGCAAAATTCATGAGTTGCGTGCCGTCGGCATGGTTACGGATAGGGTAAAGAACCATTTTTCCCGGATCGAGCGGTCCGGCGCGCACCACGCTGGCGCCGCTGAGAAACGGCTTCCCCACGGAAACGCCCCGCCACATGTTGACGCCGCCGAACGCTGCGTCGCGTTCGGCCGGATAGAACTGACGCCGGACAACAGAACGAAAGCCATCACATCCCACCGCGACGGCGGCTCGCCCCGGCGGGAGATCCCGGCGGCTGCCGAACTCCGAAAAATTCAATGTCACGCCGCGTTCATCCTGCTGGAGGCCGGTGAACACGTGGCCCATGACAACCGCGTCCTTCCCCAGCCGCTCGCATACCGCTTCGTAACAAACCCGATGCAGGTCGGCGCGATGGATCGAGAAATGAGGCACCGCGTAGCCGGCCAGCACGCCGCATGGCTCGCGGTAGATCAACTGGCCGTGTCTGTTGAACCAGACGAATTCCTTCGGGGCGACGCAGAGTGCGGCGAGCTTCTCCTGGAGCCCGAGTTGCGTCAGTCGCCGCACCGCGTGCGGCAGGAAATTCACGCCGACACCCAGCGGCTTGTATTCCGGATGCGCCTCGTATACCCGGCACGGGATCCCCTGGCGATGCAGATACAGCGCCGCGACCAGCCCGCCGATGCCTCCCCCAATCAGCGCCACTTCCATTGCCGCTCTTCCGGGCGTTCGTTTAGACGCGCCTCGGCAATTCTTCGGCTGCCCTGGCGGCGCCTTCCTTCTTCCTGTCCTTGTCCGCCAGCAGTTTGAAGGTGCCGATGGCCTTGGCGATCAGGGCGCCCTGCTCGTCGCGCGCCTCGCCTTCGCAAAACGCCGTGGACTTGCCGCTGTGGAGCACGCGGCCTTCGGCGAGAATCCGCTCGCCGGTCGCAGCCTTCATGAAGCCGACGCTCATATCCACAGTCAGCACGCCGCCGGCGATCCCGTAGTGGCCGCGCACCGCCCAGCTCATCACCAGATCAAGCATGGTCATGAGCACGCCGCCATGCGTGGCTCCCCAGCTGTTGAGCAGTTCGGGACGCCGCGCCAGCGACACCCGCGCGTGTTCCCGGGTCATTTCGAGGAGTTGCACGCCCAGATGCTCGGTGAAGGGAATCTTGATGCCGTAGGGATTGGTCGTCATGGGATGGTCAGTTCAGATGGATTGCGTGCCGGGCAGGCGATTTTTCGATGACCACATTCAGTGACCATGACTATACGACGGTGGATCCGCCGTCCACGGCAATGATCTGGCCGGTGATGTGGCGTGAGGCGTCCGATGCGAGCAGCACCGAGACGCCTTTCAGGTCCTCGCCGTCGCCGAGCCGATGCAGCGGCGTGCGGGCGATCACGTCCTCGCCGATGCGCTCGAGCGACGCGCGGGTCATTTTCGACGGGAAGAAGCCCGGCGCCAGCGCATTCACGGTGATGTTGAATTCGCCCCATTCGCCGGCCAGGGCGCGGGTGAAGTTCACCAGCCCACCCTTGGTGGTGTTGTAGGCCAGGGTCTTCAGCATGCCGACCGGGTTGCCGCGCAATCCCGCCACCGAGGCGACATTGATGATTTTTCCATAACGGTTCGGAATCATCGAGCGTTTGCCGGCCGCCTGCGTGACAAGGAACGTTCCGGTGAGGTTGAGGTCGATCAGCTTTTGCCAGGCTTGCAGAGGATGATCCTCCGCGGGCGCACCCCAGGTGGCCCCGGCGTTGTTGACCAGGATGTCGATGCGCTGGTAGCGCGCCAGCACCGCCGCGATCATCGCTTCGATGGCGTCCGGTTTCGACAAGTCGCATACCGCGGGCAGCGCCTCGATGTCCCGGGCCGCAAGATGCGTCCGGGCCTGCTCGAGTTCGTCACCCTTGCGGGCGCTGATCGCCAGCCGCGCGCCCATTTCGCCGAGCGCCTCGGCGATCTGCAGGCCGAGTCCGCGCGAGCCGCCGGTGATCAGGGCGACCTTGCCGCTCAGGTCCAGCAGTTGTTTTACGCTCACCCTGTCTCCTCGCTTTTTCAGGCACACCGTGCCGCACCTTGCCCGCGTGTGCCGTGAAGAATCCTACCATTGCAGGCGGGGCAGAAGCGCAATCCTGTCGATGCAATGGTTCCATTGGCTCCATCGCCCGACAGGGTCACGCAAAACTTGCGGGAGCGGGCGAATTCTTACCGGGTCCTGTGACAGGTGTTATATCAAAAAAGATTGTTTATTGACTGAAAACGGCGGCCAATAGGCGACAGTTATGAACTAATCTTTCAGATTTAAGGACAGGAAGGCGTCAGTCCCGGAGCGGCTCTGACGGTTTCCCGTCAAGCCACCTCGAACAGCCCCGCCGCGCCCTGCCCGCCGCCGATGCACATCGTTACCACCACGAGCTTCGCGCCGCGCCGCCTGCCTTCGATCAGCGCGTGGCCGGTGAGGCGCGCGCCCGACACGCCGTAGGGATGTCCCACCGCGATGGCGCCGCCGTTGACGTTGAGCCGCTCGTTGGGGATGCCGAGCCGGTCGCGGCAATAGATCACCTGCACGGCGAAAGCTTCGTTCAGTTCCCACAGGTCGATGTCCGGCACTTTCCTGCCGGCGCGCGCCAGCAGCTTCGGCACCGCGAATACCGGTCCGATGCCCATCTCGTCCGGCTCGCATCCGGCCACGGCGAAGCCGCGAAAGATGCCGAGCGGCGCAAGGCCTTTTTTCTCCGCGAGCCGTGCCTCCATCACCACCACCGCGGCGGCGCCGTCGGAAAACTGGCTGGCATTGCCGGCGGCGATCACCCCGCCGGGAATCGCCGGCCGGATGCCGGAGACGCCCTCATAGGTGGTGTCGGCGCGGATGCCCTCGTCCCGGGAGAGCGTCACCTCGCGCGTGTACAGCTCGCCCGAGTCCTTGTCGCCCACGCCCATGACGGTGGTGAAGGGCACGATCTCCCCGGCGAACCTGCCGGCCGCCTGCGCGGCGGCGGCACGCTGCTGACTCTGCACGCCGTACTCGTCCTGTTTTTCGCGCGGAACGCCGTAGCGCCCGGCCACCTGCTCGGCGGTCTGCAGCATGTTCCAGTACAACTCGGGCTTGTTCGCCTTGAGCCAGACGTCGGCGAGCATGTGCGTGTTCATCTCGTTCTGCACGCAGGAAATCGACTCGACGCCGCCGGCGACGTACACCTCGCCTTCGCCGGCGATGATGCGCTGCGCCGCAAGCGCGATGCTCTGCAGGCCCGAGGAGCAGAAACGGTTGACGGTCACGCCGGCCGTGGTCACCGGACAGCCGGCGCGCAGCGCGATCTGCCGGGCGATATTGGCGCCGGTGGCGCCTTCGGGATTGGCGCAGCCCATGATCACGTCTTCGACTTCGGCCGGATCGATTTTCGCGCGCTCGATGGCGTGCTTCACCGCATGGCCGCCCAGGGTGGCGCCGTGGGTCATGTTGAGCGCGCCGCGCCAGGACTTGGCGAGGCCGGTGCGCGCGGTGGAAACGATTACGGCTTCAGTCATGGTGTGTTCCTTGGTTCCTGGAATGCATGGCGTCTATGCAGGCCTGCGGGCGACCATGTCGATCAGCGCGGAACGGCCCCTGTGGCCCGGCCCCTCGTCAACCATCTCTTCGTGTTCGGCCAGATGCAGGATTTCGAGCGCGGCAAAGCTGCTGCGCAGGGAATCGGCCGTGTACATATTCTCGGCCTGCGGCGGGCCGCCGGTCTTGTACTCCAGCTGTTTCGGCGTATAGCCCTGCAGGATCAGCAGGCCGCCCGGTTTCATTGCCCGCATCATGCCCAGAAACACCCGTTCCCGGGCGGCGGGTGCGAGGAACTGGATGAAGATGGCGGCGACCAGGTCATAGGTTTGCCCATCCCAGTCCCAGTCCTCGATGTCGGCCTGGGCGTAATTCAGCCGCTCTGCGACGCCCTCACCCGCCTGCGCGGCAAGCCGGCGTGCCTTGTCCAGGCCGACCGGCGAGAAATCGAATGCGCTGACCCGCAGGCCCTGCTGCGCCAGCCAGACGCTGTTGCGGCCTTCGCCGTCGGCGACGCACAGGGCCGTCATGCCCGGATTGAGCCGATGCTGCTGCGCCGCGAGAAAGCCGTTCGGCGCGGTGCCGAACAGATAACCCCCGGCGGCGAAGCGCCCGTTCCAGCGCGCTTGTTCCTGCTTGTTCGAGTCGGTCATTTGATGCTCCGATGGGCGAGGCGAGGAGAGGCGATGATGGGGTTACTCAAGCAGCATTCAATTGAATGTTTTGCCCTCGGCCGCCAGCCTGGCGAGCAGCGGCGCGGGCGTCCAGAATTCGCCGTGGCGCATGCCGGCGTAACGGTTCATCGCGGCCACGACTGGCGCGAGGCCCACCGTATCGGCGTAGAACATCGGCCCGCCGCGCCACCGCGGAAAGCCGTAACCGGCGAGATAGACCATGTCGATGTCGGAGGCGCGCAGCGCAATGCCTTCCTCCAGGATGTGCGCGCCCTCGTTCGCGAGCGCATAGACCAGACGCTCGACGATCTCCTCGTCGTTGATTCTGCGCCGTGTGACGCCGATATCCTGCGAGTGCTTCACCACCAGCTCATCGACCAGCTTCGAGGGCAGTGCATTGCGCTCGCCCGGCCGGTAATCGTAGAAGCCCGCACCGGTTTTCTGGCCGAATCGGCCCAGTTCGCAGATCAGGTCGGGAATCTTCGAATAGATCATGTCGGGGCGCTCGGCGTAGCGGCGCTTGCGGATGTACCAGCCGACGTCGTTGCCGGCCAGGTCGCTCATGCGAAACGGGCCCATGGCGAAGCCGAATTTTTCGAGGGCGCGGTCCACCTGTGCCGGGGTGCAGCCTTCCTCGAGCAGGAATCCCGCCTGGCGCGAATACTGCTCGATCATGCGATTGCCGATGAAGCCGTCGCACACGCCGGACACGACACCGGTTTTCCTGATTTTCCTGGACAGCGCCAGGGTGGTGGCGAGCACGTCCTTGCCGGTCTTTGCGCCGCGCACCACTTCGAGCAGTTTCATCACGTTGGCCGGGCTGAAAAAATGGGTGCCGATCACCTCCTGCGGCCGTCTGGTGAAGGCGGCAATCCGGTCGATGTCCAGGGTGGAGGTGTTGCTTGCGAGGATGGCGCCGGGCTTCATCACTTGGTCGAGTTTCCTGAACACCTGTTCCTTGACCTTGATGTCCTCGAACACCGCTTCGATCACGATGTCGGCCTGCTTCACGTCGTCGTACGACAGGGTGCCCCTGATCAGCCCGGTGCGTTGCTCGAATTGCGCCTGCGTCAGGCGGCCGCGCTTCAGCGAACTGTCGTAGTTTTTTCGCACCGTGGCCAGACCACGGTCCAGCGCCTCCTGTTTCGTCTCCAGCACCGTGACCGGAATGCCGGCATTGGCGAAATTCATGGCGATGCCCCCGCCCATGGTGCCGGCGCCGATGACGGCGGCGGACTTGATCGGGCGCAGCGGGGTGTCCGCGGGCACGTCGGGGATCTTTGCGGCGGCGCGCTCACCGAAGAAGGCGTGGCGCAGCGCCTTGCTTTCGGTGGTGTTCACCAGGAGCGTGAAGCAGTCGCGCTCGAATTTCAGGCCGTCGTCGATGTTCATGGTGACCGAGGCGGCCACCGCCTCGAGGCATTTCAGCGGCGCGGGGTAATGCTTCGCTGCCGCGGCGATGGCGTTGCGCGCGAAGCGGAAAAACGCCTCATGGTGCGGGTAGTCGATGACCACGTCGCGCAGCCGCTTCAGCGGCCGCTGCTCCGCGATGATCTTTTCGGCGAAGGCGATCGCACCGCCGAGCAGATCGCCTTCGATGATTTCGTCGAACAGGCTGCCCCGGAGGGTTTCGGACATCACCGGCTCGCCCGAGACGATGAGATTCAACGCCTTCTCGACCCCGATCACCCGCGGCAGGCGTTGCGTTCCGCCGGCGCCGGGCAGTATCCCCAGCTTCACCTCCGGCAGCGCGATCTGCGCCGCCGCGCTGGCCACCCGGAAATGGCAGCCCAGCGCCTGTTCCAGCCCGCCGCCCATCGCCACGCCATGCACCGCGGCTATGACCGGCTTGCCGCTGGCTTCATAGGCGGCGATCAGGTCGCGCGTGTTCGGCGCCTGCAGCACCGCCGGGGTGTTGAACTCGCGCACCTCGGCGCCGGCGCAGAACGCGCGGCCGGCGCCGATGAGCACGATGGCCTTGACCTTGTCATCGGCGATGGCGCCCTGCAGATGCCGGTGGACCGCGGCGCGCAGCGGATGCGCCAGCGTATTCATCGGCGGGTTGTTGAACGTGATGACGGCAACACTGCCGCGCACGCAATAATCGGCTGCGCTCATGCATACTCCGGAGGGGTTTGCCCGGCGATGCGCGGGCGATTTCACGCCGGATTGTACTATCGCGACGCCGGCCGCGTGACGGTTGCAGGCGCTCCGGCGCACCCGGACTGCCGTTGCGCGGCGTCGCATGTCGTTCTGTAACGACACACTTAGCCATTGTTAAACACCATCTTAGACAAATTACGCGCCGTGCACTGTCGCTATGCGGCGACGGCAACAGAACGGCGCCGTTCTCCTCGCCTTTGCAACTGCTTGATCCCGCGCGCGTCGCGATCGTGGCATGGCGCTTGCTGATCATGCCGTCGCGACGCGTCCATTCACTGCGGAGGTTTCTTCATGCTCGAAAATTTCAGAAAGCGGGACGGTTCCGCTCAGCGGCCCCCGACCCCGTACGGCCAGTTGCAGGCAGCGCTCAGCCCGGCCGCTCCGGTCGATTTGCCCAAACCCGAGACGCAAAAAACCGAATCGCGGCAGGACCCGCCCCAGACGCAGCGCGCCGGGGACGCGGTGAGCAAACTCATCGTCGGCCCGGACATCAAGCTGAAGGGTGCCGAAATCACCGATTGCGACACGCTGGTGGTGGAAGGGCGCGTCGAAGCATCGATGGACAGCCGGGTGATCCAGATCGCCGAGCGCGGCGTGTTTGTCGGCAACGTCTGCATCGACATCGCCGAAATTCACGGCCGCTTCGAAGGCGAACTGACGGCCCGCAAGCAGCTGGTCATCCATGCCACCGGCCACGTTTCCGGAAAAATCCGCTACGGCAAGGTATCCATCGAGGAAGGCGGGGAATTGTCGGGCGACATCGCCTCGATCGCATCGGCCACGGCAACCTCATCGGAGCAGGGCAGGAACGGCGCCGCCGCCGTGTTTCCGACCCCATCCGCGCCGGCGGCGAACGGCGTCCTCATTGCGCGGCAATCCGTGGCACAGCGTTAACTTTTCAAAGGCCTGGCACAAGGTACGAACAAGCAAGGAAACGAGGTACGAACAAGCAAGGAAACAAGCGGGTCACCCGAGACGATCCGCAGTTTTTTGCGGTACCGCGTCCCCGAAGGGCGGCGCGGGATTCACGGTCCCGGGACGGGGCGCTGAGCGCCGGTTTCACGAATATGGCCACGGCGGTTGCCTGCCGATATGCGCGGTCATATCATGGCATCAGGTGGTCCTGGGGGGATGTATCGTGAAACCGTTCGCCGCGCTTGCCTGCGCTTTTCCTGTCGCGTCATGAAAACAGCCGGAGTTCCCATGCGCGGCCTGATGATGGACCAGCCGCTACTGATCGCATCGATCATCGCCCATGCGGGGCGCAATCACGGCGACACCCAGGTCGTCTCCCGCTCGATCGAGGGACCCATCCACAGGTACACCTACGCCGGGGTGGAAGCGCGCGCCAAAAAACTGTCGCAGGCGCTGGGCCGTCTCGGCGTCCGGCTGAGCGCGCGCGTCGGCACGCTGGCATGGAACGGCTTCCGCCATCTGGAGCTCTATTACGGCGTCTCCGGCATGGGCGCGATCATCCATACCCTCAATCCGCGTTTGTTCCCCGAACAACTCGTGTACATCATCAATCATGCCGAAGACTCGTGCGTGTTCTTCGACCTGACGTTCGCGCCGCTCGTGGAGCAGCTCGCGCCCGCCTGCAAAACGGTGAAGCACTGGATTGCAATGACCGATCGCGCGCACATGCCCGCGGCCGGCATCCAGAATCTGCCGGATCTGTCATGTTACGAAGACCTCATCGCGGCCGAGGAGGGCGACTGCGCCTGGCCGCAGTTCGATGAGTCCACAGCCGCGAGCCTGTGTTACACCTCGGGCACCACCGGCAATCCGAAGGGGGTGCTCTACAGCCATCGCTCCACCGTGCTGCATGCCTACGCGGCTTCGTTGCCGGACGTCTTCAACGCCTCGGCGCGCTCGGTGATCCTGCCGGTGGTGCCGATGTTCCATGTCAACGCGTGGAGCATCCCGTACCTGGCGCCGCTGAATGGATCGAAGCTGGTGTTTCCCGGCGCGGGGCTGGATGGCAGGAGCCTGTACGAACTGTTCGAGTCGGAAAAAGTCACCAGCACCGCCGGCGTGCCGACGGTATGGCTGGGATTGCTCGCCCATATGCGCCAGGGCAATCTGAAGTTCAGCACCCTGAAGACCGCCGTCGTCGGCGGTTCGGCCTGCCCGCCCGCCATGATCACCGAATTGCGCGAGGTGCACGGCGTGGACTGCCAGCATGCCTGGGGCATGACCGAGATGAGTCCGCTCGGCACCTTCGGCACCTTGAAGGAAAAGCACCTGGCGCTCCCGGAGGAGGAGCGCTTCGCCATCCGCTGCAAGCAGGGCCGCGCCATTTATGGCGTCGAGATGAAAATCGTGGACGGCGAGGGCCGCGAACTGCCGCGGGACGGCAAGGCCTTCGGCGATTTGCTGGTGCGCGGCCCGTGGGTCACCCGCGAGTATTTCAAGGGCGAAGGCGGCAGTCCGCTGCGCACCGACGAGGCCGGACTGGAGTGGTTTCCCACCGGCGATGTCGCCACCATCGATGCGGACGGATACATGCAGATTACCGACCGCTCCAAGGACGTCATCAAGTCGGGCGGTGAATGGATCAGCTCCATCGACCTGGAAAACATCGCAATGGCCCACCCCGCGGTCCTGGAGGCCGCCGTGATCGGCGTGGCGCATCCGCAGTGGGATGAGCGTCCGCTGGTGATCGTGGTGAAAAAGCCGGGCGCGGCGCTGGCACGCGAGGAATTGTTGCGATTCTACGAAGGGAAAGTGGCGAAGTGGTGGCTGCCGGACGACGTTGTCTTCGTCGATCAGTTGCCGCACACGGCGACGGGCAAGCTGTCGAAGACCCGGCTTCGCGCCGATTTCAAAGACTACAAGCTGCCTGCCAGGTAAGGACGGAAAACAAGGGTGGATCTGTCAATGGAACACGTACTCACGCAAACCGCGAGCGTAGCGCTGCTGCTGTGCGCCATGTTCATTGCAATGGATTGCAGCGCGGACGTGTACGTGTGGAAGGATCCGCAGACCGGCGCTACGCGCATCACCAGCATGCCGCCGCCCTGGCTGAAGAGTCCGGGGGCGCACCGGCGCGCGCCGAAAGTCGAGGTGATTCGCGGCACCAAAGTGATGGACCCGGCCACCGCGGCGGCAACGCCGCAGGCGGAAGCACGCCCGAAGCCGGCCCCACGGGCGGAGCAGGACGAGGGTCCAGACGGGTCGCCCGGTGCGGGCATGGCCGGAACAGGCGCGGCGGCGAATCCACGCAACGGCGTTCCGGGCACCATACAGCCGACCAGGTAGTGGCGCGGCATCCCCGGGATCGGTTCGGGCACCGCGAAGGGTCAGGCCTGCGCAATGACGGGTGGAACTGACCCCTTGCAGAAGTGCCGGTATGGCTCCGGGTGAACCCACAGGCGGAGCAAGTGCGCCAAGGCACGCCGTTCATGTGACTTACTCAGGTAGTCGGCAATTTAGACGACGAAAATGCCTCGGAAACCCGCATGGAATAAGGACCTGCTGTGTTCTAAGTTAGCGATTTCTGAGTAAGTCTCGGCCAGCCTGAGGAAATGGTTAATTCAGGTGAAATTTACCTAATTTTCAACAATTTAAAGATATATTTGCTGCATGTTAGCGGTACCCGGTTTGGCCAAATGGCAATCGATGCCCCGATGATCAATACAACTTTCAACCGCAAGGTTCTGTGCGTGGCACTCGCCTCGTGTTTCTCGAGCGCTGCGCCGGCCCTGCCTGCCGGGCCTTCGGTGTCGGCAGGACAAGCGGTGTTCGCCCGGTCCGGCAAGTCGCTGACCGTGACCAACAGCCGGGCGCGATCATCCACTGGCTGGGATTTTCCATTGCCGCCGATGAGGCCACGCGCTTTCAGCAGCAGCATGCAGTCCAGCGCCGCCGGTTTCGCCGATGCGGCGCAGGCGGGGTGGACGGGGAGGGGGCGGGCAACGAAACCGGGGTCCGGCCGGGCGGCGATGGCGCAACGGTGATCAGAATCGGCAATCGCCGCGCTTTGCTCAAAGGATGCCATTCAAACGGACCCATGGCCGCGTTAAAATGCCGGGCCGGCCGATAAAAGGGAGCGCTCCGTAACAGGGCGACGCTGCGCCGTCCATCGGGCACTCTCGATGGCCGGCGCCCTGAATGCATCGATTGCTCCGCCATGCGGCTCGCGCCGCACTCCCGTTCCTCGCGCTCTTTTGCGCGGCGCATGCGGCCGTCTCGGCCGGACTGGGCTTCTCGGACAGTGTCTCGGCAACGCTGGTCGAGGTGATGACGCGGCGTTTCGGACCGCCTGTGCGCGAGCGCCTGGCCGCCTGGCAGAGGTTCATGCGTGCCGAACCGCGCATCGATTCCCTCGCCGACCTGGGGGGCAAACGCCTCCCGGCGGCGCTGACTTCGGTCAACTTGCGCTTCAACCGCGTGCCCTTCGTCGCCGACGAGGTGCACTGGCGCGTGGAAGATTACTGGGCCACGCCGGTGGAGATGTTTTCCAGCAATGGCGGCGACTGTGAGGATTTTTCCATCGCGAAATACTATGCGCTCAAGGAGCTGGGCATCCCGGTGAACAGATTGAGGATCGTCTATGTCAAGGCGACCCGGCTGAATCAGGCGCACATGGTGCTCGCCTATTACCCGGAGCCCGATGCCGAGCCGTTCATTCTCGACAACCTCGAGCAGCAGGTAAGCCGCGCCTCCGAGCGTCCGGATCTGGTGCCGGTGTACAGCTTCAACGACGAGGACGTGCGCATCGTGCGTGCCGGAGGCGCCACGCCCAGTGCGGGCAGCGCCTCGCAGATTCGCCTGTGGCGCGAGCTGCAGCAGAAGCTGGAACGGGAAGCGCGAACATGAGACGCTGCAAAAAACACGGCGCCCGACAGGCGTGCACGGGGGATTATCAGACATGAGACGCGGATGACGCTCTACCGCCAACTGATCGCGGGAATATCGCTGACCGTCCTGATCGTGCTCGCGGGGGTGCAGGCGATTTATCTGCGCAACGCCCACACCTATTTGCAGCAGCAACTGCAATCCCACGCCCAGGATGCGGCGACCGCGCTCGGGTTGTCGTTGCCGGCCGCGCTCGCCGCCGGCGACCTGGTGCTGGCCGAAACCATCGTCAGCGCCTCCTTCGATCGCGGCCACTACAGCGCCATCGAGTTGCGCTCGGCCGCGGGGGAGGTGCTGCTGCGCAAGCAACTGGAGCCCGGCCTGGGCGAGGTGCCGGGATGGTTCGCGCGGCTGTTTCCGCTGCGGGCGCCGACCCGCGAATCGCTGATGAGCTCGGGTTGGCGCCAGCTCGGCCGGGTCATCGTCACCAGTCACCCGGTGTTCGCCTACCGCCAGCTCTGGGCCACTACGCTGGAGAGCCTCGGCTGGATGGCGATCATCTACGTGCTGGCGCTGCTCGGCATGCATCGTTTTCTGCGCGGCATCCTGCAGCCGCTCGCCGAAATAGAACAGGTTGCCGCCGCCATCGGCAATCGCGACTTCCGCACCATTGCAGCCAGGCCACGGGCGCGCGAATTGCAGAGCGTCGTCACCACCATCAACAGACTGTCGGCCACGGTGAAGCGCGCCATCGAGGAAGAATCGACGCGCGCCGAACGCTTGCGCGAAGAGCTGTATCGGGACGCGTTGACCGGGCTGTTCAACCGGCAGGGGTTCGAGCAGCAGGCCGCCGCGCTGCTGGCCGTGGAACGGGAAGTGCTGTCCGGAGCGCTGGCGTTGCTCGAATTCAACGACTTCGCGCGCTTCAACAAGGACCGCGGATTTGCCCAGGGCGATGAACTGCTGGTGCTGGGGGCGCGCGCGGTCGTCATGACGTGCCAGAACCGCCAGGCCGTCGCATCGCGCTGGGCAGGCGGCACCTTTGCCCTGGTGGTCAGCGGCGTGACGATCGCGGAGACGTCGCAGATCGCCGCATCCCTCAGCAGCAACCTGGAATCCATCCTGCGCGAGCAAGGCCTGTCGGATCAAGTGACGTTCAATTGCGGCATTGCTCACTTCGACGGCGGCGCGCCGCCGCTGAAAGCGCTGCTCGGCCGCGCCGACATGGCGCTCGCCGGTGCGCATGGTCGCGCCGCCAATGCCTACGCGCTGGCCGAGCCGGCCGCGGAAGACGGCAAGGACATCGGTTCGCTCGCCTGGCGGAACCTCCTTGAAGCGACGCTGGACTCCGGCCGGGTGACGCTCTACGCTCAGGCGGCGTTCTCGATTGCCACGCGAGCGCCGCTGCATCGGGAAGTGATGGCGCGGCTGCTGGATGAGGAGGGCACGGTGCTGTCCGCGGCGCGCTTCCTGCCGATGGCCTCGCGCCATGGCCTGATGCCGCGCTTGGACAGCGTCGTGCTGGAGCGCATTGTCGAACGCTTGAAACGCAGGCCGGAGGGCATTCCCATGGCCGTGAATCTCTCGGCCCATGCCATTCGCGACGAGGCATTTCTGGCGAAACTGCGCACCCTGCTCGGTCCGGACCGGCAGCTGGCGGGTTCGCTGGTGTTCGAACTGACCGAGTTCGGCGTGCTGCAGGACCTCGAAGCCACGGTGCGTTTCGCCGCGCTGGTGCGCCGGCTGGGAAGCGGTTTTGCGGTGGACCAGTTCGGCATGCATCGCGATTCGTTCCGCTATCTGCAGCGGCTGCTTCCGGATTACATCAAGCTGGCTGCGGCGCGCGATCTGGGTTCGAGCGCCGAGAACCGCTTCTACGTCGAATCGATCGTGCGCATCGCGCGTTCCCTGGAAATCGACGTGATGGCCCAGGCGGTGGAGGACGAATCGCTGCTGCCGCTGCTGGCCGGGCTCGGTTTTTCCGGCTTCCAGGGGTACGCCGGCGAGGCGCCCTCGCTCCTGACCGATTGAGCCAGCCGATGATGCTTCGCCCTGAAGGCGCCCTGCGCGCCTGGAAATACCCTCGGCGCCCGGTCCGTTTTTCCGCTTGTCCGGTTTATCGGTTGAGGCGCGGTGATCCACCGGGGGACGCCCTTTGAGCGTTGAATCGAGCCGGCGGCAGATGGTTGCCACGGTGGCGATGACCCTGCTGGCGCAGGCCGTCACGGCGCTCGCCATGATCACGCCCTCGGTGCTGGCGCCGGTGGCGGCCGGGGATTTCGGCGTGGAGCCGATTCGCGTTGGCCTGCTGGTTTCCGCCGCCTTTCTGGTCGCCAGTTTTTCCGGATTGATAAGCGGCGCGTTGAGTGCGCGCCATGGACCGGTGCGGGTGCTGCAGGCGTGCATGGTGCTGGTTGCAATCGGCATGGCAGCCGCGGCCGGCGCCCACGTGCTGCTGCTGTTCGTGTTTGCCGTGCTGGCCGGCATGGCCCATGGCATGCTCAATCCGGCCACCTCGCAAATCCTGTACGAGGCCTCGCCGGCGAACCTGCGCCCGCTCATTTTCTCCATCAAGCAGACCGGCGTGCCGGTGGGCGCCGCAGTCGGCGGACTGCTGCTGCCGGCCCTGCTGCTGCATATGCACTGGCAGGCCGCGGTGCTGGCGGTGGCGGCGATCTGCGCGATTTTCCTGCCGTTTCTGGCGCCGTTTCGAAAGACCTACGATCGCAAGCTGAAGCCCGACAGCCGCGTCTTCCTGTCGGGCATCGTCGCCACGGTGGTCGAAGTCTGCGCGCACCGGCGCATCCGCGACCTGGCTTTCGCATCCGGGGTGTATTCGGCGGTGCAGTTGTGTCTGTTCACTTACCTGATTTCCTATCTCAACCTGGAGCTTGGCTATTCGCTGATCGCCGCCGGCGCCATATTTTCGGTGGCGCAGGGGGCCGGCATCGGCGGCCGGGTATTGTGGGGTGTGGTCGCCGATCGCTTCGTCCCGGCGCAGCGCCTGCTGGCGCTGCTCGGCTTCGCCATGTCCCTGTGCGGCATCGCCACCATGCTGTTTTCGGAATCCTGGCCGGTGGCGCTGCTGATCCTGGTGTGCGCCGTCTATGGGGCGAGCGCGGTCGGCTGGAACGGCGTTTACCTGGCCGAGGTGGCGCGGCTTGCGCCTGAAGGCAAGGTGGGCACCATCACCGGCGGCAGCCAGTTCTTCACTTTCTTCGGCGCCATGGCGGGCCCGCCGCTGTTCGGTGCGCTTGCCTCGTACGGCGGCGGCTATGCCTACGGCTTCGCGCTGTTCGCGCTGCTGCCGCTTGCGTCCGGTCTGCAGCTATGGTTCGGTTCGGCGCCGCGGGCTGGCGCGACGGGCAGATGATCGCGCCCCGCCGACCGGACCCCGGACCGGTGACTGACGAGTCGGTGTTGTTACTGCACGGCCTGTGGATGAACCGGCTGGCGATGGGCTGGCTGGATCGCGCCGTCCGTCAGGCCGGATTTTCGACGCGGGCCCTGACCTACCGCTCGGTACGCGCACCGCTGGCCGTGCACCTGGCGCAGTTGTCGCAATGCATTGCCGCCCTGCCGAATCGCCGCATTCATCTGGTCGGGCACAGTCTCGGGGGCATCCTCGCGCTGCGCTATCTGCAGGCGAGTCATCCACGACGCGAGGGGGCAAGCCCCCTCGCACACCCCGATATCGGGAAAACGCCGGGGCGTTTTCTTCCTAGCCACGCGGTGGACCCGCGCATCGGCCGTTGTGTGCTGCTGGGCGCCCCCGTGGCGGGCTGCGATTCCGCCCGCGATCTTGCGGGCCGTCCGGGCGGCCGCTGGATCCTCGGCCGCAGCGTCGAGTTGTGGCACGCGCCTTTCGATACGACGCTCGATCCGCGCTTTGAGGTGGGCGCCATCGCGGGCAGCTGGCCGCTCGGACTGGGCCGGCTGTTTGCGCGCGCCCCCAGCCCGGGGGACGGGGTGGTCGGCGTGGAGGAGACCCGCCTGCCCGGATTGAGCGATCATCTGGTCATTCACATCAATCACAGCGGTATGCTGATATCTCCCGCAGTGGCCCGGGCGGTGGTGGCTTTTCTCAAGGAAGGCCGGTTCAATACATGAGCCGGCCGGCCAGCCTTGTTTTGCGCGAGAGCGGGAGCAAAGTGCGCCTGGCGTTGCGCGCCGCGCTGGCGCTGGCGGGCGGGCTGCTCCTGCCCGGATGCACCACGCTCGACTATTACAGCCAGGCCATTTCCGGCCATCTCGATATCGTGTGGCGCGCTGCGCCGATCGAAGCACAGCTTCGCGATCCGGCCGTGACGGCATCCCTCAAGGCGCGTCTGCAGCGGGCGCTCGCGATTCGCGACTTTGCCAGCCGCGAGCTGCAGTTGCCGGACAACGCCAGCTACCGGCGCTATACCGACCTTGGCCGGCCGTTCGTGGTGTGGAACGTGTTCGCCGCCCCGGAGTTCTCGGTGAAGCCGCTGGAGTCGTGTTTTCCCTTCGCCGGCTGTGTGTCCTACCGCGGCTTCTACAGCGAGAGGGCGGCGTTGCGCAAGGCGGCTGAACTGCGCGACCAGGGCTACGACACCTACGTCGGTGGCGTGCCCGCGTATTCCACCCTGGGCTGGTTCGACGATCCGGTCCTGTCCACCTTCATCCACTATCCGGATGCGGAACTGGCGCGGCTGATCTTCCATGAACTGGCGCACCAGGTGGTGTACGTCAGGGACGACTCGGCGTTCAACGAATCGTTTGCCGTCGCCGTGGAGCAGGAGGGCGTGCGGCGCTGGCTGGCGCAATACGGTTCGCCGGGCGACGCGGAGCGCTACCAGGTGCTCCGGTCGCGGCGGCGCGAGGCGGTCGCACTGATACTGCGGCATCGCAACCTGCTGGAGAAGTTCTATGAGCAGCCGCTCGCCGAGCCGGACAGGCGCAGCGGCAAACTGCGCATTTTCGAAAACATGCGGCGCGAGTACGAAACGCTCAGGGCTTTCTCATGGGGCGGCTATGCCGGCTTCGACCGGCTGTTCAGCCAGAGCCCGAGCAACGCCTTCGTCGCCTCGATCGCGACCTACACGCAACTGGTGCCGGCGTTTGAAGCACTGCTGCGGCTGCACGGGGGCGATCTCCCCGCGTTTTACCGGGGGGTGAAGGATCTGTCGGAGATGAGCCCTTCGGAGCGTGCCCGGCGCCTGGGGCCGGGCGCCGCCGGCGGCGAAAGGCCGCCTGCCCGGTCCGGATGAATCATCATGGTGCCGGATTTTGGCGTTTTGCCGCTCCCTGTTTGGGTCACGGTTCGCACGCGAACCATGACCCAAACAGGACCTTATGTGTCCGATGCCGGCGCCTCGCTCTGTCGAGAATTTCCGACGCGGTGCGCTACCTGGGTGAATCAGCTGAGCGGCAGCATCACGAACTTTTTGAATGCAGGCCGTTCCTGCAGCCGCTTGTAATAGGCTTCGATGTTTTTCATCGCCGGGCGCTTTATCTCGAGCGCGGACCAGCGATAGACGAAGGCGCCGATCGGAATGTCGCCCATGGTGAAACTGGCGCCCGCCACGTACTGCCTGCCCTCCAGGCACTGTTCCAGCACCTGGAATGCCGGCGGGATTTTCTCCGCATCCGCATTGATCTTCGCCATGTCGCGTTTCTCCGCGGGCGTGCGGATCAGGCCCCAGAACACCGGGGTGATGAGCGGCTGGATGGTGCTCGTCGCCCAGTCCATCCAGCGGTCGGCGTCGGCGCGCACCTTGAGATCGGCCGGCCACAGCGAACCGCCGGCATGCTTGGCCGCGAGATAGCGCACGATGGCGTTCGATTCCCACAGCACGAAGCCGCCGTCGTCTATGGTCGGCACCCGCGAATTCGGGTTCATCTTCTTGTAGGCAGGCTCGTTCACCACGCCGAAAGCCATGCCGGCATCGATGCGCTGGTAGGGTTGCTTCAGCTCATCCAGCACCCACAGAACTTTCTGCACATTGATCGAATTGACCCTGCCCCAGACTTTAAGCACCGCCTTCTCCTTTGGTTTGCATCTTTTGCAGCGGCGCGCCGCTCACGCCGCTTTCGCCGCAATCGCCTCCACTTCGACGAGGAACTCCGGGTTGGCGAGCGCCGCGATCACCACCAGGGTGGACGCCGGCCGATGGCTGCCCAGGTACTTGGAGCGTATCGTTCTGAACTTCGCCACGTTTTCCGCCCTGGTGAGATAGACGTTGATCTTCACCACGTCCGTCAGGGCCATGCCGGCGTTGGCGAGAATGGCGAGGATGTTCTGCAGCGCCGCTTCGGATTGTTCCTCGATCGAGGCCGCGACACTGCCGTCCGGCTTCATCCCCACCTGCCCGGCAATGTACAGCCAGCGCGCGTTGGGCGGCACTTCGATGCCGTGCGAATAGACGCCGCCCGGCGCGGCAATGGTGGCCGGGTTGTGAACCTTGTTCATGTCGTTCTCCTGGGGTGGGTGATGCTTTGCTTCATCCTGGTGCCACGTCGCAGACAAATCTCGCGCCTTATTCTTTCCGCGAAAATCAGATCCTCGACCTGCCATTCCCCGATGCAAACGACGGGAAACAGATACCAAATCTTACATCGCCGGAGAATTACGTCCAGTCCGTTCTGGTTAGCCATTCACGATGCGAAGGGGCAAGCCCCCTCGCCCACCCCAAAATCGGGGAAAACGCCAAGGCGTTTTCTTCCTAGTGTAGTGCTTCGTTCTGTTTGGAACTTAACCGACTGTTTGCGCGAATGACCTTGGCGAGGATGTCTTTGGCCTTGGCGGTCCAGATAAATGGCTTGGGATTTTTGTTGTGCAAAGCGATGTACTCCTTGATGGCAGTTGTCAGCTCAGGAAC
>Ga0080064_1002682_pt1 | contig 29042 bp, 18 predicted proteins | sample Subgrocontami54m_FD_69260 | JGI IMG/M metagenome (GOLD analysis project Ga0080064, IMG submission 69260) | Subsurface groundwater microbial communities from S. Glens Falls, New York, USA - GMW46 contaminated, 5.4 m (SPADES assembly) (version 2) ...
GCGGCTGGACGCGGCAGCACAGGTCCGTCCAGGTGCCGCCGGCCGCACTGGGGGCGAGGGTGAGCTGCAGGCGGTTTTCCCCGGGCAATACCTGCCGCGGCGGGAGATCGAATTCCAGCCAGCCTGCCTGCACGCGGCCGCCGCGGAGGGCTTCGCCGTTGAGCTCCGCCGTGAGGGCCTCGAACCCGCCCGGTTCCTTGAACTGCAGCCGGAGAACGGTGGCGGCAGCCACGCCGGCATTCGCGGCGAGCTTCTCGCCGGTGTGGAACGTCGTCGTTGCGGTGGAGCCGGGTTTCAGCGGGATCGGATTGGACGGGTTGAGTTGCGACAACCGGATGAAGGGGATGTGCGGATACGCGCCGCCGGCGGCCGCGCCGGGACCGAGCACGCTGGCGAAATAATCGCGCTCACGCGCCGCCAGGGTGGCCGCCGAGCCGAGTTCGCGCCAAATCGGATCAGTCGGATTGAAGGAGTTGAAGAGGTACACCCCGTCGGCACCGGCCCGCCAGGCGTTGAGCGCCCGGCCGCGATAGCCGGCGGTCGACGCGCGCAGTTTGCGCGCATCGACGTCGCGCACCCGCGAATCGTCCAGCGACGGATACACCTTCACGCCAAATTTCCGGCCGAGCGCGACGCTGTACGCCGGATCGTTCAACTGAAAGTAGCCGCTGGTGATCAGCAAATCGACGAGCTGGTCGCCCAGCCAGCGCTCGAGATCGATCCCGCTGGCGCGGCAATACTCCACCGAGTCCGGCACGCGCACGGCGACGAGGATCGGGCGGCCCCGCCGCAGGCCCTCGTGTTCCGTCATCGCACGGATGCGTTGCAACAAGTCGGTCATCAGCCGGCGCTCGTCGTCGTTGCATGCGGTGCCGGACTGCGCGGCGCGTTTGAAGAACACGGGATGGCGGAAGAAATCGATTTCGACCCCGTCGACCGCGTAGCGCTGGCACACCTCCTCGACGAACCGAAACGCGAGCTCGCGCACCTCGGGTCGCGTGAAGTCGACGGCCGACCACGCGCCGAACTTCGGCTTCTGCGTGCGCGTGCCAATCAGCCAGTCGGGATGCTCCTGCTTGAGCCGGTTCGCGCGAAACATGATCGGGCCGTACACGGCGCCGCTGCCGTCGTGCGTGTCGTTGAGCCGGAACGACCAGAAAATCTCGATGCCGTGCTTCTGGCCGAAGTCGGTCATCACCCGCAGTGGGTCGGTGCCCGCCGCGATCATTTCCGGCGCGAGGTTGCGCGCGAAGAGATCCTCGCGCGAGGCAAACACCTGGCCGACCTTCGTGTCGTGCGTGAACAGCCCGAAACCGGAGCTCCACGTGCAGTAGAAAATCGAATCGACCTGCGAACCGAGCAGCGGGGTCGTGCGATAACTCAGGAATTCCTCCGGCGACGTCGTCTTGCAAAGATAGACCGGCTCGTTGCCGTCGTTGTTGAAGATGACGCGCCGCCGCCGCGCGGCCGCCTGCTCGCGCTGCGCCCGCAGCTCCGCGAGCGTGCGAATCGGCGCGGCCGCGCAAACCGGTGTCAGGTCGCCGCACCCGAGAGCGGCGAGGCAGAGCAGCAGTCGATGGAGGAGCCTACGGGAGCCGAGCATGGTCAAGAGACTCGGCCGCGTTTGAACCGAGTCCAATCCATTTGCACAGAAGGCAACGAAGCCGGAAGTGTGCAGTTGGTTCGAGGTGGAACGCGACCTCCGGGCGCGTATTTACGGCGGACGCGGCCAGACGGCGCCCGGAGGTCGCCGTCCACCGTTCCGCTGCCATCGTTGCGAGTGATATCACCCGCCAGCTGCACCGTTGGCCAAGAGCACCAGGGCATCCCGGCGCTCTTCGTTGCCTTCTGTTCAATCTCTGAATTCCGGCATCCCCGAATTAGCCGCTCGCATCGCGGCGGCCGTCCGCGTAGGCGGTGAACGTTCGGCGGATTTCGTCGCGGACCCGGCGGAACACCGCGAGTTTCTCCTCCTCGGTGCCGGTCGCATGCGCCGGATCGTCGAACGGCCAGTGATGACGATTCACCTGGCCGGGGAAAACCGGGCACGCCTGCTCCGCGTTGCCGCAAACCGTGATGACGGTCTCCACCTTTGCGCGGAGAAACTCGTCCAGGTGTTTCGAGCGGTGCGTCGAAATATCGATTCCGATTTCCTTCATCACGCGGATGGCCAGCGGATGCACGTAGCCGGCCGGCTTCGATCCCGCGCTCGCCACGGTGAGAGAATCCCCTGCGCATGCCCGCAGGATGCCTTCGGCGAGATGACTGCGGCACGAATTGCCGGTGCAGAGGATCAGCACCGTGGGTTTCTCCGTCGACATGATGTAATCGGCTTACGCCCTGCGCAGTCCCTCCGCAACATCGCTCAGGCCGCTCGACCCGAAGAATTTTTCACCGCTCCCTACGCCGATCACGCGCGGAAGATGGCAGGAGAATCTCCGACCATCCGCGTGCTCCGCGTAATCTGCGGTTGAATGGCCTTTCCCTCCTTCGCGCCACTTCGCGTCCTTCGCGGTTGAATTGAATTGTTCCGGCGTGTACCCCAGTCACATGAATCAACCGCCGTCCGAGGCGTTCCTGCGCTTCGTCCTGCGCGTGGTCGGCACGGCCTCGTTGTTCGCGTTGATTGCGGTCGTCATGCCGTACACGTGCATGGACGCGATCCATCGCTGGCTTGGGCTCGGCGCGCTGCCGGACGAACCAATCGTCGGCTATCTCGCACGGTCACTGTCGGCGTTCTACGCGCTCATGGGCGGATTGCTGTGGTCGCTGTCCCGGGATCTTCGGCGTCACCGGCCGACGCTGTGTTTCCTCGGTGTCGCCTTCATGATTTCCGGTGCCGCACTGATTGGCATCGATTATTTCGTCGGCCTTCCGCGCTGGTGGTGGGCGGGCGAAGGTTCCTTCACAATGCTGATCGGTGCGGCGATCGCCTGGCCGGCGTTTCGAATGGAGCCGTCGCCGCCGAACGGCTCCCGCGCAACCGGGTGAGGGGGACGACTCGAACGACGGCAGTGTTTGCCATTGCCGGGAGCGAAGCTGCCGGCGAACCGGATCCTCGACGGCCGCAGTTTTGCGCCCGCGCTGCGCGGCGAGAAAGGATCACCGCGCGATTGGGTTTTCATCGAGCTGGCGCGGCACTGGTATGTGCGCGAGGCCGGCTGGAAGCTGAACGAAGCCGGCGAGCTCTTTGACCTGAGCGGCGCGCCGTTCACGGAGCAGCTCGTGCCGCCCGATCGGCAGGAGGCCGCGGCGCTGGCGGCGCGGACGCGACTGCAGGCCGCGCTGGCGACGTTGAATCGCAGGCGGGTCCATTCCCCGTAGCTTGCTACGTTCCTTCCTGCGATTAAACGGAGCCCAATCCGCGCAGCGGTCGCCTGGCCTTGATGCCCCGGAGTCTGCTGCGGAGTGGCCAGGCGAAGGGCGGAGTTTTCACGTTCGCCCGAAATGCGCGGTCCGACTTGTGCGCCTTTGGCGCATTGACCGCGCTACGGCATGACGCTGCCTCAGTCGGCGCGCGCTTTATAGTAGGCAGCCTGCAGGCGGTCCCAGGAGAGCATGGTGTTCTTTTTAGCACTGTCCCACGTCGCGGCGGTCGCGTCGCCGAGGGCCGCCGTCTTCTCCTTGAAGTCGGTTTCGGAATTCTTGACCTCGGCCATGGCCGCCTTGCGGCTGGCGCTCGCCTTGGCGTCGGAATAGCTGGCGCGTACTTCACTCAGATGCACATCCATCTTCGCCTCGAGCGCCTTCGCATCGGCGCGGAAGTCGTCGCGTTTGTCGAACGTGTAGTCTTTCGCCTTGTCCCACGTGTGCGCCATGGCGGCCTTGGAGTCCTCGTAGCTGTCCGTGACGGCGGCGGTGACTTTCTTCTGATCGGATTTCGAGCAGGCCGGCAGGGCGGCGAGAGCGAGTGCTCCCGCGGCCAGGAAGCCGAGGGACGTGCGCTGGGAGCGGTGGTTGGATGTTTTCATGATTTGGCCGGCGTTGGCCGGAGCTGGTGCAATCGCTTCCAGGGCGGAAGCGGGTGTTTGCCTCGAGGAGGGACCGGGGTTCGCCCGTGAGGTTCGGCCCCGGGGTGCGGGGTGATCACCGCACTTCTTTTCGGGTTGGAACAACTGCATCGTTCCACGCCGCATAGTCTCGCACCGGCGAACCGGGTAGGGCACCAATCCCTCGCTCGGATCGCCTACTATCGTCTTCCCATGGTCAAAACTTTCGAGGAACTGGATTATCATCAAACCCCGCTGGGCGACCTGGCGTTGCGGCGGAAGCACATCGCGATGCTGGGCAACCTCGAAGTCTACGAGGTGATGCTCGGCGATGCGTTTCTCATGAGCAGCCTGTTCCACGCGGTCGAGGAAGCCGTCGCGGATTTGGGACTGCGCGAACTCGCCGGTGCCGAGTGCGACGTGATCGTGGGAGGTTTGGGATTGGGCTACACCGCGCTCGCGGCGCTCGCGCATCCCAACCTGCGCTCGTTGATGGTGGTCGAGTATCTCGAGCCGGTCATCGGCTGGCACCAGCGTGGACTCGTGCCGCTGGGCGCGACGCTGGCCAACGATCAGCGCTGCACGTTTCGCCAGGGCGACTTCTTTGCGCTCGCGCAATCGCCCGCCGGTTTTGCGGAGGGCCGGAAGTTTCACGCGGTGCTGCTCGATATCGATCACTCGCCCTGCAATCTCCTCGACGAACAGAATGCCGGGTTCTATTCGCCGGCCGGGCTGGCGGCGATGGCCGCGCACCTTCATCCCGGCGGAGTGTTCGCGATGTGGTCGGACGACCCGCCGGACGAGGAATTCCTCAAGGCGTTGCACGCCGTGTTCGCTCCGGTGCGGGCCGAAGTCGTGACCTTTCCGAATCCGCTCCTCGACCGCGACTCGGCGAGCACGGTCTATGTCGCGCGCAAGGCTGCCGGCTGAGGCCCAAACCCGCCCTACTTCTTCGGCCGGCGGCCCACGCCCCAGATTAGCCAGATTGCCAGCGCGACGAGCAGGACCAGCCACCAGAAATAGCGGAGTTCGCGGGCCGCCATTTCGGCGAAAGCCGCGACGGGTTTGAAAAGAAGGATTAAGCCGATTGCGACCGCGAGCAGGCAGCCGAACTGCAAAAACGCGCGCTGCCGCGGAGTCACGGTGTCGGAGACTTTTCCGCCGGACCCACCGGCAGCAGCAGCGCCGCGCCCGAATTGTCGGGACCCGAGGGCACTACCATCGGCGACCGTCCGTTCCAGCGTTCCACAATCTTCCAGCGGAGAAATGCCGGACTGAGCCGCAGCGCCTCGCCGCGCACGCGGATCGCCTCGGCCTCGCCCTTGGCGCTCATGATCGCCGTCTCGGCTTCCACCTGCGTCTGGATCTGTGTGAAGCGCGCCTGATTGGCCTGTTGCTCGGCCACCATCTTGGCCTCGATGGCTTTTTCGAGTTCGTGCGAGAGGTTGATGTCGCGCACGACGATGTCCTCGACGATGAGGAGCGAACCGATCTTGTGAGTCGCGGCGGCGAGCGCCTTTTTCTTTATGTCCTCCCGGTTTTTCACGATCTGCTCCGCCGTCAGCAGCGCCGTGACCTCCTTGATCGCCTCCTGCACCCGCGGTGCGATCAGGCTGTCGAACGGATCACCGGCAAATTCCCGGTAGATCTGCACCACCGCCGCCTCCGGTATCCGGTAGAGCACGCGAAGGTCAATTTTCACCTGCTGGAGATCGGAGGAAAAGCAGTCGGCGTGAACCGTCTTGGTGCGTTGGCGAACATTCACCACGACGATGCTGGTCACAAACGGAGCCTTGAACCCAAAGCCTTCCGGGAGGAACTCGTCCGTGGTCTTGCCGAGGGTAACCTTGAGCCCGCGCGTGCCCGGTGCGATCACATACGAGGTGGTAGACGCGACGATCACCAGGATGAACACGAATATCGCTCCACCGATGAGCTTGGGCACGAGCCCCATGCCCAGGGAGTCAGCGTCGGGGGAAAATCTCGAGGTGGGCATGGCGTCAGCGGCGTGGTGGAACGATCGGCGCGGCCGGCCGGACGGGCGCGGGAGGGGTCGAGATCTTCTGGTTCCGCAGACGTTCAATGTCCTGCAGCGTGAACATTACCTTGTCGGCGCCCCCAATCACGACGGGCGCAATCCCGTCCCATTTGTCGACGATCTGCAGGTCCACGAAAGCGGGGTTGGATTTCAGCGCTTCGCCCCGGATCATGATCGACTCCGCCTCGCCCTTGGCGCGAATGACCGCGGTGTCGGCTTCGATCTGCACGCGTTGCTGGAGATATTTCGATTTCGAGGCTTCCTGCTCCTGAATCATCTTGGCCTCGATTGCGTGCTCGAGCTCCTTCGTCACCGCAATATTCTGGATGACGATGTCCTCGATGACGAGGAGGGAGCCAATCTTGCGGCGGGCAATCTCGAGCGAGCGGGTCTTGATTTGTTCGCGCGTCTTCACGATTTGTTCGGCGCTTTGCAGCGCGGCGACTTCTTTCAACGCCTCCTGCACCCGCGGCGCGACCAGACTCTCGAACGGGTCGCCGTCGTAGTGTTGGAAAAGTTTGACGACCGAGGATTCCGGCACGCGGAAGAGCACTTTGAGGTCAACCGTGATTTGCTGGAGGTCGGCGGAGTAGCATTCGGCCTTGTCCTCGGCGGTCTGCTGCCGGATCGAAACGTAATTCACGGTCGTGACGAAGGGCGTTTTGAGCCCAAACCCCTCCGGTTTGAACGCCGGCGAAACCCGTCCCATCGTCACTTCCACTCCGCGAAAACCCGGCTTCACGACGTAGGTGCCGGCCGCGGCCATGATGACCGCGCAAAAAATCAGCAGAGCGCCACCAACGAGCCGGGCGATTGTTTGCGGGGTCATGGTGCGAATCGACCGTAGCGGCAGCGGTTTTTCATACAAGCACGGTTCTGCCGTGCCGGCGTCAAAGATGCGCGGTGCTTGCCGCAGCGCTCCGTTGCGCGGTGGTGAAACCATTGGCCCGGCAACAAATCGAACCGCGCCCGCGGTGTTCATGCGGCCAATCGCGGCGGACCCGATGGCGGTCAGGGCAGCACGTGGCGGTAGCTGACAAACGCGATCCGCGTGCTGTCGGGCGACCACGACGGCACGTTGATCGTGCCCTGGCCGCCGAAGAGCGTGGCGATCACCTTCGGCTTCCCGCCCGCGATCGGCAGCAGCCGCAGCACGACATTCTGATTTGCCGGATGGCCCTTCACCGCTTTGTCGAATGAGAGGAACACGAGCCATTTTCCATCGGGGGAGGGGTGCGGAAACCAATCGGCGAAGTTCGGATCGGTCGTCACCGGTTCCTGCGCGGAACCGTCGGGATTCATCCGCCAGATCTGCATCACGCCCGTGCGCTCCGAGTTGAAATATATCTTGGTCCCGTCCGGCGTGTAATCGCAGCCGTCGTCGAGTCCTTCCGCCGTGGTGAGCCGCTGTTCCGCGCCGCCCGCGACGGGAATCGCATAAATGTCGAAGTTGCCGTTGCGCCGAGCGCAGTACGCCAGCGTTTGACCGTCGGGCGACCAGCCGTGCCAGTACGACGGGCCGAGCGGCGTGATGAGCCGCGATTCACCGCCCGTCGCGGGCACGAGGTAAATCTGCGAGCCGACTTCCGGTTTGTTCGAACTGATCGCCAGCCACCGGCCGTCGGGCGACAATCCGTGATCGTTGTTCGCGCGATCCGCCGCGCCGGTGGAAACCGGCCGCGGTTCGCCGCCGCTCACCGGGATCGTGAAGATGCCGCCGCCGCGGTTGATGAAGAACTGGCCGCCGTCGCGCGACCAGTTGGGCGCCTCGAACGTGGAGCGTTCGCGATGCACGAGCTTCCGCTCGCCGGTCGCGACGACGAGGGTCTCGAGACTCGTCTCGCGCACGCGTTTCTCGCCGGCGCGGGCGACGCGGGCTTTTAACGAGACGTTCGAGAAGAGCGCGGTTTCGCGAACGGTGGCGTTGTGCGCGCTCACCGCGAGACCGACGCGCACGGGGTCGGCCAGCTTCAACTCCACCGCGCCGACCGGCTGAAACGCGCCGCCGGTTTTTGCGACCGACACCGTGAAGACATCGGCGTCGCGCTCGAGTTTGACGCGCGCCGGCGCCTTGATCGGCGTGCGCACGCCGAAAGTCTCGCCGCCCTTTTCCTTGCGGTACTGCAGTTCGATCAACCCATCGCCGTGCACGGCGACGTCGACATAAGCCGCGTCGGCCTCCAGCCCCGCCCGAACCATCGCGCAGGCCTTCCGGTGGCCCTCCCTGCCCTCCGCCGGCCAGGTCACGTCCATCGTGAACTCGAGATCGCCGGAGAGTTCTTTCCACAGGAACTGGAACGCATCCTCGCGTCCCCAGATGTTCGCGCCGCTGCCAGTGATTCGGTACTGGCCGCTTGCCGCGACGAACTCCGACGACCCGGCCAACGCGATCTTGCCCACGTCATCGGCGTGCTCGAACTCGCCGAGTGGCCCGGCGTGGAGACCAGCCGCGGTCAGCAGCACGAAGCAGCAGGAGAGAAGTCGCGCGCCGCCGCGACGGGAAGCGGAAAACAGGGTGGTGGTCGGCATGAAAGAGGAGCGCCCGGCAGAAGCGCCGGTGGCTCCCTCAGCAATTATTCCCGTCGCGCCGCGACAACCAGACAATTGGAGCGGGCGCATCCTGAAACCTGAATGCATCAACCCCGAATGGCGCCAAGTTGGGGCTTGGAGAGGGTGGGTGTCGGCTGATGGCGCCAGCCGTAGCGCGGTCAACCTGATCGCGCAATTCGAGCGAAATTTCCGGTCGGCGGAGGCGCGGTCAGACTTGTGCGCCTGCGGCGCATTGACCGCGCTACGCGAGAACATGACGAGAAGCTTCGTTAACTTGGCGCCATTCGCATCGGCGCCCTTCGCGTCTTTTTCGCGGCCCACTCCTCCGTTATTTGACCGGTCCCAAGAAGCGATCGAGCCAGCGCAGCACATGCGTTTCAATCAGGTCGCGACGGACGTTGTGGCCGGTTTCGAGCAGCACGTATTCCTTGTCCGCCGCCGGGACGCCCACGAGCTCATACAACTGCCGCTGGCCAGGCTCGGGAAAAAGGAAGTCGAACCGGCCGTTCACCATCAGGGTGGGCACGGTGACCCGGGGGCCGTGGTTGATTTGATCCGCCTCGGGCACGACCGACGCGTTGAAGATGCCGCCGCTGGCGAGAATGCTCGCCCTGAACCGCGTTTCGATCGCCGTGAGGACCGGGCCGACGCCGGCGCCGAGACTGAAACCGAGATAGGCGAGTTTGTCCGCGCGAATGTCCTGCCGCGTCTCCAGATAATCGATGGTCCGGCCAAGATCCTTCGACCACTGGATCAGGTAGTCGCGATAATCGTTTTTCGCGCGAATGATGTCGCTCGACGAGCGCCCTGATCCGCGCTCGTGCGTGCCGTTGTATATCGGATACACGAAGACGCGGCCGCTCTTGATCACCGAGGGCCCGAAGTTGTCGAAGGTCCCGCGACCGCGACCATCGCTGGAAGTCTGCGTGAGGGCGCCCGAGCCGGGAAAGAAAACGACGGCCTGGTAGGGCGCAGTCACGTTCCTCGGCACAAACAGATAGACATTCATCCGTTCGCTGCCATAGGCAGCCTTGAGCGAAATCTTTTCGCGACGCCAGAGCGGCTGGCTTTCATCCACGCCCTCGAGCTTGGCCTCCAGATCGGTTTTGTCGTACGCGAAAAAGCTGCGGTAAATCCGGTACGTTTCGTCGTTCACCGGTTGCGCATGCGAATAGTCCCGCACCTCCGGTGGCGGCACGGGATTGTCCAATCCCGGCTCGGCTTCAACGCCCGGAATCGCTCGCATGCACCTGAAACCGTTCGCGGGCGACCGATCGAACGGAGAGAACGCGTCCTGGTGAAGATAGAACATGTAGGCCGGTTCGTCCGCACCGCCGCCGAGGATGTAGCGTTTGCCCGGAGTCGCCTCGTTCCAGCACCATTCCTTCGCATTGCCCGCCAGGTCATAGGCGCCATACGCGGACAGGCCCTGATATTCTCCGACGGCCGCCATGCCCTTGTTCTGAAAATTGCTGAGCGAGGCTACGACGCCGGCGGGGCCGCTGGCGCCGGGACCCAACCCCGTGGCGCGCTTCCAGTGATGCATCGTGGGCAGCCGCTTGCCGACGGATTCCGCGTAGGCCGCGGCTTCGAACCAGCTTACGCCCGTGACGGGATGATTGTCTCGTCCGATCGGATACGTGCCATTCTCCCAAGTCGCCGGCCCCGGCCGGCCGGTCGCATCGTGAAACAGCGCGAGGGCTTCGGCCGCGGCCAGCTCCTGGCCGTCGCGAACGAACGGCTGCTTCCAGTAGGCCGGATTCGTGTACCCCCCGCGTTCGATGAAGGCCTTGAATTCGCGGTTCGTGACTTCAAACCGGTCGATGAAGAAGCTCTCGACGCGAACCGAACCACGTGACCCCGCCTCGACGCGGACCATGCCGGTGGGAATGGCATCGACCGCATCGAGGGTAAACTCGTAGCTGGTGCTGGTGCGAGTGCCGATGCGGTCCGGCAGCCAGCGCTCGATGGGCGCAAAGCCCTCTTTCCTGACCAGCACGCGATAATAATCGCGGGCGAGCGGCAAATCCCTCAGGGGCGTTTTTCCGGCGTGTGCCCAGGCAGCCCCCGGCATGAGGTAGGGTTTCACGTACACATCTGCCTCGGCGGGCGTGGAGACGAACGATGTGGCAAGCGTCAGCCGGGGCAACAATCTGGTGAGCGCCGGGTCGTCGGCGATGTACTGGCCGGCCGCACGGGCGAGTTTGAGCGCCGCATCGATCTCCTCCGCCTTGATGAGTCGTTCGATTTCCGGCAAGGCGGTTTGCCGCGCCCACCGAATCTTCGCGTTGCGCTGAAAGACCCACGCGAGGGTCGCCACGAGCGCGATGAGAATGGCGGCGATGCCGCCGAATCGGAGGCGTTTCCACCGCCGGCTCGCCTGCTCGCGCGCGGCGGCCAGCGCCTGCTGCTGCGTCCACTCGCGCCGCCGTTGCTCGAGCGCGCGCAAGCTCGCCGCGAGTTGCTCGGCGTCTTCGAACCGCTCCTCGGCCCGCCCGGCAAAGCAACGAGCGAGGTCTTCGTGCAACAACGGATCCTCGATCGCGCGCGCCCAGTCGGTGGTCACCGGTCGATGGAAATCACCCGTGACCAATTGAAAAAGCACGACCCCAAGCGAATAAATGTCGGAGCCCGCCGTGGCGGCCGTGCCCGCGAACAACTCCGGCGCCATGTAGAGTTGCGTGCCGGAATTCACGCCGCTCGCACCGACCACGACCGATTGGGTGAAGCCCGTGCTCGTCATCCCTTGCAGCGCTTCCTCCGACAACACCTGGCCGATTCCGAAGTCGCTCAGCTTGGCGGTGGGCGTCGCACCCGGCACGGCCAGTTGCGCAATCAGGATGTTGCCCGGCTTCACATCGCGATGGATGACGCCGATTTGATGGGCGACGTGAAGCGCGTCGGCGATTTGTGCGACGAGCTGCAATCGGGTCGCCAGGGAAACTTGCGCAATGCCGCCCTGCTGCTCGCACCACGTCTTGAGATTCTGGCCCTCGATATACTCCATCTCGACGTAGAACGGCGCCTCGCCGAGGTGCACGTCGATTAGCCGGACGATGTTGGGATGATCGCCAATCCGCTCCTTGAGCACGCGGAACAACGTCATCTCGCGCTTGAGCGAGCGCACCCGCTCCGGGTCGAAACAGAACTTGAAGACGCGGCGGTCCTTCATCCGCTGGTGTCGCCCCAACCACACTTCGCCGAACCCGCCTTCGCCGAGCTTTTGCTCCAAAATCCACTCGGTGCTCGGCACCGGTTGGCCAGCAAGCGGCCGCCATTCCGATTCTGGCGCACCGGTCACGACGCGTGTTTTGCCGGTTCCGGCGCTCTGCGGAGTAATGGCGGTCGGTGGCTTCGTGGCGCTGGTTGGAGTCGCTGCAGCGCTGGGCGCAGGTTCAGGCGCAAATGGCGTCGCGGCTGGTGATGCACTGCCTTCGAGCAGTCCACGGATCAGGCTCGGCAATTCCGGCGTGACTTCGCCTGCCGGCAACCGGGTCCACTGTACTTCGCGGAACCGATCCGGCACACGCGCGCTGGCGTCGGCGGTGTCGTCAATCACCACCGGGACGAAGAACGTCGCATCGTCTGCCCGCTGCAGCGAGCGATCGATCGCGAGCCGCCATTCCAAACGAAAATAACCTTCCGCCCGCGCGTTGGTGTTCGCGGAGATGATGGGCATGAACAACGCGCACTCGCGAATCTGCCGCCGAATCTTCGCGTCCCAGGAGTCGCCACCGCGCAGTGCGCTTTGGTCGAACCACACTTCCACCCCCGCAGCCTGCAGCACCTCGGCGATCCGGCACGCGGCGGCGGCGTCCTCGTGAGCGTAGCTGAGGAAGATGGCGTTGCGACCGGACTGAAACGTGGGAGTATCCGCAGGCACGGGGTTGAGGCCGGCGCGTGGGCTGGCTGGCGAAACAATCTTCCGGATAATCCGGAGACGCCCCGTGGGCGAGTTCATTCCGATTCGCGGCGGAGCAAATCGAGGAGCGTACTCGGGCGGCGTTTATCAACCCCAAAGTTCCTACTGGGATCGGCATGCCCGGCCCCACGTAGCGCGATCAACCCGATCGCGCATTTCGGACGAAATTTCCGGTCGGCGGCGGCGCGGTCAGATTGACCGCGCTACGTGAAAACATGACGAACAACATCGTTATCTTCGCCTCAACGGCCTCCCGTCGTGCCAGAGGGCAGACCGACATCGTGCGGCTCGTGCGTTTCAGCCAAGCGATGTCGCGCGGCGACCCGACGGCTTTCCGGGCAGAGCAGACACGAGATCGAGAGCAACACCAGCGCGGCGAGCGGCATCATCGCGGCTTTGTCTTGATCCATCGCGAGGTGCGACCAGATCGCGCCGAGAAACGTGAACGTGAAGCCCGCGTACGCCCACTCCTTGAGCAACGCAAAACCGGGGATGAGCAACGCGATCACGCCGAGCGATTTCGCGGTGCCGAGGAGGATCGGGAAGTACTCGGGATAACCGAGGCTACCAAACCCCTCCACTACCTTCGGTTGTCGCGTGAAATAGGCGAAGGCGGCGAACGCCATCTGAGCGCAAAGCAGGACCGTGGCGATCCAGTAGGTGATGATTTTGGCTTTCATGATCAAACGAGCACATCCGCAGCGTACAACGCCGCGGCGGCCTGTTGGCCGGGACATTGCCGACGCCACTCGGTTCAAGTATTGCTCCCAAAATCGGAGAATTTCCCATGTCGGATCCGACCTGCGCCGAAGTCATGCGGAAGATTTTCTCCCGCGAATTACGCGAATTTAGGCGGCAAAGTTGCCGACCCAGATGACATTCCGTCGAACTCCGAACGGCCTTCTAATACCAGCGGCTTGATTGTTTTGGACTATTCAGGTGGGGCTCGCTCTCCGAGCGGGCCTGGGTTTCAGCGTGAATTGCACCATGAAACTCAGGCCGGTTCGGAGAACCGGCCCCACCTCGGAGAAGTCAAAATGCCACAGACATTGGTATAAGACGAATTTACCAAGCGGTGGACGGCGACCGCCGGGTGCCGTCGAGCTGCGTCGAAGGGAGAACGCGCCCGGAGGTCGCGTTCCACCTCAAGCCCACTGCATCGTCATCTCAGAAATCCACCATCATCGTCAGCCGGCAGCCGCGGGGCGCGCCCCAGGAACCGGTCGTCGTCGTGGCGGAAAGATAATATTCCTTGTTCAGCACGTTATCGACGTTGAAGGCGAATGTCGTCGTGCGCTCGAACAGCTTGGTGCGATAGCCGGCGAGCGCGCTCACCACATAGTACGAAGGTGACCAGAGCGACTGGACCGGGCCACCCTGCACGACGACGGCGTTGCCGCGAAACGTCGGCTGCCGCCAGTTGGCGCCGCCGCCGACGTAGAGGCCCTTGAGTGCGCCGCGGCTGAATTCGTAACGCGTGAAGATGTTCGCCCGCGTCTTGGTGTATCCGGCATTCGGTACGCCGTCCGGAAACGTGAGCAGAAACGCGTCGAGGAGCGGCGTGGGCCGGCCCAGCGCCTTGGCCTCGGCCTGGAAACCCTTGAGCAGCGGCAGCCGGTCTTCCGTCACGAGCTTGTTCGTCGCGCCATTGAGGATCAGCCGCCACGTGCGCGTCAGGTTGGCCACCAGTTCGAGTTCGACCCCGCTCGTCCTCAGCTTCTGGTAATCGGTCCCGGTGGGATTGAACGAGGTGGAAAAGATCGCCGAGACCTCGTCGCGGATCGCGATGGCCGGCCCGGGCGAGATTCGCGCGTTGGGTTGGAAGTTGTCGTAGTACGTCGTGTTGAACTCCATCCGGCCGCCGAACAGCGTCAGCCGAACCGAGGCATCCTGGCCCTTGCCGGTCTGGATGGTTTGCTTGGCTCCGGGCGTGTAAAGGTCGCTGCCTTCACCCGCGGAGATCCGGAACGACTGCGCGCGGTTGACGGCGAACGCGAGCGTGTCGTTCACGCGCAGCACCACGCCGTAGTTCGCGCCGTCGACGCTGTGGTGAACGAACGCCGGATTGGGCGGGAATGCTCCGGGAATATAGTCGTTGATCCATGCGTTCGGCACCGCGCGGACGGCGCCGACCGTGGTCTTCATGTTGAAGTGATCCTGGCGGTAGCCGACAAGTGTGAAGAAGTGATTCTTGAAATAACTGCCGGCGGCGCCGACGCCGACCGAAGGCGTGTAGAACCGGCGGTTGATGAAGTTGCCGGTCGAGGGCACGCCGTTCGAAAGATCGGGATACCACGCCGACACACCGGGCATCGGGCCGAGGTCGCCCGTGAGATCGCCGCGGTCGCCGTCCTTCAAATAATAGCGCCGCATGAACCGGTTGCTCGTGAACGTGGTCCGGTTGGCCGTGAACGCCGCCTGCGTGATCGCCGGGTTGATCGTGCCGAGGAAGTTGCGGTTCGAAGGATCGATGTACTCGCCGAACTTCGGTTTCTTCTGGCCGGGATTGTCCTGGTGCTGCTGCAGGTTGACCGCGAACTGCTGTTTCATCCACGACGTGTTGAGATCGTAGACCGCGGAGATTCGCATGTCGCGGACGATGTTGCCGCTGAAGAATTCGGTCCGGAAATATTCCGTGTAGAGTTCGTTGAAGCGGGGGTTCGGTGCGCCGCCGGGCAGCGTCGGCGACAGGTCGCGGTAGACGTTGCGCGCGGCCGCCACGCCGTGGATATCGGTGTTCCGATCGTAGAAATTTCCCGAGAGCAGCAGGTGCAGGTTCCGGCCGAGGTGCTGCTCGACCTCGATCGTGACGGAGTTGTAGTTGTCGCGCGAGGTGCTCTGCGGTCCGGAAACCTGCCAGCCCTTCGGGACGATGCGCGGATTCACGACTGTGAGCCCGGTGCCGTTGCTGCGCCGCTGGCCGGTGGCGCGGAAGAGCGCGCCGGTCGCGGGCACGTAGACGAGCCCGCCGGCGTTGGCGAGCGTGCTGGTGTTGGTGAACGAAAAACCGTCGAGAAAAAGCCCCATCGCGTTGACCGCCGTGGTATCCGAGCGCTCCGCCATCACGCTGATCGAGGTGCTTCGAAACGGACGGTAAGTGACGGCGGCGTACAATCCACGGATGGCGCGGCTCGTGTTGTCGGCCCAGCCCTCGCTGTTGCTCTTCACGACGGAGAAACGCACGGCGAGCACGTCGCGCTTCAACACACGGTTCAAGTCGAGTTCGCCGCGGCGGATGTTGTTGTTGGCCACCCCGCCGCTGCCGGCGCCCAGCATGAGCTTCGCCCGCGTGAGGTTCCCGGTGAACCGCCCGCGCTTGGTGATCTGGTTGTTCGCGCCGCCGAGGTCGGCCTCGCCGTAGAGGAAGGCGTTGGGCCCGCGCAAGAGCTCGACCCGCTCGGTCGCGAAGGAATCCATCGGCGAATACCAGATCCAGCCGTTGCGGATGGCGTAGCTGTTGCGCACGCCGCGAAAAATGAGCTGGTTCGGCTGCGCGGGATCGGGGCTCTGCTCGCCGGTGACGAACCAGCGCGACATCTCCTCGATGTTGGTGACCGCGAGGTCCTCGATCAGCTGCGCGTTCATGATCGAGATCGAATTGGCGACGTTGCGCAGCTCCTGCACGGTGCGCATGCCGGAGGTCGTCTGCATCGACTCGTAGCCGACGTCCTTGTCCTCCGAGACGGTGAAGACGGAAAGCTTGACCGCGTCTTCGGCTGCAGAAGGGTTGGCGTCGTTTCCGGGCGCGTTGGTCTGGGCGATGATCCGCGTGACGGGAAGGGCAGCCAGGGTGGCGAAACACAGCCAGAGACGAGCGAGGCGATGGGGCATGGGAGAGGGGGACGTTCGAACGCAGCGATCAAGCACGCGAAGGCCGGACGCAGATCGGTGCCAGCCACAAGAGGGATTGGCCGCGGGGAGACCGACCGTACTTCGGGGGATGAACGGATCGCCCGCGCTTGGCAATCTCCGGCTGGAAAAGATCGGTGGTGGAGCGGCGTTGGCCTGGCCGCTACAGGCGGCCGGGTACAGCCTTGGCTCAAGCCGAATGATCGCAGTTCGTTCCTCGCTCTAGCGCACCCGCCGGGCGCGAGGTTGGCCGATCGGCTTCGCTCCCGGCTGATCGATCAGGGTGAAAAACGCATCCGGCGCGGAGGCGCAACCGGTCACGGCCGCGCGCCCCGCCAGCCGGCGGCCATCTGCGCGGCCAGCTGCTCCAGCGTCGCGGCGTGCTCCGGCCGGTGGGCGATATTCTGATTCTCGGCGCGGTCGCTCTGGTGATCGTAGAGCTCGCGGGCGACGAGCGTCTTCCCGTCGCGCCACTCGACGTAGCGCCAGCGATCCGTTTCCATGGCGGTGCCCATGTGCCCGCCTTTTGGATACTGACTGAACACGGCTTTTTTCCATGGCCGGTTTGGTTCGCGCATCAGCGGAGCGAAGCTCGTGCCTTCGAGGCCGGCCGCATCCGCCGGAGGCGGCAAACCGCACAGCTCGGCGAGCGACGGGAAAAGATCGACCAGTTCGACCAGGCCGCCGCTGTGCTGGCCCGCGGTTTTTTGATTCGGCACCGCCACGAGGAGCGGGACCCGCGTCGCGCCGTGGTAGTTGTTGTGCTTCCCTCCCCACCACGAGTGCTCCCCCATGTAGTAGCCGTGATCGCCCCAGAAGACCACGATGGTGTTCCGCGCCAGGCCCGTCTCCTCCAAGGCGTCGAGCAACCGGCCCACCTGCGCATCCACATAGCTGATCGCGGCGAGGTAAGCGTGCAGGCACTGGCGGCCAAACGCGGCCGGCAGCGGTTTCGTCTGCGGAACGCCGGCGTACCACAGAAAATCCGCGCCGGTTTGGGCGGCGAAGTCGGGCGCATCCTTCGGGGCGTAGTTGTTTTCCGGCAGCTTGAGTTTTGCCGGATCGTAGAGGTCGAAGTATTTCTTCGGCGCCACCCAGGGCACGTGCGGATTCGCGAAGCCCACCGCGAGGAAGAACGGTTGGTCCGGTTTCCGGGCGAACTCGCGCAGTTGGGCGATCGCTTCGCGCGCGCACGCTCCGTCGAGCAGCTCATCATCGCGGCAGTCGACGGCTTCGAACGGACCGCAGGCATAATTGGCCGCGCCCTGGCCCTTGGCCGGCAACGGCTGGCGTCGCGCCTTCGCGTCGGCGACGCGGGCGGCTTGCGCCGCCCGCCCCTGCGGGCCGAGTCGCGGCGCGAGTTTTCCGGCGTGCCACGCTGGCACGGACCACGACGCATCGTCATCGATGCCCACATGGTAAATCTTGCCCATGCTGCGGGTGTAGTACCCCTGGTTTTTGAAATGCTGGGGTAACGTGGTGATGTCCGGCAGGTGCGTGCGGACCGTGAGCGCGGGGTCGATCGAGTAGACGCGGGTCGTGGCCGGACGACGGCCGCTCAGCAGCGAAATCCGCGACGGCGAGCAAAGCGCCTGCTGGCAAAACGCGCGGTCAAACGCGAGGCCCCGTGCCGCCAGCCGGTCGAGGTTCGGCGACCGCACGAACTTGTCGCCATAGAGCCCGAGCTGCGGCCGCATGTCGTCGGAGGCGATGAAGAGAACGTTGAGTTTTTCGTCTCGCGCCCCGGCGATCGAGGCCGCGACGGCAAAGGCGAACAGAAGGACGCGCCGGGTATTCATCGCCCGCAATTAAGACCGGAATTCAAATCAGGAGGAAAGGATCGTTTCGACAATCTCGGCCGGCGCATTCCGCCGGAGTCGTCACGGCGTGCGACACAGTAAAGATCCTCGGGGCAAGCCCCGAGGCATTTGACCAAGCCTCCCATCACGTCCTCTCCACGTTTTCCGATTCTGGTAGCCACGAGCGTGAGCGAGTGGACGAGCAACCACTCGCTCACGCTCGCGGCTACGCCAACCAAGCCGAAGCGAGCTTCGGGGTATCAGACCCAAAGCGAATGAATCGAAAGTTTGACCGCGCGCCCTTTCCAGACTCCTGGTGCGTGGAAGGCGCCGCGGCAGGATGGTCCCGCGCTACGCCGCCCGAGCGAACCGGCGGAGCACGCCGTCGAGGTCGGCCAGTCGCACGGGTTTGGCGAGGAAATCGTTCATGCCGGCGTCGAGGCAGCGCTGGCGTTCCTCCGGCAGGGCGGCGGCGGTGAGCGCAATCACGCTGATGCTGGCGAGCCGGCGGAGCGATTCGTCCGGCTCGTTCGCCCACGCGCGCAGCCGCCGCGTGGTTTCCCACCCGTCGAGGTTGGGCATATGGCAGTCCATCAGGATTACATCCGGCGGCGGGTTGCGCGCGAGCACGGCCAGCGCTTCCTCGCCATCGCGCGTCATCGTGTGGCGGCAGCCGAGCTGCGTGAGCTGGGCGGCGATGATACTGCGGTTGACCGCGTTGTCCTCGGCCACGAAGACGTGCAGTCCGAGCTGGGCGGCGACGGGCGCGGCCACGACGGAATCGGCGACGTGCGCAGCCACGCGGGGGAACGTCAGCGTGAAGAAGAACGACGAGCCGCGGCTCGGGGCGCTTTCGACCTCGAGCTTGCCGCCCATCAGCCGCACGAGATGCGCGCTGATCGCGAGCCCGAGCCCCGTGCCGCCGAACCGCCGCGTCGTCGACGAATCGGCCTGCGTGAACCGTTCGAAGATCCGCGCGATGGTGGCGGCGCTCATGCCGACGCCGGTGTCGCGCACCTCGAAACGGACCGCCACCGGATCGGCGTCCGGTGCGCTGCTGCTCACGATCACTTCGACCTGGCCCCCGGCCGGCGTGAACTTCACGGCGTTGGCGCAGAGGTTGAGCAGCACTTGCCGCAGCCGGTAGCTGTCGCCGCTGACGTGGCGCGGCAAGGTGGGGGAGACCGCGCACGCGATCTTCACGCCCCCGGCGGCGGCCACGCTGGCATGGAGCGTCACGCTGTCCTTGACCATGGCGGCGAGCTCGAACGGATGCGGTTCGATTTCGAGCTGGCCCGCCTCGATCTTCGAAAAGTCGAGGATGTCGCCGAGCAGCTTCAGCAGGAGATCGCCGGAGTCCGCGATGATCCGGACATGCTCGGCCGCGGCCGGCGGCAAGTCCGGCCACTGGCGCAGGAGGTCCGTCGAGGCGATGATGCCGTTGAGCGGCGTGCGGATCTCGTGGCTCATGTTGGCGAGGAACTCGCCCTTCGCGCGCGCGGAGGCCCGGGCCTGCTCCGTCGCGATGCCGAGCGCCCGCGTCCGCTCGACCACGAGCACCTCGAGGTTCTCGTTGGTCGCCCGCGTTTCCCGCAGCGCCTGCTCACTGCGGCGATTGGCCGAATCGATCATCCGCACGACGATCAGTCCGAGGCAAAACGTGAAAGCGATCGCGACCAGGCCGTCGCGCACCAGGGTTTTCGCGGCAAACGACAGCGAACCCGGGAGCGGATCGTGGTGCAACGTGTGCAGGTAAAACGAAGCCACGGTGGCCACGACCACCGCGAGGATGAGAAATGCGACGGCGCGGGACGCAAAGAGGACGGTGAGCAGCAGGAACACGAGATCGAAGGCCAGCAATTGCACGGCGACGCTCAAGGGCTCCCGATAATCGGGAGCGAGCAGCAGCAGCGCGTGAGTCGGGACAAACATCCCGAGCGCCAGCCCATTGCCCGCGTACTCGATCCGGCCCCGGCGTACCCAATGCAGCGAGAGCAGCACGGAGAGGAGCAGGATTCCGTTCATCACCAGCCGCAGCGAGGTGAAGGGCGCCTGGATCCAGATGAGTTTCGCCACGTTCAGCGGCAGCCAGATGAGTATCAGGACTCCGAATGCGGCGAGGAGTCGGGCTTTGAGGCGCGTGAAATACTCGCGATCCGCGTAGACGGAATCGAGGTAAGTGACGAACCGGCCAAGGCTGGGAAACATGTGGGAACCGCTGGGACAGCGACGGCACTGAAGCACATGCCTGTGAATGAGCCGAGCAAAAGTGGCCGAATGTCGTAATCCGGTCTCGGGCCAGCAACTTTACCGGCCGGCGCTCCATATGAGACCGAAACAATGCAGCCCGCATCGCCAAACGCGTCTTGCTCCGGACGAGGAGAATCCGGGTCGTAGCGACGAGCGCCAGCGAGTCGTCGCGCAGTCCCGGCTCGCTGGTGCTCGCCGCTACATGAACGGTGCCGTTTCTTCGGCGCGACGTTCGCACCGTTCCCCGGTGGAGAACGACCAGCATTGTAGCGGTTGACGTAAGGAGACCTCCGAATTCGGGTCTCGTTACCTCGACCACTACAACGGTCGCGGCTAGATGGGTTGCGAGACACGCTCCGGCGGCCGGCCCTCCAGAATGCCAATTCCGTCCATGGAGAGACGAACTCCATCTCGTCCTCCGGTTGACTCGGCGTGTCCGGCCGGGTTGATGTTCGCCCCACGGTTCTTCTTCCACTTCACCCCTTCGTCCCCGATCCCCATGTCCACAATTCCGTCGCGCTGGCTTTTGTCACTGTCCTTTGTTGTCGCCGCCGCCGGCCTGGCGGCCGAGCCGAGTCCCGCCCCAATCACCGCGCGCACGCCGCTGGGCTTCGGACCGGCGGCGGGCGCGGGGGAATTGCAGCGCGAAACCGCGTTCGATTCCTATCTCGAGGCGAAGAACCTCGAGCAGTGGATGCGCCAGATGACAACGCGGCCGCACCACGCGGGCTCGCCGAAGGCGAAGGAAAACGCGGACTTCATCGCGGGCCTGTTTCGTTCGTGGGGCTACCAAACCGAGATCGAGACGTTCCACGTGCTGTTCCCCACGCCGAAGACCCGCGAGCTGCAGCTCCTGCGGCCGTATCCCATCACGCTTTCGTTGACGGAAAAAATCGTCGGCAATGACGCGGTGGCCGAGGCGCTGCGCGCGGAAGCCCTGCCGCCGTTCAACATGTATTCGGCCGACGGCGAAGTCGTCGGGCCGCTCGTCTACGTGAACCGCGGCGTGCCGGAGGACTACGAGACGCTGGAGCGGTTCGGCGTCGACGTGAAAGGCAAGATCGTGATCGTGCGCTACGGCGGCTCCTGGCGCGGGATCAAGCCGAAGGTGGCGCACGAGAAGGGCGCGATTGGCTGCATCATCTTCAACGATCCCGGCGACGATGGCTTCACGCAGGGCGCCGCGTATCCGGATGGCGCGTTCAAGCACGATTCCGCGGTGCAACGCGGCTCGGTGCTCGACATGCCGGTGCGGGCGGGCGATCCGCTGACGCCGGACCGCGGCGCGACGCGCGACGCCGAGCGGCTGCCGCGCGCGCAGGCGGAGACGATCATGAAGATTCCGGTCCTGCCGATTTCGTCGGTCGACGCGGAAAAGCTGCTGCGCGCGATGGATGGTCCCGTCGTGCCCGACACCTGGAAGGGCGCGCTGCCCACCACCTATCGGTTCGGCGGCACCGGCGCCACGGTCGTGCGGCTGAAACTCGAGTTCAACTGGAACCTGGTACCGGCCAACAACGTGATCGCGCGGATGCCCGGCAAGGATTTTCCGGACGAATGGGTGGTGCGCGGCAATCACCACGACGCCTGGGTGATCGGCGCCAGCGATCCGATGAGCGGAGCGGTGGCTTTGCTCGAGCAGGCGCGCGGGTTTGCGCAGCTGCGGGACAAGACCGGCTGGCAGCCGCGCCGCAGCATCGTGTTTTGCGTGTGGGACGCCGAGGAGCCGGCGCTGCTCGGCTCGACGGAGTGGTGCGAGGAGCACGCCGCGGAGCTGCAGCGGAAGGTGGTCGCGTATATCAACACCGACTCCAGTTCGCGCGGGTTCCTCGGCATCGGCGGGTCGCACGCGCTGGAGGGTTTCGCGGGGCAGGTCGCGCGCGAGGTCACCGACCCGCAGACCAAGGTGAGCGTGTCCGATCGGTTGCGCGCCCAGTGGCTCACGCAGGGGCCGGAGGAGCGCAAGAAGCTGGCGAAGGAGCGGCCGAACTTGTACCTCGGCGCGCTCGGTTCGGGCTCGGATTACACGCCGTTCTTGCAGCACCTCGGCATCGCGGCCTTCAACGTCGGGTTCGGCGGCGAGTCGCCGGGCGGGGAATACCACACGTGTTTCGACACGTTCGATCATTACACGCGGTTCGGCGATCCGGGCTTCGTGTACGGCGTGGCGCTCACGCAGGTGTGCGGCCGGCTCACGCTGCGCCTGGCCGATGCCGACATCCTGCCGTTCGATTTTCGTGGTGCGAGCCAGACGTATGAGCGGTACGCGGCCGAGGTGTTGAAGCTGGCCGATGACCTGCGCAAACAGACGGAGGAGACCAACCGGAACATCGCGGAGGGTTTGGTGAAACTCGCGGCGAATCCGACACTGCCCTTTGTCGAGCCGAAGCCGAAAGCCGCCGTGCCGTTCCTCAATTTCGCGCCGCTGCAGAATGCGCTCGACGAACTGAAAGCCGCCGCGAACGGCTACGATCGCGCGCTGCAGGCCGCGCTCAAGGCGGGCGCCGCTTACGATCGCGGCGCGTTGCAGGCGCTCAACCAAACGCTGTTTCAATCGGAGCGTGCGCTGCTGAGCGAAAAGGGCCTGCCGCGCCGCCCATGGTACCGGCACCAGATTTACGCGCCGGGCTTCTATACCGGTTACGGCGTGAAGACCTTGCCGGGCGTCCGCGAGGGAATCGAGCAGCGCCAGTGGCCGGAAGCCGAACGGGAAATCGCGCGGCTGGCCACGACGCTCGGGGCGTACACCGCCGCGATCAAGAAAGCCACGGATCTGCTGCAGCCGACGAAGGTGGCAGGGGCCGCCGCGCGGAAAGCCGAGTAGGGGAGTTGTAGCCGGGGCTCGACGAGCCCGGCACCGGGTTCACCGAGCCTGGCACCGGCTGCGTCGCGCTCCGCAGAGCGTAACGTATTACGTTACACTCTGCGATGGGGGTCCGGCGTAGCGCGGTCAACCTGACCGCGCCGCGTTCCGCCACGAGGGCGCCGCGGCTCCGTTCACGGGTTTCGAATGGGCTCGACGGGGCGACTTCTCGTCACGCGATACCCCAGCGGCGGAATCGTCTCGCCGCTCGTGAGCCGGTGCGGCGCCGCGCCGAAATTCACGGTGACGGCGACGCCGTTCGCGAACGCGGTCTGCTGCACATCGCGACTCGCGGTGAGAAAACGATGATCGATCATCTCGGCCGTGGCGACTTCGCGCACGATCGGGCACGTGTTCTGGTAGCTCGCGACAAACCGCGCGCGGTGCTCGGCCCAGTATGCTCGCGTGAACATGAACATCGGCGGCGTGCCGTAGAGCACGTTGAACAGGTCGCGTTTGTCCCAGAGCGCCGGCAGCTTGTTGTTGTAGTCGCCCCAGTACCAGTACGAGACGGTGCACTCGTGAAACACGAGTTCCCACAGCGGGAGCCGGTAGTTCTGGCCGAGCTGGAATTTCGCGACGCGCTCCGGCACCTCGGTCAGGATTTGCTGCATTTGGCGGCCGGCGTCCGGTACGCGATACGACCCGAGACTCATCATGCCTTCGAAGAAATGCAGGTACGGCACCGACGCGTCGTGGCCCGTCTCGCAACCGGTGACCATCCGGTTGTCCTCCGACACATAGCGCAGCAGTTCCATTTTCCAGCGCTTGCTCTCCGTGCGTGTCATCGGGTGTTCGGGGCTGTAGCATTCGCGCCACGGTGATGCCGTCGTCGTGTCGATGAACCGGCCGAGGTACGGATGCGTCGCGAGCTCGGCGGGAATGCGTTCCTTCGCGTAGCCGACGGCGCGCGAATCGCAGGTCACGCCGCAGGGCAGCATCGCGCCATCTTTTGCGGTGACGCCCCAGCCTTTGATCCACGTGCCATTGCGATCCAGCATGATGTCCTGCGGCCACGCCGCGGTGGTCCAGTCGCTGTGCACGCCGCGGAGCCGGTTGAAGTTCGCCGGGTCCATCACGTCCTGGTAAATATCATACCGGCTCGTGAGCACGCCGCGCGCATTCATCGCGGCGATGTCCGCCGGCGACTGCCGGTTGCTCCACAGAATCCGCTCGATGCCGGCCGCCTGCAGTTCCTGCACGATGTTGAGCGAACCCTTGTCCCAGCACCAGACATTCACCGCGCCGATCAGCCGCTCGACGTTTGGATTCACGCGACGTTTTTCCTCGAGCGTCTTGAAAATCCCAATCTGCTGCGCATGGCGCCGGTAACGTTTCGCCATGGCGACATGGCCGCCGTGATCGAAAAACACGTAGCGCAGCCGCCGCGCGTAACCGAACTCCGCGCGCTGCCCCTCCCACGAGGGCGCGACGGCCAGCCGCTGATTGAGCCGGTCGATGCGAATCGAGACATCGTCGGGAGTCTCGAGGATCGCCATCTGTCCGCGGTCGCCGTCGGTGAGTCCCCAGAACGCCATGCAGATTCCGTGGCCGCCGTACGCGATGAGCTTCATCGGCGCAATCGCGGGGTCGTCCACCGGGTACGAAATGCCCTCGTTGACCGGCACGACGAGGTAATCGCCCGGTTCTCCGGCAAACGGCTGCGGGAACACAAGCGCGGACGGCATCGCTCCTTGCGCGGCGAGTGTGACCGTGAACTCGGGCACGTTCGCTTCGAGTTGCAAGGTGGCGGTGACGTCGAGGCCCGTCGGGGCGTGCCACAGCGCGAGTTCCAGTCCGCCGGCGGTCTTCGTCGCGCTTTTGAGGATACAGCCGCTGTCCAGGCTCTGCTGCACCCACGGTCGCTGCGTCCGGCGGTCGCGGACGGCAAAAGTGGCGTCGGCCGTGTTCACGGTGAGTTCGAGCAGGTCGTTGCGCAGGCTGAATGTCGCCGGGAAATCCTTCGGCCGGCTGGCCCATACGTTGGCTTTGCGCTCGAGCCCGACGTCGTCCACGCGCAGCAACGCCGGGCCGTGGCCGAGCACGCGCGGCTGAATCCGCGCGACGCCGCGCGGAACGACGATGCGGCAACGCACCGCCTGCCAGCCGGTTTTCGGGCGGGCCGATTGGGCGCCGAACGACCAACTCACCGCGCGGTTGTCGCCGGTCCAGGTTGAAACGCAGAGCTGCACCTCGGTGGCACGCTCGACGTTGAGCCACGCGCTGAGTTCAATCACGTCGCCGGCTTCCACCGCGAAGCGGTCGGCTGTCTCGAACGCCCAGTCCTCGGTGCCCGTGTGTTCGAGCCGCGCGGCGTGGCGGCCGGCATGCACCGCAGCGGGGTCGAGCTCCGCCCGGCCCGCGCCCGCCTGCCGCGCATACAGCGGCCGCCATCCCGCGAGCCCGGCCTCAAAATCTCCGTTCGCGAGCCTCAACTCGGCCGCGCTGCCCAACGCGGGCATAAGCGCGAACGCGAAACACACGAGCCGGTGTCCGCCGCAGCGGACGAGCTGGCCGAGCCAACCGGATGCTGGATTCATCGGATGGAGCCGTAGTGGCGCCGACCGCGGTGCTCAAGCCCGCGCGGGCCTGCCCAGGGAGCACGCGGAATACACGGAACCCGGGTTTTCTTCAGTGTCCTCCGTGCGCTGCTATTCGAGCGTAGAGACCAACAGGTTTGTCGTAACGAAATCCATTCCTGGAGGGTCCACCTCCGTGTGGACCGAGTCATTGTGTAAGCGGACGACACGGAGGTCGTCCCTCCAAGACTGGGTTGTCGGCTGTGATTGGAAACGACCGCGGCGAGGGCGCCCCACCTCTCGAGTTTGGCCAAACTGCCCGCCGCGGTTTGTCATCTAATAGATGACAAACAACGTGCCGACGTGCGCTCGCCTCGTTTGTCATCTATTAGATGACAATCTGGGGAGCGGCGAAGGCGCCGCACCGCGACGGGCGAAGACGGGAGGTCGCGTTCCACCTCGGCCCGACTTCACCATCCGCTTCGATTCGCGTGAATCCGCGTGAAGCCGCGGGAAACTCGCTTTCGGGCTTACAGCGCGAAAATCCGGTCCAGCCGCTGCACCATGTCGCGCGCGGACTCGACGTCGGCGGCCTGGTTGCCCGGCTGCTCCGTGATGCCCCAGCCGCTGTAGCCGGCCTTGTCCAGCGCGGCCATCACCGCGGGCCAGTTGGTTTCACCGTCGAGCAGTTTCGGCCGGTCGCGGCCCTTCTTCGTCGCATCCGCCGGCGGCGGAGCGCCGAAGTCCTTCACATGAATCCGGTTGATCCGGCGGCCGAGCACCTGGATCCATCGCTCGGCGGGTCCGTAATTGCGGCCAACGTTGCCGATGTCGAAATGCCAGCCGACCCACTCGCTGGCGATCGCGTCGAGGTACTGCGCCGCCTGCTCGGGCTTCGTGATGAAGTTGTTGCCGACGTTCTCGATCGAGATCTTCACGCCGAGCTCCTTCGCTAAGGGGATCGCCTTCTTGATTTCGCCGATCGAGCGATCCCAGCATTCCTGATACGTGGAGTCGCCGCGGCCGATGCCGGAGCCCTGCACCACGCCCGGCACCAGCAGGACGCTGGTCGCGCCGTAGGCGTGGGCATCCTGCAGGCTCTGGATCAATCCATCGAATCCGAGCTGGCGCGTCCCCGCGTCGGGATGGGACAGCGTCTTCATCCAGTGAATATGGTCGCACACGCTCGCGGCCTGCAGGCCGGTCTCCTTGAACGCAGCGAGCACCTCCTCGCGGTTCATCGCGCCCATCGGTTCGACGCCCTCGAAGCCGGCCGCCTTCATCGCCTTGAACTTTTCCAGCACCGAGCCCTTCACGCCGATGGTGGAGTACATGATCGCCTTGCGGAGTTTGCGCTTCGGCGCCGCCGGGGCAGTCGAAACGATGGCCGAGGCCGCCGCAGCGCCGGCCGTGATTTTCAGGAAGGAACGTCGGTTCATGGCGAGATTAGAAGGGAAGTCGGACTATTGGTGGGGCCGGTTCTCCGAACCGGCCTGGGATTGCGGATGATTTGGCCCCGGAACTCAGGCCGGCTCGGAGAGCCGGCCCCACCTGCCCAAAGAGAACCGGGTCGAAGCGTTCTACGTCATCTTCAGAATATTGTCCCAGCCCTTCCGATACGCTGGCCGCTTGATGAAAGGCGCCGCTTCCGACGCGTTGGTCGCACGCATGGCCTTGTAATCCCACTCGATCTTCCTGCCGCTGCGGTAGGCGACGTTGCCGAGGTGGTTCGCCTCGGTGGTCCAGCCGGAGTACTGGAAGTTCGAGCCGGGCACCGGACCGTTGCCCTTGGCGTAGTTGACCCACTCGACCCAATGGCCAGGCGAACGCGGCAGCCGCTCCGCCGGCAGCTTGAAGTCCTTGAACCGGTCCGCGGGCAGCAGTTTCCCGTCGCCCAGCAGCATGCCTTTCTCGCCGAGGAACACGCAGGAGCGTTTGCCCCACGCCGGTGTCCAGCCGGGCGGTTTGCTGTCGCCCTGGTGCCACACGAGTTTCAGCGCGGGCTGCTTGCCCACGGCCGCGTACTGGTAAGTCGCCATCAGCGTCGCGGGCGCGAGCTCCTTGTGCGGCTTCGGCACGTTGGGCGAAACGGCTTCCACCGAGAGCGGCGCGAGCACGCGGCCGCCCTTGCCGTCCGGCCGCCAGAGATCGAGCACGGTGTACGGCACGTCGTTATCGTGGCTGCCGAGATCGCTCATCGTGCCGTTGCCGAAATCCCACCAGCGGTACCAGCGCGGGCCGGGGAAATAGGTCGCGTGGAACGGCCGCTCCGGCGCCGGCCCGAGCCAGAGGTCCCAATGCATGTTCGGCGGCACCGGCATCGACTCGGGAAACCGGTCGACGATCGGGGTGCCGTTGTAGAAACCGTGCGGCTTGTCGAATTTCTCGGCCGACGCCGCGTCCTGCAGGCCCCACGCGCGGTCGGCCCAGACGTGAACTTCGTGCACCGGGCCGATGACGCCCGTCTCCAGAATCTCCCGAATCGTGCGACGCATGGCCGAGGCGTGGCCCTGGTTGCCCATCTGCGTGGACAGCTTCGGGTATTTCGCCGCCGTCTCCCGGATGAGCCGGGTTTCCCAGATGTTGTACGCAAGCGGCTTCTCGCAATACACGTGCTTGCCGTGGGTGAGCGCCAGATACGTGGCGAACGCGTGCGTCTGCTCCGCGGTCGACACGACGACGGCGTCGAAATCGCTGGCGTGGTCGAACACGCGGCGGAGGTCGTTGAGTTTTTTTGCCTTGGGGTAACGCACCGCGGCCTCGTCGACCGCATCCTGGTTCACGTCGCAGAGGATGACGACGTTTTCGTCCGGGTGGTCGGCGGCGGGCTCGGCGCCCTTCTTGCCCTTGGCCGAGCGAGCGCCCGCGAGGGTGAGTTCGCCCAGGCTGGCCCGCGCGCGGCCGCCCGCGGCGATGAACGCGATGTTCAGTTTGCTGTTCAGGTTCTGCCCGCGCAGAAACGCCGGCGCACCGGCGATGACGCCGGCGGTGACCAGGGACTTGCCGACAAATTCACGGCGCGTGATCGGACGCGCGGGGATCGTTTTCAGGGTGTTCTTCATGTGAAAGAAACTGACGACAACTGGAGAGATCGGGCGGTTTGTTGGCCGCACAACGAGCCGAAGTATGCGGTCACGAGGTGCAACGTGGCGAGTCGATTGTGCACGGGCGGTGGTGCGAAGCGCATCTCGGTTTTCTGCATCGGGTGAAGTTGCGTCGCACCGCTGACTGTAGGTTGCGCGCTTGCCGCGCAACGCGCCGAA
>Ga0080064_1002683_pt1 | contig 29039 bp, 27 predicted proteins | sample Subgrocontami54m_FD_69260 | JGI IMG/M metagenome (GOLD analysis project Ga0080064, IMG submission 69260) | Subsurface groundwater microbial communities from S. Glens Falls, New York, USA - GMW46 contaminated, 5.4 m (SPADES assembly) (version 2) ...
TGGCGTTTTTGTAAACGGCTCCCTCGTATCCATCCTCCCCGTTATTCCCAAAACCGCGTTTGACGCGGGCAAATGGCTTCATCTTGGGTCCAAGATACGTTCTCCCACCATGATTTTCAAAACCGACGATTGTTTTTTTCGAGTCGATTATTTTGGCAACAACATTGCCAATCAATCTCTTTGCCTGATCTCCAGGGTGAACGGTCACGAGATCAAAGATCCCTGCACCGGGAATCTTCTCGCCTTGATATGGCTTGTAATAATGACCGACGAACTGGTACGCCGCACAGACAAAAAGCGCAGGAATTCCCTTCTCGACCATCTCTTTTACCACCGGACCTTTATTTTCCAGAAAGTCTATACCAACAAGTTTTTGCTGCCGGTCCTGCGCTCCTCCCATAAAGATCAAATCACAATGACTTAACTCTCTTGCTGGTGTTTCTAATGTGACTTGCGTTACTCGTGTTTCTATCCCACGCCATTCACAACGTTTTTGTAAAACAATGACGTTCCCCCGATCCCCATAGGTCGACATTAAGTCAGGATAGAGCCAGCCGATACGAATAGACGTGTTCATAATTCAGATTGACAATCTTGCCGCGATCGCTATGAGATTGTCAATATAATAGCGTATAGATCTTCACTACAGTATTTTATTACCAGATAATATCTTCCTAACCTCTAACATCGCCGAGTATGTTGGCAATACATAGAGAGTTTTATCTGTCTCGAGTGCATCACCTAAACGCTTCGATATTGTTGCCTGGATACCGACGTATTTCAAACGAAGTGCAAGATCAAAAACACGATCACCACTGACAATCACAGACACGTGTTTTGGGATCATTTCAAAATCGACATCCCAAATCCATGAAACATCTCTGCCGTCAGGAATCCTATCGTTGAGAATCAACAATAACTGTTTCGCACCGAGCTCTAAGACAGTTCTAAGGGATTGATTAAATCCAACCGGATTTTTGGAAAGAAAAATCTTTACATTTCCGATTTCTTCCTGTCTGCCAAAGGCAGGGTGCAACCCTGCCAAATCCATCGTTATACCGAGCGTTTTCGCAACACTCATTGCTGCAAGCGTATTATAATAATTGTAAAGTCCGGGTAATGGAGATTTCACGCGAAAAATATCCGGTTTTGGCCGTTTTTCGCCGCATTTCGGACACTTCCAGATGCCAAGATGAGAAAAATAGACGCCCTCATACGCAAGCCTTGCGCCACAGTGTAAGCAAAATATCGAGTCTGTCGCATGCTCCATCTTGGGTAAGAACTTAGTTTTATCATTTATACCAAAAAACGTTGTCTTTGCGTGTAACCCAAGGTGCGCAACTAATGGATCATCAGCATTGGCAATAATAATTGCATTACTTCCCCGAAGCGCCCTCTCCCATTTCTGGGCAATCACATCCACTTCCCCATATCGATCCAGCTGATCCCGAAATAAATTAAGTAATACAATAACGACTTTTGACTTTACGGACTTTAGAAACTTTATAACTATTGGTAGCGAATTTTCGTCAACCTCAAACACACCATAATCTGCGTTAATGACTCCCTTCCATGATGCTGTTGGTATGCACGCCGATACAATGCCATTGACGAGATTGGCTCCACTTGCGTTATGAACAACACTCAACCCTTGGGCTTCAAGTATCGTCTTTATCATGAGAGCCGTCGTCGTCTTACCGTTTGTGCCGGCAACGAGAATAATTCCTTTTCGAAATTGCGATGCAAATGATGAGAGGATATGAGGATTAATCCGGATCGCGATTTCTCCCGGCCAGGTACCCGCTCCGAAACCTAATGACCGTAGAAGTAAATAAGCAAATTTTCCGATCATACTATATTGCTCGAAGTATTTTGATCCGCTCTTTAATCGGCGGGTGAGTGTTAAAGAGGCCGGAAAACCAGGCGGCATAGTGTTTTCCTTTAAACGGATTAGTGATATAGAGGTGTGCCGTGGCATTGGTGGCTGCCTCAAGAACTTCTTTATCGCCCGTAAGCTTCTCAAGAGCCCGAGCTAATCCTTCCGGATAACGCGTGAGGTCGGCAGCTGATGCATCAGCCAAAAACTCCCGCCTGCGTGAAACTGCTAGCTGAATAAGTGTTGCGACTATCGGCGTGATGATCGCAAGGGCGATACCCACGACGAGCATGATCTGCCCAGCGCCGCGGTTTTCATCGCGGTCACGGCTACCACCCCACCAAAGGCTTCGGAGGAACATATCCGCCAAAAAAGCTACCGTGCCGACCAGGACGGCAACGACAGCCATGAGCCGCGTATCAAAGTTTTTGATGTGTGAGAGTTCGTGGGCGATCACTCCTTCCAGTTCGCGTCGTTCAAGTTTCGATAATATTCCCGTCGTCGCACATACCACTGCGTGACTCGGATCCCGACCAGTGGCAAACGCATTCATCGCCGTGTCGTCTATGACATAAAGAGCGGGTTTAGGGATACCGGCAGCAAGAGCGAGGTTCTCTGCGACAGTAAAAAAGTCAAAATGCTCTTTCCTATTGGCAGGCTTTGCCCCGCTCATGGCTAGTACCATCTTATCTCCCCAGTAGTAGCTTGCAAAGCTTGATACCACGGAAAAAAGAACTGCTATCCACATGAAGCCCGTCCCATACCCGAGTGATACTCCCAAAACGTATGCAACAAGCACTACAAACACCACAAACGCGCTCATGATGATATACGTTTTGGTGATGTTCCCTTGGATCTGGGAGTGGATGGACATGTTATGAGAAGTTTACCTTCACGCTTTTCCTCTCACCTTCTAGAGCCTGGAAGTATTCTTTCTCACCAAACCCCAGCGACTCATTGAAAAGTGTATTGGGGAACGTTCGGATCTTTTCGTTATAGTCACGGATCAAATTGTTGTAATACTGGCGGCTGTAGGCTACTTTATCCTCCGTATCTGAGAGTTCCTTCTGGAGATGCACAAAATTCTCGTTGGCTTTCAGTTGCGGATAGGCCTCTGCAATAGCGATCAATTTACCCAAAGCCGCGGTAAGCATATCGCTTGCCTGAGCCTTGCTCTCCATGGACCGTGCACCCATCATCGCGCCTCGCGCTTTCGTCACGTCAGAAAATACCGTTTTCTCGTGCTTGGCGTATCCCTTAACTGTTTCAATGAGGTTGGGTATGAGGTCCGCCCGGCGCTTCAGCTGTACGTCGATCTGGCTCCATGCCTCCTCAATGTTGGTTTTAAAGGAAACTAATGCATTATAAAGAGACCAGAAATATCCAACTATCAATACTACAATTCCAAGAACGATCCATATAGGTGTCATAGTTCCTCCTATCGTATTAACCAATGCTTAAATTCATTATACACCATCGTATTAACCACGTCACGTTTCTCACACCATCCGCGCCGTGCAACAGATACACCATAGCGCATCATGTCCATGTGGGATACCGCGTGGCTGTCCGTGTTGATACAAAAGCGGATCCCCTCCTTTCGTGCGTCATACACGATCGTATCCGGCAAATCTAGACGCTGGGGAAGCGCATTGATTTCAAGGGCAATATCCCGTTTTTTACAAACTGCAAAAACTTCTTTCCAGTCAAGTTCCACACCCTCCCGCTTTGTCAAAAGCCTCCCCGTCGGGTGCCCGAAAATGCGCACTTTGGGATGAGCGGTAAGGGCGGCAATCACTCGTTTGGTCGTCACCGGCTTCGCTAAGGTGAAGCTTGAGTGAATGGACACCACCGCCGCATCGACGTATGCAAATGCCTCCGTTGGCAATGCGAGTGTCCCGTCCGGCTGGATATCTACTTCACAAAGAACAAATACATGGACTGGCTTTCCGTGCGCTTGGCGGTCATAGTACTCTTTGCGCCGCTTCATAATCCCCACTATCTGACTCACCGTATGTTTGGTGACACTGGGGTTATGGTCGCTAATCCCGATGTATTCATATCTCAGCTTTTCGGCACGATCCAGATGTACCGCGAGAGGATCCGCTCCCAGATCATGCGACGTCTCCAGGTCATAGTTGGTATGAATGTGCAAATCCCCCTTGATATCGCCGGGCTCGATAGGTTTAGGCAATCTTCCGTGGAGGGCTGCTTCTATCTCCCCTTTATCTTCCCGCAGTTCAGGGGGTATCCAGGGCAAACCTATGGTGTTATAAAAAGCTTCTTCCGTGTCACACTTTATGGACTTTTGACTTTTGACTTTTGACTTACTAACTTTTTTTATACCGTACTCATTAAGAGACAAGCCTCTGGAAAGAGCAAGCTCCCGAAGTGCAATATTGTGATTTTTCGATCCGGTAAAGTACTGGAGCATTGCGCCGTATGTAGCCGGGTCCTGGACCCGCAAATCTACCTGTCTCCCGTTATGAAGCAAAAGTGTTGCCCCCTGCGGCCCTTCATCGATAATTTTTTCATGAGGATACTTCACAAAATGCGCCACCACTCTATCAGAATATTTGGTCGCAACGGCTAAATCAATATCGCCGATTGTGGATACCATTCTGCGTAAACTTCCCAATACGTCAATTCGCTCTACCTCCCGGAGGTTGTTAAGATAGGTAATGACAGCCTTCGCAATTGAATCGGCTATAGGTAGCTCCATACGGTTCTCTTTGACTGCACCTTTCTTATATAACGCGATTGAAGAAAGAATACCTTCTTCAGATTTTTCTCCAAATCCTTCAATTGGGGCAATCTTTCCGGCTTTCGCTGCCTTCTCAAGATCAGAAATAACAGTTTTGCTTCCGCGAAACCCAAACTCTTTGACGAGACGGTAAGCTTTCTTTGGACCAAGACCGGGTACAAGAAGTAGTGGAAAGACAGCTTCCGGTACCCGCTTAAAGAGATCATCGAAATGCTTTACCGTTCCTGAACGAAAAAGCTCGTCGAGATAGTGAGAAATTCCTTCACCAATTCCGGGTATTTCATTGAGTTTTCCATCGTCCCACAAATCCTTGGCCTCACTTGTCAAATGTTCGATACTGTCAGCTACCCTCTCGTAGGCGATGATCTTGAACCGGTTTTCGTCCAAAATCTGATACGCAGCTGCAACTTTCCGAAGCAATTGTGCAAGCTCAACATTGGTTACTATTTTCATTCTTTCTATCCTACCAAAACAATTGACCCTTCACAAACAGCATGATAAGATGCTATAAGCTTAGGGGCTGTAGCTCAGCCTGGTTAGAGCGTCGCCCTGTCAAGGCGAAGGTCGCGGGTTCGAGCCCCGTCAGCCCCGCAGCTGTTTTCTATCTCTGCCTGGAATGGAGGAAGTTCATACAATGTTTAAAGATTTACAAAAAAGATTTGAGTCTACGGAAAGTTACGTTTCCTTAGTTCTGGGTATCGCTGTTGTTTTAGTCGTAGGAGTGTTGGTTTTTAATTTCATTAAAAATCGCGGAGAGATAACTCCCGCTGCAACCACAACGACGACGGATGAGGAAAAGATGGCTACGTCTACACCAGGTGGCAGCCATACAGTCGCCTCCGGCGAGACGCTCTGGTCTATTTCAGAGAAGTACTATAAAACAGGGTACAACTGGGTTGATTTAGTGAAAGCTAATAACCTGACCAATGCCGATGATATCAAAGAAGGCACGACTCTGGTTATTCCGGAAGTGACACCGATTATGCCCGAGGGACAAATAGCATCAGGAGCCAAAACCTATACGGTTGTCCATGGCGATACACTCTGGAATATAGCTGTTACCCAGTATGGCGATGGATATAAATGGTCGGCGATTGCGCAGGCCAACGCGCTTGTCAATCCCGATCTCATCCACGCCGGAAACGTGCTGACGTTACCGTGATCGGAAGACGTAACAACAAATAATATTGGGGAATCCCATAGGGGACGCCCCTGTATCGCGGGATTAGTACACCGGTAGTATGCCACCTTCCCAAGGTGGAGAAGCGAGTTCGACTCTCGTATCCCGCTCTTTTGACAAAGTCAAAAGAGCGAGGTTCGTCCGCCTATGGCGAGACGGCCCGCTCACCACTATGTTCACTGTCTATATTCTGTTAAGTCTGAAAGACGGAAGAACATGATTTCAATCCAGCTTTGGGCCGAACCAACCTCAAGATAACTTTACAGAAGTCTTTATCAAGCTATAATCAATAGGCATGAAACGTCATCGCCATTATCAAAAATTATTCTCCAGGGATTTTTCTTTGCCTTCGGTAGAAGCGTGGGTCAGAGGAGAAAGCGCGAATCCTAAAGAATGGACCCGTCAGACGCAGCCGTTTCTCCCCTACATCATCACCGAGCGATCAGATGATACCGTCCGCTTTTACTATGACCTGGAGGGGGTGGCGTGGGTCCAAAATCTTTTAGTCACCCTCGCTCACCAGGATAAAGATTTCATTCCTACCATCCAAAGAGCCGTGGTAAAGAAAATACGCTTCATACAACCGATATATGAAAAAGAAGAAGCAATAGATTTGCTTTCCCTCAAACGGTTTTTGAGAGAGCTTGAAGCCGGATACCCGTGGTTTGAAGCCATGTGGTGGTTTTTTCAGATTGATGATATGTCAAAGGTAGTCGGATTGAACCTTAAAAAGCTCGGAGAGGTGAGAAAACAGACAGATACATTGTGTAACAGCTCCGACACCGTCATCAGAAAATCACTCATGAAGATATATCCGCAGCTTGGAGATGTATCTTCCGTACTTAGTACTACGGAAATTGTGTCCGGACACATCCCCCCGCGAACCACTCTTGAGAAGCGGTATGAACGATATTTCTTTACGGAGGATCGGTTATTTACAACCGTCAATAAAACTGCGCTCGGGAAACTATTGAAGGTCACCTTTGATCCAGAGATAATAAAAAAAGTCAGGCAGCTCACTGGCACGCCAGCATACAGAGGCATCGTTCGGGGATTCGTACGTCGGGTCATGGGCCATAAGCAGATTGCTGAAGTCAAAGAGGGTGAAATACTCATTTCTCCGATGACAATTCCGGATTTTATCCCCGCGCTAAAAAAAGCGGCGGCGATCGTGACGGACGAAGGAGGAATGCTTTCTCATGCAGCAATTGTCGCGAGAGAATTCGAAAAACCCGCCGTCGTCGGGACGACCTTTGCCTCAAAACGATTGAGAGATGGAGACATTGTAGAAGTAAATGCCACGGAAGGCAGGGTCACGCTCATTTGCCATGCGTCCATCGTCGCCAATGCACTTAAAAAGCCATGTATCATCGGGACGCATTTCGCGACCGACGTATTTAAAGATGGTGACTACGTGGAGATAGACGCAGACAAGGGAATAATCACACTCATAAATAAAAAAGAAAAAACCGATACATTCAAAAAAACTATGCCCTGGAATACGATGTTCCAATAGTCGTTATTACGATTGAATTCTGAAAAGTCAGATAAAGACGTCCTTCTTGAGTGACCGGGCGAGGTCGGCGTAAAAATTATCCATATCATTTCGGTCAAAAGGAATTAGCATCTTCGGTACATCCGTATATTCGATAACTTTCAAAAAATTTTTTATAAGCTGTAACCAGTCCACTCGCTCTGAAAATTTCTTCTCAGCGCCTCTTACTAATTCCTTGATCGTGAATGGATGTTGCAGCAATATGCAATAGAGATCAACATAATCTCTGGACCGCGGAGAAGAGGAAACGGTTTCTACCTTATTCACCGCAATATCATAGAGGCTGTCTATTTCTATTCCGCGCCAGACGAACCCCTTTTTGAGTCTCGTATCCGTGTAGCGGTGAAAATCAATTTTAAGAAACGTATCGTCGGGATACCGAAAGGTTATCGTCAGGAAACCGAAGTCTTCGTCAATATGCACCAGTCTGTAGCCAATCACTTCTCTGTTCGCTTTTACCCAATGCGTTATTCTTTCGTCATCGAACGGTCGACAGGTAAAAAAGTCTAAATCAAAAGACTCCCGATGATGCAGATACCACGAACTCAATGCCGTACCACCGCTTAGGTAAAAATGCGACCGGATGTACGGTTCTTGGCGTACCAGCTCCAGAAATTGCTTCTGTCTGGCAGTAAGCCCTGCTCCGGCTGCCATTTTTTGTTCCATAAGAGGAATTCTAACGCTTTCCGCTTATTGATGGCAAGCGTATCCTTAATTTTCGGCCAGGCAGCGCGCACATCTTGCTCATCCAGCTTTTCACCGTCCAACCCATAATTGATAAGCTGCGTTAACCTCCAGAGCTTATACTCCTTTGGATGGAGCTTTTTCAATTGTTTTTCATCGGTATTCCAATTGATCATACGGCCAGTATAGCATACAATATATCCCACAAGCCGTCTTAGCTCAGTTGGTAGAGCGGCGCTTTCGTAAAGCGTAGGTCGGGAGTTCGATTCTCCCAGACGGCTCCCATGGTCTATTCCCGACTCATCCGTCACGAAGAACGCCAGCAACGCAAGCGCTTGATATGGGCCCTCGGCGGCATGCTCTCTCTTGTCATCTTTCTTTTCGTCTTTGGCCTCAAAATCCTCGTGGGCTTTAGCCTATTCGTCGATCGTTTCCGTGGAAACGTCCCACAGCAATCACAAGGTCAGGAGCTCATCCTACCACCCATCCTTGATCCTTTACCGGAGGCAACCAACAGCGCCAGTATCACCATTACCGGAAAAAGTGATCCCGGAGTCAAAGTCGTTCTTTATATCGATGAAGAAGAATCCACGACCATCCCGGTTGAGAACGACGGTACATTCTCTCTCACGAAAAAGTTAAGTGAAGGTGACCATACGGTGAGTGCCAAAGCCAAAAACGATAAAGATGTGCTTAGCGGCCTCTCAAACGTCGTGAGTGTGGCTATCAGTCGAACAAAGCCTGAACTCACCGTCACAAGCCCTCAGGAAGGCGCGCGCATTGTGGGGGACAGTAATACGCTTATCGTCAAAGGAAAAACAGCATCAGACAACACAGTGACGGTCAACGACCGGCTTGCGGTGGTCGGGAGCGACGGATCCTTTAGCTACACGCACGTACTCTCTGAAGGAGACAATACTCTCCGCATCGTGGCGACTGACCCCGCCGGAAATCAAGAAACAATAGACCGACACGTTACCTATTCCAAATAATATTTTTCTGCTACTCCCGCAAGAATCCATATCCAAATCATCACCCACGGATAAAACAAGCTGTTGACAAACAAGCTATGGACAAAAAGCGCCGCGAATGTTGCATAAAACATTACTCTAAACTGTTTATTCCGGCAGCGTCGTACTAATTTCACTTGTTCCAAGATAAGCCAAAGGTAACTCGCGAGTCCTACAATACCGGTCGTAACACCCACATACAAAAGGCTACTGTCTATCCCAGTCACGCCAAAACCGTGGCCAAACACCGGCCGCTCTCCGATGCGCGTGATGGTTTGTCCCCAATTTTGCAGCCGCGAAACTGTAGAATCATACCGGTCTAGAGACAGCGTATCCCCGCCTGGTTTCGGTATATAAACAATTGCAAGAAGGAAAAAAAGAAATAGAAACAATCCTTCTTTCCATCGCTTAAAAAAAACAATGACCACGCCCACACCGGCTAGGAGAGCAAGATAGCTACTTCGCGAATAGGTCAGGAGAAGTGCCACACCAACCACACCCATCTGCCATCGAAAGCGCCTGAGCATAAAAGCGAGTATAAATATCGTCAGCACAAGGAGTATCCCAACGTAGTTAGGATCAAGAAGTGTTGCAAATACGCGGTAGTAATGCGGATCCCAACCTAAGTACCAAAGGTTCCGCAAGTCCGGATACCACACAAACTGCACAAGTCCAAGCGCGCCCAGCACCACGCCCATACTCGCAAGCCACCAAAGCCAGAAGCGGGCAGATAACGGGCTAACCAGAACAGCACCGTAAAAGAGCGCGTACACCACCCATCGCACAAGATATAAACTCCCTTTGCTCATTACCCCAGTCGATACGACCCCGGCAAGCGTAAACAGCGCGATCGGACGGACCAATTTCAACTTACAGAACTTTCTAAGCAAGCCGTGACGAATAATCGCAACAAGAATCATGAATGAGACTGCGATATCCTGAACATACAGAATAACCCCACCACCCAAAGGGATTGCCCCTAATTGGCCCAAAACCAAGCTTATCCATAATAAAATTACCGGCAACATCATAATTTCCAAAGTTTTGCGCGTACGAGAAACGAATGAAAGCTCATCATAAGAGCAACCACTATTCCTGCCATCCCGTCCAAAAACCCCAAACGCCAGAAGTAATTGACAAAAAGCTTGGGCATTGGCTTACCTACAATTGTCCATGCAGGTTCTTTTATTCCATGATCATGAAGATATTGGGCATAAAGCGTTGAGTATCGGTTAATTTTATCTAGAAATTGTGCGACGTTTTGATGGGGGTAGTGGAGGAGGGGATGCGCGAGTGTACCCACTTTCCCTTCAATCTTCCATTCTTCGTGCACCGGCTGTACCCATTTCCCGGCATCTTTTCTTGCAAGCCGCAAAAGTCGTACATTTGCCGTCTCCCCATGCGCTAACCATCGTCCAAATAAATAGTCTTTTCTTTTTATGTAAAGGCCTTTATATACTGTCCTCACGGCTTGCCTAATCTCACTCGCAAGCTCCTCCGAAACCACCTCATCGCTATCCACAAAAAGCACCCACTCTCCTTTTGCTTTCGCGAGCCCAAAATTCCTCTGCGCTGCAAAATCATCATTGAGTTTACGCACAAATACCTTCGCACCAAGCTTTTTTGCAATACCAATCGTTCCGTCCGTTGACGCATCATCAACTATAATCACCTCGTCACACCACTGAATGCTTTTGAGACAGCGCTCAATACCTTTCTCGTCGTTCCGGGTGAGTACAACAGAAGTGATCATTTGATACAATTCTAGCACACCATGAAATTCAATCGGATCTTTCTTCTTATATGTATTATCTATCTTCTAGGATTCTTTGGCCACGCATTATTCGTGCAAAAAACCGTCTATGGCGATGGGATTTTCTATTTTTCTTGGCTTCGATCAGTTGTGGTAGATCACAATATAAATTTTGCCAACGAATATGCCCACTTCGGCGTGAATACTCCGGGCAATAAGCATCCCATCGGCGCGCCTCTCTTCTGGCTGCCGTGGTACGCGCAGGCACATACAATCATTGGCGGAACCGGCTATGAATTTCTCTATCAACTGCTCGCCGGCTTTCTTTCCGTCCTTGCTGCTCTATCGGGACTTATCCTGCTCTACCGGCTTTTAGCGCGAGTCTTTTCACAAACTGCAAGCGCGCTTGCCGCCATAAGCATCGCATTAACCACGAACCTCCTTTTCTACGGTTCTATCGATCCGGTCAATAGTCACGCAATTTCATTTTTTGCAGTTACCGTATTTCTCTCTTTTCTCTACTCTAAACACATATCGCCGTTTTTGACGGGCTGTGCTTTGGGTTTCTGCGCTCTCGTCCGGCCGCAGGACGCCGTGCTTGGTTTACTCGCACTCCCAAAATACACGAAAATGTTTTTTCTCGGAGCAGTGTTAACCTTCTCCGTGCAACTCCTTGCCTGGTACGCTCTTTACGGTACTCCATGGAGGAGTCCGTATCTGACCGGAGGAGAATCATTCACCTGGTGGTCGCCGAACTTTTTCAATGTTCTTTTCTCCCCCACCAACGGGCTTTTTCTTTGGACACCGATCACCCTTCTTGCTACCCTGGGATTTATATTTTGGAAAGATAAGCGACGTGTGTGGTTTCTTGCACTATTTATACTGCAAGTAACCATCGTGGGTTCCTGGAGCATTTGGTGGCAAGGTGCCTCCTACTCCGGCCGGATGCTTGTTTCTACTCTTCCGGTCCTCGCCTTTGGCCTTTCGGCTCTCTACGGGAAACTTATAAGCATTGGCCTCCAGTGGAAATCAATAGTACTTGCAATCATCGGGCCGCTCACCATCATCAACATCCTCCTTATCATTCGGTTTCTTCTCCGGACCTGACCGGCAGGGCCTCCCGGTCTTCATAGATTGCAATTTCTCCGTCAACAGCAAGTTGCCGGTACCGTTTTGTATCGGCAAGCAAGGGATTATTCGGTTTTGTAATTATGTACCGTACGCCCGCGTCTTTTAGCCTCGGACTGATGATGGAAGGAATTGCGACACCCGTAGGATCGCGCGCGAACACACCGAAGGACTGTTGATGTGATCTTTTGACCATAGACGCGTATCCGTCTACCGCAGATAGACCATAGAGCATACCAAGTGTAGGCCGGAGAATTTTAAACTGCCATGCACTCTCACCGGGATCATTAAACTGTCCGAATGGAATTTTCCCCGGATACGGATAGATGGCCGGGTCAGTGTAATATCTATAGTTGTCTATCTCTAATTTCCAAGACGAAATGCGACCGCGCGCTTCTTCCTGCCATCCTCGAGCAGTCCTCTCGGCTATCGTCGTCACGTTTGTCTGCCCGTAGACGTAAAGATCGATAAAGAAGACCCCTAATACTATAGTTTTTGCAACCAAACTCGACCGCAATCTCGCTATAGCCAAAGCCGCAAAAATCCCTAATGCCCCAAATAACGAAAAATTATATAAAAGACTCTCTGAAATAATTTTCCGTTGTTGCCAGGGTAAGGAAGCAATTTTTTCAAGTAACCTCCCGGGGAAAAAGTATGGAAGTGTAAGGTGTTCCCAAGGAGCCGAAGCCATGAGTAAAAACATGAAACTAATGATAAAAATATATCTGTTTTGTTGCGCCTTTCCTGCAAGGTAGTCAGCCGCGACCATAGTAGTGCCGGCCAACCCAAAACTCCAAAAAAACAAAAATTGCACCGGCTCCCGAAACCACGCGACTGCATACTTCCCCATAGCCATGAGGAGCGAAATAGATGCGACCGCAATAAAAAATCTCCCGATCTTCGTTTGCAGCGCCAAGGGCAACAGGAGGAGCGGCAAGATCCCCACGTATCCATGCATGCTCCCCGCCTGGATCCACGCGGTGCCGCGGGAAAGATTACCGACAATACCGGGAATAACAAGGCGTAGTAAGGATAATGGGTGTATGGAATCAATCCCGGAAACACCAAAATTGCTGCCCACCCGGGTGGAGTTGAGAGCAAACCACAGAAATGGGATCACTTGCACACTCGTAACAACAACCACAAAAAACGCTGCTTTTACAACCAATTGAAACTTCGACTTTTCAAATATCGCGTAGGCTGCCAGCATGAGCCATGTGTAAAACGTGAGTTGGGGGTGTCCCGAAATAATCTGAAAACTGGACGCAAGAACAAAAACAACAAGCCGTTTTTTCGTGGGAAGTCCCAGGTACCGTATCCACGTAGCCAAAACCCACGGAACAAGAACCGCCACTTGCAGAATCGGGACGTTATTGGCATAGACCACCAACGACCCGCTAAAGCCAAAGACTATGGCGCCGGCAAGAGATGCAAACCTTCCCAAGTTTAGTGTCCGCCCCAAAAAATACATTCCCGTGCTTCCCGCCAAAAAGAGTACAAGGATTCCCACAGTCAACGCCCGAAACGGAGGGAGAACGAGATACAGAAGGTTCAACGGGTGAAGTACGGCAAGGTTGATGTCCGCAAAAAACGGAGTTCCGGAAAATATATACGGGTTGTTGAGTGGAAATTTTCCCTGGAGAAGTTCTCTTGCTAAATACACTTTGGACGGAATGTTTACCAGAAGATTATCACAGCAGTACCAGACTTCCCCACCAACAATCTGCCGCCAAAAAAAGATGAGCCAGAATGCGATCAGAATACCAATACCGAATCTGCGATAACGTTCCATATTTTTGCTTTTCGATACGCTTCCTCTTTATTGTATCCGCAATAATACCAATTCGAAACACTGATAAGCGTAACTACTTTTGTTGATTTCGGATCAAGCACCATCTTACCAATAGCACAAATATCCTCAAATCGATACTCGCTCTCGTCGTCCCTGCCGAAATAAGAAAATTGCATGGTTCCAATGCCTTCTTGTTTTGCCCAACGCATCACATCCGGTAATGCCTGCCCCCAGTCGAGATTACTATCAGCAAGCACCTCATAGCGCCGCTCCCGCGGACCCACAAGCTCATTTGCGTACGATATAAAATGCGGGTACTGCCAGATCGTACCGACGATTTGCCACAGCAGAAAAAATACAAGTATTTTTTTCCTTACTCCGGCAGCCGCCACAAGAGCCAGAAACGGAATTGCCGGCAACACGTACCGGACGAGCGGTCCCATACCCATAAAGGAAGCTATACCGATTATACCGGCAGCAATTGCCGCAAACCGGCGCGCGCGGGACACCCCAAACAGAACGAGAATAAGAAACGGAATGGGAATCTTTCGCAAAACGTTGACGATCATAAAATACCACTGCGACCGGTCGTAAATTGCGCCGTCAAAGAACACCATCGCCGGTTTCCCGAACCGCAGCATATTGTTTTTGATTGTTGCGGCGTACGTCCCAAGCGGCAACGGCTGCCTCTGTAAAAACAGTACTGCTCTTTCAATGGGCGGTACATTGTGATCCCTCGCGTATTGTATGAGTCTCACTGACAGGCGTCCGGCATCTTCCCGCTCCCGTATGACCACGTCCCACGTAAACAAATACGACGCCCAAACGACAAAAAGAGCAACAATCGCGCGTCCCAACAATTGTCTCCACCGCATAGGCCGCAGGACCAAGGGGAGAAATACAAGCGAACTCATCTTTGACGAAAGCGCGTATCCGATGCTTAAACCCAAAAGGAGCGGGCGCCGGAAGGTTGCGGCAAGAAATATAAAAAGCGTGACGGCGATATCATTCGTCACGTAGTGGCTATGAGCAAGGAAGGTGGGTTCAAAGGCAAGAAGAGCCGCAGCGACAACGCCGCCCACCCGATACACGGCAATAATGAGAATGACCCCAAGAACCACACTCACCCCGCGTCCTCCCACCCCAACGGCAGTAATAAGCGGCACCAAAGGAGGATTATAGGGATCGCGAAACTCCCGTGTATTCCATATCCGTCGCCCCTCCTCTTTATAAAACACTTCATCATAGGTAGGCGACTCGTTCATCGCACTTCCTATAGAAAGAGCCACAAACGAAAAAAGAATGCAAAAAAGAGCGACTTTCACAAAAGATGTTGGTAGAGCAGGTCAAGTTTTTTAGCACCATGTGCAATATCATGGACGCGGGTGGCGCGTTCCCGTGCTTTCTTACTATACGCCGCCCTCAATGGAGGCTCGTCGATAAAGCGTTTTACTGCCTTCGTTATTGCATCTACGTCTCCGGGAGAGACAACAATTGCGGCGTCGCCAACATTCTCCGGAATGCCTCCTGTATTTGTCGTTACGATCGGCAAACCGGCCGCCTGCGCTTCCAAAAGAACAGTAGAGTATTGTTCTTCCCATGTTTTCGTGGGTTTTGACGGAGCAACAAAAATGTCCGCCTCTTGATACATGTTCGGCATATCGTCATAGGAAACCGATCTCAATTCTACTCCGGAGCGATTGAGTTTATCTTTCTGGCTCCCAGTCCCCACCATAACAAACCGTAAATTATTAGGCAGTCGGAGCGCCATCTCGACAAAATCAAAGACACCTTTATATTCTTCAAGCCTTCCGCAGAAGAGAATTATCCGGACGGTTTTTCTCATCGGTGCCGGGACAAACCGCTTTGTATCGACAAAATGGGATATCACGGTTATCTTATGAGGGTCAGCTCCTTCAGTAAGAAGCGCGTCTTTCGTTTTGTTCGTAAGAGCCACGAAATGATCAAGCTCGCGCCGCGCTCTTTCCTTAAACGCCCGCCTTCCCCGGATTCCTTCATTATTAAACGGAATATTCTCTAAAATCGTTGCGACTACTCTTGCTTTTCTTTTTGCGTCCAGACATTGTTGGGTGTAGTGAAAATACGTTTCGGCCGTATGGATAATGTCAAAGTCATGAAGTTTATTCTCAAGTCCCCAAAGGTAGTGAGCATCGACAAACAGACGATTTAGGACAGGCATCTTATACGGGAACTCCGGAAAATCCATTGGAGAGGGAAGCTTGACGACGGGAAAAGCAAACGAATCGTGATACGACGTGAGCGAACCAAACGCAGTGATGTCATACGTACGTACCAAAGGCTCATACATCTGCATCTCGTATTTATTGAGGAACTTCCCCCGTACGATTGCTATTTTTGGTTTTCCCATACTGTTTTTGGAAGCCATCCGTAATAATAGTTGATGACGCGGATTTTTTCACGGACAAGATGGAACTGCGTGCAGCAGGATCTCGGCGGCTCAAACGCCCTGGTCATCTGATAGCCGCTCACGATAAACGTGACAAAAAGCATTCCCCAAGGCAAGACCCGTGACGTATTTTTTTTCAGGCTTGTGACAATCAGCGCTACGACCACGCTGGTCAATGCTCCATACATCCGCTGCGGCACGCGAAACCATTCTAGTAGCGGTGTAAGTCCGTACCAGGGAGAATACACATAACCGCGGGCGGCGTAGGCAAGGCCAACGGCGAGTAGGATAAGAAGAATCTTTACTTCCCTTCTTTTAGTAATACTTGGCAACCAAACGAGGAAAACAACCGGCAAGCCGATAAAAGCATAATATTCGTACCAGTTGTACCAAAATCCAAAAAACCGTTGCATGAGCGGGCGGTCATAAAATTCCACACCCCACGGCATGACAAACGGCAGCCAGCTTAACCATGCAGGGATCGATCCGCGTGCGGCATCAAATAAGCTAAACCGCTCCATCACCGGCAGCACCTCCCGTATAAACGGCACAAGCTTGATTGCGCTTACCACAACGAATGCTGCTATTGTCACCCTTATCCCCTTTATCCCCCCAATCACCCTTACCACCCCATACCAAATTCCCATAAACAGGAGCCCGTACACATCACCGGTTAAAAACACGATCCCCATGATGGCACCGAGTGCGGCACCGGAAGACGGCCTAAGGAGAAACAGCAAAAACAGAGGATACCATGGGTAACTTAAAACTTTTTCTATATGCCCGGCCGCAACCCTTGCTGCAAACGCTCCGGCACCCATATAGAGAAGCCCTCCCCAAAGAGCGTATTTTGATTTTTGCAAAAACATCCACATAAACATTCCTGCCAAAAAAAGATGAAGGGTTATCACCACCCACCACCCCTCCGGCACGCCGAAGGCAAGCATGGGGAGAAGATATGGCAGGTACGTAACGCCGGAGAGGGGATCACCGAGCACGAAAATTCCGGTCGCTACATACGGATTCCAAAGAGGAAACCGTTTTTCGTTTCGGATGGTATCAACCACATACGAGATAATCGGAAAGTTGGAATCATAATCGCTATCCAGTCGGAACGTCTCCCCCTGCGTCGCCAAAAACACACTCCCAACGTAGAGAATGCTTACGAGAAACAATATCAAAATGCTTCGCATGATGAAAGTAGTATCGGTATCACGCCGTCCATTGCATACACTATGTTGCATTTTCCGCACTCCATCTTTCCCTGCCGGAGGAGGAGATGGCCACGGCATCGCGGACAAATAATGAGGTTGGTCAAATCCGTAGGCTTGCTCAACTGCCACGCGACCATCCTCATTGTTTTTCGTGTTTTCCGGATAATTCTGCGAAACAAAAATTGTATTCCAAAAACCAGATCTTTCAAAGTCTCCGGTTTTGCATTTGCCAAAAGCCGCCACGCCGTTTCATCCAACTCATGAATCTCATCTTGACCCATTGTTCTCATTCCCACACGGATAGGTATCTTCTCCCGCCACTCCATTCGTACATACCACGCGCCTTCGTGCTCCTCAAAAAATCTCCGGAACCAAATGTTTTGAGCAATGAAACGATGGAAAAAACCGCCAAACTGTTCGCCTTCTGTTTTAGGGGAAAACGTAAGGACACCATCCCGGATATCACAATACCAGTGGTGGAAATTCCAACCAAACACCCGCTCAGAGATTGCTGACGGCACTTCTATATATCCCGCTTTCCCGACCCGCATAATCTCGGCAGCAAATCCCACCGGATCATCCATGTGCTCAAAGATATGCGAGGTGATGACATAATCAAATGATTTATCAGGGAAGGGAAGCATCATTCCGTCGGCGACGACCATTGGTCGATCAATCCTGATCTTAAACCCTCCTGCCCGCTCGTGACTCGTGGTAATGTACCGGTCACAGAGCATATCAGCCCGGGGGTTAGGGTTGTCGCCGCTGCCAATTTCCAAAACAAGATCATGCTGTTTTATGTTCATGGCGAATACAACTACGTATTTGTTGAGCGAATTTCTCCCACCGGAACTTTTTCGCCTGCATGATTGCCTTTTTTGAATACTCCATCCGAATTCTTTTATCCGTCATCTTCCTCATAGCTTCTACAAACTTCGTGGTGACGATCCCCCCTTTTCCTACTATTTCCCCCAGCGCTCCTTGGGGGAGCGACACAACCGGAGTTCCGCATGCCATTGATTCAGCCACCGGCAGACAAAACCCTTCCTGAAGTGCCGTCGTTACAAACGCTATTGCACCCCGATAGTACGCAGGCAACTTTTCATCCGGCACAAACCCTAGCATTTTCACACGACTGGCAAGATGGAACTTTTTTATCGTCTCTTCAATTGCCGGGTCCGGCCAATAATCACCACCAACCAAATACAAATCGTAGCCGCGCAGTTTCGCAAAGATTTCTATGAGCGTCGGAATATCTTTGGCCTTATTGAGACTGCCTACAAAAAGGAAGTACGGGTTCGGCCCGACGTACTTTTCTCCGGCGGGGGAGAAAGCCGTATCAACCCCGGGATACGCGACGGTAATTTTTTCTGTCGATAACCCATACTCACGGGTAAGATCAGATTTCGTCGTGTGGGAAATGGTGATAATATGGTCCGCGCGCCGGACAAGATTATCTGTCTGTTTTTTTAGCGTAATTGCGGATTTTCCGTACACCTCAGGATGATAAAAAAATCCAAGGTCATAAATAAACCCTATATTGTACGATGTCTTTGAAAAGGGGACTGCTTGCGACATTCCCAAAAAAACATCCACCGGGCGCTTATGTAATTCAATCGGCAACCAAACGCGCTGCCATCCGCGCATAGGCAAAACGACCTCCTCAGCCCGCCCTTCAAATACTTCGACTATCCCCTGCTCTATCGGTAAAAACGTATAGAGCCTATAGTGATTTATTCGATCCAATTTCGCTAGTGCTGCTAGTGCCTGCTTTGTCACGCGATAGACGCCGACTTTCAGCCGGTCATCCATAATCGATAATGCTCCTGCATCAATCCCAATTACCATAGTGTTTCCCATATTGTCTTTGGCAGCCGGATAAGCTCATAAAACTTCACAGATATCGGCGCCAGACGCCATACAAACAGCAGATGATTTCTCGCGAGATAGTATTCTTTTTGTTTGGACTCATGAGACTCATGTCTAAATCCGTCTATTTCCGTCTGTCGTAGTTCAAATCCTACTTTCTTCGCCCGTCGGCAGATATCCGCATCCTCATAATACATAACGTACGGCTCATAAAATCCACCCGTCGCCTCCCACACATTCCTATGTATCGCCATGAGCGCTCCGGAAATGTACACGTTTCGTGTCATCCCGAGCGACCGAAGGGAGTCGAGGGATCTCTCCGATGCTAGTATCGTCGTCCACCGCTTCGGATCTAAGCTCCCCACCTCCGGCCCGACGACTCCCGGTTCACTTTTTTGCAGCGTATTGCAAAATTTGGTTATGCCTTTTTTCGTAAGCTTCACGTCCTGGTTAAGGACAATCACCCACTGGGCTCCTGCATCAAACGCCCTCTTCATCCCCACGTTCGCCCCCCCGCCATACCCTAAATTTTTTTCTGTATTGTCTACAATCTCCATTGGCCATTCATGGATTGCTGCAATCAGACTCCGCAGAGCTTCATTATCCGGCTTATAGGCAACGACAACGAACCATACTTTTTTCTGATTCATACCTTCTTATAAATCACGAGCATCGCTTCTGCGTGTCCCGTCCATAGCGCAATCCGGTCCAGCAGCCCATAGATAGGCTTCTTCCACGAGGGGTGCATCGACCGGTCGTGATTTTCGTATGATACCGCAATACGACCGAATCCGTGGGGGAGAACAAGTTGATCAAGGGTTTTTAGGGTAAACTGCCACCGGTGTTGCGAGGGAACAAGCGACTGCCACCTTCCCCGTTTTATCCGGCACATAAAACTATTAAAATTCGGGACGCCAATAACGAGCGTTCCCATATTTCCTAAAATTTTGCTGCATTGACTGATGATTTCTTGCGGATCTTTGAGATGTTCCAGTGCGTGATTAATAACGACGATGTTTATTTTGTCATTCCCGCGCAGGCGGGAATCCAGTCTAATCCCGAAATGCTTCTTCGCTGCTGCAACCGACGCTCTGGACGGCTCAAAGCCGATAACGTTATAGCCCATCTTCCTCGCTTCATCAAGTAATAGTCCCACTCCGGCACCTATATCCAGAAGAGTTCCTTTCGGAGCAAACTTGTGAACGAATCCGAGGAGTCTTCGAAACAATGATCGAAACATATCCTGGTGGTCTATGTAAAACTGCACGTCTTCTTGGCGGTAATATCCGATGCGTTTGGCCCTCCGCCAACTGGCGGACTCAATCCGCACCTGCCCGCACACAGTACATTTGACCACGTCGTACAACCCCGAAGTAAAAAGTTGGATAGATATCCGTTGTCCACAGAGGCATGTCATAATATCATACGATTGACAAACTTAACGCGACCGCTATAAGATTGTCAATGCTCGAAAAAACAAAAACCAATACGTCAATCCTTCCATGTATCCAAATGCGAGAGCCAGCACAAACCCCCGCCAGCCGTCTTTATAGCCCTTCTCTTTAATAAATCGGGCCCAAAACATATGGGGGGCATAGAAAAATAATTTTGCAAATGACAGGGTTGCACCCTGCCGCTTCATCTGTCTCGCCGTCATCCATGCATACTTGGTAAATTTTACGAACAACTGCCACTGCGTACGGTACGAGTGGTGATGAATCACCCCTGAGAACTCCCCGATTTCCCTTATTCCCTCTATCACCCTTACCTCTTCATGCAGCGCCTCCGGAGAAATCCGCCCGTACCCCTTCCGAAACAATCTAACCTTGCTGTACCGCTCTCCCCCGTAATGCACCGGCCGACCGAACACATAATTCTGATACGGTATGCGATATGCAACGGGGTTAACCACCTCGGATGGTGGCAGGCTGAACAAAGTGAAGCCATGACTCCTCCGAGGTGAATGAGTAAGCGACTTGATTTCTTGAAAAAGCTTTGGAGAGACCCGCTCATCCGCATCCAAAACAAGAATCCACTCCCCCTTCGCCCTCTCTACCAGTTCCTGCTTCCGCACTCCAAGCGGAGTGCTCCGCTTTTGCGGCACAATCCTTCCGCCAAACCTCTTCACCATCTCCACTGTCCCGTCCGTACTCCCCCCATCTCCCACTAATAGTTCATCCCACAGCCCCGCAACGCTCTCAAGCGCCCCCTCCACCACCTCCGCCGAATTCTCCGTAACCATGATTACTGAGAGAGTCATAGTTAAATTAAGCCTCTACTAGAATTACGAGCAAACTTCCAATATTAAATTTCCTTTCAATAATTGAAAGTAGTCCCCATAGCAATAAGAGTGGAATGTATAAGCATCTGGGTACTAGTCTACCAATCAAACTTTTTGCTCCCAATCGAGCTTTAACAGATCCTTGAATATTTGAGATAAACTCTTGGCGTGGATCCCATGTATATAACTTTTTGATCCGAAAGCCTTCTTTTTGTAAAGCCAAAGAAAGAGAATCGGGATTAAAATGAAAAACGTGGTCAGGGACAGCCCACCAATCCCATCTTTCACCACAAAGATAAGCCATTACACTAGAATGATTCGGAGCTTGAATTAACAATAATCCTGAAGATTTTAGCAACCTTTTTATCTCGCTTAATGTTAATTTGAGCTCGTGGTCATGCTCAAGTACATCAAAACATGAAACACAATCAAAAACTTCTGCTTTAAGATTTAAGGAGGTTATTTTACCTAAGAATAACTTCTGTGCTTTTCCACGCAAGCGTACCTTAGCTTTGCCTATAAGCTTTTCATTTATATCAAGCCCATACAGCTTCCACTTATATCGAGCGGTTTCGCTAAGCGCTTCAAGAAACAAACCGACTCCGCATCCTAGGTCTAAAAGGCTTCCTCCTCTTTTTAGTATTTCTAATTCATGCACTTTCTGAACAAATCTCTTTTTTAGCTCTCGGGCTTGTTTCTGATAATTTAACATATAAGCATCAGAATACCATTCTTTATTAATTGAAGCGGCCTCTTCCTTACTATCACAACCAGTGAATAGCAAATGACATTTATTGCAGGAATAAATTACATAATCATTAATTATCTTATAGGTCTTTATTTCTGCTGAACCGCAGTAAAGACATGAATATTTTAGATATGTCATATTTTCCAGTATATCATTTTAAACGCTGTTCAAACAATAACTCTCCAAAAAAGATCTAATTGCATAGCGTAACAATCCCTGATATACTATAAGATATGTCCGTAAACTAACGGGCCTTTATTTTACAAAAATGAAAAGGTTCTTACTACTTTTTATAGTACTTCTTTTCTTTGTCTTCCGTCTTCCCTTAACTACTGCTGCCGTAGTTTTTTCTGATTCCTTCTCTGGAGGATATAACACTTCCTTATGGTCAATTTATCCTGGTCATTTCGCCCCAATTTCCACAGGATTCGGTATCGCGGTTGACCCGGCCCACTCAGGTGACTATTCCAGCTTGGTCCATGATGAAGCACTACCTAAGGACGTAACTATAAAAATCGACATGAAAATAAATTCATTACCAGCATCAGATATGGGAATTTTCATAAGCAATACTGCATTTAATCAATGGAAAAATGCTTATATGTTTGGTGTGGGCCATGGAGCTACTCCAAATACGATACTATTACGTGACTCAAATATCCCAAGCGGGACCACTGGATCCTGGAGTCCTTCGGTTGGTATTCATCATATAGAGCTAAATATCTCCGGTGCTGGCAATTCTACAATAACTCTAAAAGCGAATGGAACAACGTTACTTACATGGACAAGCAGCAGCTTAGATTTTAGCGTTAATAAAATCATTTTGAGCTTATTTGGTACTAATTCTGAATTCGCGAATTTTCAACTGTGTGATAGCTCAGGCTGTGTCGCACCAACACCAACACCTACTCCAACCCCAACTCCCACCCCCACCCCAACACCCACTCCCACTCCTACCCCTACCCCCACCCCAACCCCCACTCCCACACCTCCGGTTATCATCATCCCCGGCATGTTTGCGTCGTGGAACAAAGACGCAGTTTTGGAAAATAAAACCGTCACCCAAAGTAACTGGAAAATCAATTCCATCGTTCGGGAATACGACGGCATCAAAAAAACATTGACGGACATGGGATTTGTGGAAAACACGTCACTGTTTGTCTATCCCTTTGATTGGCGCAAGAAACTGGAAGACGCAGCCGCCGAACTTGATGCGTATATCACGGCCAAGATTCCCGGTAGCCAAAAAGTCGATCTCGTCGGACACTCGCTGGGCGGCATGGTGGGCAGGATTTACGCACAAAAGTACGGAACAAGCCGTGTCGGTAAGCTCATCACCGTGGGTTCCCCCCACCAAGGCGTACCGCAAGCCTACAAAACGTTTGCAGGCGGAGAAATAGACCGCGAAAACACTCTCCAGTGGCTCGCGCTCAAGCTCATCCTCATTCTTAACCGCGGCGCAGGAAAAACCGACCGGCAGGTGGTCGCCGACTGGATGCCGGTGACGCGCGATCTTGTCCCCATCTATACGTTCCTCACGAGATTAAGTGACGGGTCCACGGTGGACAGTAGCACCATGACATACAAAAACGACACGCTGCTGACCTATCAATCCACTTTTTCTACGCTCTTCCCGCTTTTTCAATCCATCGCCGGCGAATCAGCCCAGACACTCCAAGGCTTCACCGTTAATCCCCCGACTGCTTCCGATATTACAAACAGCATGTATCCTGACGGGCGTCCTGCCGGAGAAGCCAAAGCCATCGGGGACAGCACCGTCGTTTCCCAAAGCGCGAAGGCAGATAGTGATGTAAAAGTGCTCAATGCCAGTCACGGCGAGCTTATATACAAAAGGAATGGGATTAAGGAAGTACTATCAAGTCTGGGGTATAGCGTTGCCGATAGCAGCGTCACCGAAAGCCGCGCGACCAGCCTGTCTCCGTCCCTCCTCTTTTTCATTAAATCCCCGGCAACCATGACCGTTGAGTATAAAGGCGGTACAACGAGCGAAACAGACGGTATGATTTTTCTGGAAAACGCCGAGAGCGGCACGTATACGCTCAAAGTCACCGGCACGGGGAAGGGAAAATATACTGTGGTCGTGGGACAAATTACTGCGGATAATGATTATTGGGACACCATCACCGGAGAAATTACGAAAGAGCCTGCTTCTTCCCAGACCGATTACTACACCATCAATTACCCAAGCAGCCCGCTTTCCCCCACCGGCAGTAAGCTCGGCACCGGCGGCGGATCATCCGGAGGAGGCACGACGTCATCAACCACCTCCACTTCATCAACGACTCCTTCTTCATCGCCAGCAAGCGGCATCATCAACTGGCTCACGGACGTTCTGGGCATAACGACAGAAGCAGAAAGTTCTTCTAGCGCCTCGCCGTCGGGAGCGCCCGCAGAAAAATCTTCTGCTTCCTACCAATTCCCCCGTCCTAAAAATCCATTCACGTTCATGTGGTGGTTTTTGGGCAGCGGCCTCTTCCTTCTCCTTCTCGCCTGGATTCTTCGACGCTACCGCAAGCTATAAAAAGGAGGCGTAATGAGACCGGCTTGGGAAAACGGCCAATAACGGAAAAACGCTTTTCCGATAAAATCTTCTTTGGCTATCGGCCCAAACTCCCGCGAATCTGAGCTGTGGCCGCGATTATCGCCGGAGACAAAGTAGCGCCCTTCCGATACGATGATCTCCCCCTCTTCCCGAAGATAATTTCCGCCGCTTATGTATGTCCCGGGAGTCAGGTAAAGCTCCTCCAATTTCATACCGTTAACGTAATAGCTTCCCGCTTTGAGAGCAACACGATCGCCCGGCTGCCCGATGATGCGCTTGATGTAATCGATATCTTTATTCCTTGGCGATTTAAAAATCACGACGTCTCCGCGCTTGGGCTCTCGCAATTTATACTCGATTTTATTGGTCAGAATATACTGCCCGTTATGGAAGTTGGGCTCCATGGACGCCCCGTTTATCTCCTGCGGCGACATAATGAAGAGATAAATCATCACCATGATAGCCAGAATCACGACGATTCCCTGTAAAAAATCGAATATTGCTCCAATCGCTTTTTTTATGATGTCCATACTGCTGCAAATCCAGTGTAGGTGATATACTATGCTTGGTCAAGACGATGTTTGGGGCTCATAGCTCAGTTGGCTAGAGCGTTGCATTGACATTGCAAAGGTCTCAGGTTCGAATCCTGATGGGCCCACAAGGAGGATTAATTGGAGCTTTCCTTTTTATCTCCCAGACGGAGGTGGATGAGTTTGAGAGTTTTACTGGTTTGCTCAAGACTTCCGCGGATCACAAAAACCAACCGCGCTTCTACTTTTGACTGTGTAATCTTTACCAAACCGTTGACGGACTGGGCAAGATCCTTTGCAATAGTATCAAGTTCGTCACTATGAATCCTCTCGACTTTGTGTAAAGGTCCTTTATTGTATTGAGCCTTTAGCCTACGCGCTAAATCCTCTGCCCTTCTCACCGATGCGCTTTCAGAGAGGATCGTTTTATAGGCATCCACCATGAGCTTGATTTCGCCTAATCCCGCAATCGCTCTCGCGTGTCCCTCGCTGATAGCCCCGGATATGAGACCGTCTTTAATGGCATCCGGAAGAGCCATGAGCCGCATAGTGTTACTGACATAGGATTCACTCTTGCCGACCCGCTTGGCTATCTCCCCTACCGGAAGCCCGAATTCTTCAATCAACCGCTGAAACGCCTGCGCGCGCTCAATGGGGTTGAGATCCTCGCGCTGGACGTTTTCGACAATTGCCATCTCGAGCATACCCCTGGCTGTCGTTTCCCGTATGACCACCGGCACGGTTACGAGTCCTGCGAGTCTGCTTGCCCGCCAGCGCCTCTCGCCTGCTATGATCTGATACCCGGCCGGAGTTTTGGCTACTACGAGTGGCTCGATAATACCGTGTTCTTTGATGGAATTGACGAGGTCTCCCAGAGAATCCGGAGGAATAAGCCCGCGGGGTTGGAGCGGATTGGGCTGAATCATTTCAACTTCCATCTGAAGGATGTGTTGCGTATCAACCATGAGTTGTTTGGGGCAGGACCGAAATAAACTGATTCCCACGTTTCATATGAAATTGGACCAAGCCTGGTACAACCGCAAAAAGAGTAAAATCTTTTCCCATCATGACGCCACTCCCCGGATGCACTTTTGTGCCTTTTTGCCGGATGAGAATACTGCCGGGTTTTGCAGCCTGTCCGCCATAAATTTTAACGCCAAGTCTCTTGGATACAGAATCTTTATTTCCTTTTGCTGTTCCTCCGGCTTTTACGTGTGCCATATTATTTTTTCGTTAAAACAAAAAATTTTCTCTTTACTATTGCCTGTGGTCTACTGTAAGAAAGTGGGCCTAGAGTAACAGTATAGCCAATGATTTCACACCTGTCAATAACATTTTTCACGAAATATATCCTGCCACCAACGGCGTATTCCGGCAATGCAATGACTACTTTTCCTCCGGGTTTGAGTATATGATGCCAATCCCGTAAACAGCCTATATATAATTTCTCTAAACCTTTCATGATATTCTTTACGTTGCCATTCCCGCCACTAGCGGGTCCCATAAATGGCTCGGTTACGATGGCATCAACGGATTCATTTGCTATGTGCTGGGCAACATGCGTCGCATCACTGACAAAAAACTTTATGACAGGGCGAGGCCTTGTCAGTCCAACGAGCCATTCGATATTCTTTTTCGCTTTACCGATGACTTCTTCTGACTGATCACTTCCGATTACTTGCCAACCGGCAAGGAATGCTTCTCCCAATATTGTCCCCATGCCGCAAAACGGATCCAGGAGGACTTTAGACTTTCCCGCCTGCAACGCTTGATGCGTAGCATTTGCGGGCAGGTGACTTTCGACTTTGGACTGTTTTGCAAGGTTCACCGCCATCCGTGCTACCTTTGGCGGCAGCATACCGGCCTTGGGATCGGCATAGGGCCTCCCGTAATCGCGTTCGTTCCACTCCTGGAAATCCTGCACCGCCGTCGTTTCTCCGACGATAAACCCATCTCCACCTGCAACAATGACCAGCTCACGTATATGTTGCTTGGTGATAACGACGCTTGTTAGGACATTTCCGTCGTGCGGCAGCACGTATCGTGCGCGTATCCCACCTTCAAGGAGTGCCTCTTTCATCTGCCTGAGCGTTTCCGTATCCGGGGTAGCAGTACTCCCATAGACACTTATCCCAAATGTCAGCTGCTCACCCAAGCCTTCCAGATACGGAAGCAACTCTCGTGCAGCAAGCTTTTGGATTCTCCCTTTCTCACGGGCAATTTTGACTGTCCCGCCAAGGGCACGGAGGAACTCCGCGGGATTATCTTCCGGGAGAAAGCCTTCTCCGCGGGCTACATCCGGAGTCAATCGCGTCACTGGTTTATCAGCAAACGCTTCCAGTTCAGAAAGCGAAAGGTCATGCGTCCTACCAAAAATGAAGAGCCAAGAGCTCATGCGTGGATTTGGGTAATACGAAGTTTCGTAAGCTTAGCGCGGAATCCGACGTGTCTCCTCTCCCGGACTTTGGATTTAAACCGGCGCACGTCTACCTTTTCTCCTTTATAGTGTGAAACAATAATCGCTTTCACCGTAGCGCCTTTCACCGTCGGAGTACCGACTTTGGTCGCATCATCTTCGCTTACTAAAAGCACTTCAGAAAACGTGACCGCCGCTCCTACCTCACCGTCCATAAGAGGAACGTCAACTTCGTCGCCGACGCTTACTTTATATTGCCCTGATCCGATTTTAACAACTGCAAACATGAAGCTATTCTACCAGTCCTGGAGTCCTATTGCAACGGAGCGCCCAAAGTATGCCGAAACAAACCGAAAGCGACAGAAGTGAGCTGCCGCCGTAGGAAACCAGAGGAAGCGTTATGCCGGTGATCGGCACTAAGCCCATATTCATTCCCGCGTTTATCACAATTTGCGAAAGGATCATGCTGAAAAGTCCGACGCTAAAGACAAACGGCACCACGTCCTCGATGACACCGGCTACCAAAGGCCTGATAATACGCCAAAGGAGAGCTCCGTACGCCAGGAGCAAAATAAATCCGCCAAAAAATCCGAGTTCTTCTACAAGAGTTGCAAATATAAAATCCGTATGATACTCCGGCAAAAACCGGAAGTGGCTTTGCGTACCCCGGCCGAGCCCTCTCCCGAACAGTTGGCCGCTACCGACGGCAATCATAGATTGGATAGCATTGTACCCCGTGCCTTTGGGATCTATTCCGGGGTTTAAGAATGTATTTATACGGGCTTGTTGATAATCGCGAAGTCCGCGCCAGCCGATGGGGAGAAGAAGTGACGCTACAAAAAAACCAATGATGACGTATCGGATGGGAAATCCGGCTGCAATCATCATCGATAACCACATAACGGCGTAGACAATACTCGTCCCGAGATCCGGCTGACGGAACACGAGAAGAAACGGGACGACAAAAATCCCACACTGGATGAGAAATCCCTTGAGCGTTCGCGGCGGAAATGCTTTCATCGCCCAGGCAAAGGCAAGAAGGAGAATGGGTTTGACAAGTTCAGAAGGTTGGAGCTGTACACCAGCGACAACAATCCACCGGGTAGCGCCTCTGATCGTCGGACCAAGATAGGAAAAAGCAAGGAGCACAAGCGATAAAAGATACGTAAAAGGCGCCGCCCAGAGAAGGAGCGCATGGTCCAAAGCAGCAACAAGCGCTCCCGTAACAAGAGCGATACCAAGAATCCC
>Ga0080064_1002684_pt1 | contig 29030 bp, 28 predicted proteins | sample Subgrocontami54m_FD_69260 | JGI IMG/M metagenome (GOLD analysis project Ga0080064, IMG submission 69260) | Subsurface groundwater microbial communities from S. Glens Falls, New York, USA - GMW46 contaminated, 5.4 m (SPADES assembly) (version 2) ...
CCCATAAGGGCGTGATCCCGCGGCCGCACGCCCTTACGGGCGTGATCCACCGCGCGCTTACGCGCGCGACTCCACCTGCCGGAATAGCGGTTGACGGGACACTAGTTGCAGGAGGACTCGCAGGTGTCACCCGGTGCAAGGGTCGCCGTCCTCGCGCTCGGCCTGGGAGTCATCGTCCTCTGCGGCGTGGCTTCGTGGATCATCCGGTCGATCTACTTTCCGCGCCGGCGCAGGGGGAGATGGTGGCCCGTTCGACCGGAGACGGTCGGGTCGAAGATGTGGCCCTTCGTGGGGCCAAAGGCCGTGGCCATCGCCGTCGTGATCCAGACCGTCGCGGCCCTGTGGTACTTCCTCCCTCCGCCGTGGCCGCCCTGGGTCGACCTCTCACTCTACCTCCTCGCGTTCTTCGCGATGCTCGCAACGCTGTACCGCACCGAGGTCCGCGGCATGCCGGAAGGATGGGTGCGCCACCGTCCCGACCCTCGCGGCGACACTCCGCACAATCGAAGCGCTGAGGAGTAGGTCCCCACGCAACGCGCGGGGAGGTGATCCACGGGAACCTCGAGATCCGGCCCTATCTCTCCCGCGGTCGCCGGCCCACCTCCACCACGGCCTCCGCGAAGGCGGTCGCCGCCGCCTTGCACGCGTCCAGCTCCCCCGCGAGCCAGGCCGCGGCGAAGTTTGTCTCCGTCGGCGGGGGGAAGACCCGCGCGGCTGTCACCGCCGCCGCCTTCAGCGCGGCGTCCATCCCGATCGTCGCCTCGATCGGCGGGGCCACCAGGTACGCCATCGAGCTCCCCTGCGGGAGCCCCGCCTCCCTGGAGAGGTACGTGCCGAGGCTCGAGATGACGTGCGGGAAGACCGCGATTTCCCCGCGCTCGTCGGCCCGGTAGAAGCGGGCGTCGTGCTCCAGGCAGCGGATGAGCGCCCTCAGGCCCTCCTCCACCTCGTCGGGGCCCGCCCCCGCAAGGACGCCGAGGATCTCTCCCGACAACCGGCCCGACGCGTGGGCAGCCCCCGCGTAGAACGATCTCGCGAACACGACGTCGACCGGGGCGTGCTTGGTCGCCTCGTCGAGCGCGACGTAGGTCGGATCGTCCTGGTCGCAGGTGACGAGACCCAGCGCCGTGTGACGCTCGGGGTCCGCGCCGTACGAGGCGAGGACCGAGGCGTGCGCGGCGTGGATGCGCCGCACGGCGAGGATCTTCGGCGGGATCGGCTCGAGGATCACGGCGCGATCTCCACCAGCCGCTCGCGCCTCTGGGGCGCGCGGTATCCCGTCCCCGCCGCCTCGCCCAGCTCCGCCCGGAGCGCGGAGAGGTCCAGGCGCACCCCCGAAGTCCGCTGCGCCATCATCGCGCCGGCGAGGAGCGCGAGCCGTTTCGCGGCCTGCTCGGGGGGCGTCCCGCGCGCGTGGATGTTCGACATCATGTTCCGATCGCCGTCCGTCTTTCCGACCCGCGGCTCGAAGACGAGATAGGCCGAGAGGCCGTCTCCTGTCCCCAGGCCCGGACGCTCGCCGAGCAGGATCGCCGCGATCTTCGCCCCGACCTCCTCGCCTATCTCGTCCTCCAGCCAGACGCGGGCGAACTTCGCGCAAATCGGCGTGCCCACCTTCCAGCCCCGCGCCTCGCACTCCCGCGTGAAGGAGCCGAGGAGCGCCAGACCCGAGCCCATGCAGGCCACCGCCGAGAGGCCGTCGGCGAGGATGGGCTGGACGTCGACCGGCCGGGCCGCCTTCTGCCGGAGGAGCTGGACGGAGTCGGGGTGGAGCCGCCGGCCCAGGTCGGGACGCAGCAGGAACTGGTGATGGTCCTGGACCTGCGATCGGAGCGGCAGGAGCTTCTGCGCCTCCGCCCAGTCGTCCGGCAGCACCGCCTCGACGGCCTCGTGGGCCACGGCCAGCTCCGCCTGGAACTGGAGGACGACATCGGTCGCGTATCGGGTCCCGACGTGGCCGATTCCGAGGAGCGCGGTCGTGTGCGTCGAGGCCTCCTCGGCGAATCGGCCGCGCGTCCGCGGCGACGGGAAGACGCGCGCGGGCGGGGCCTCGATCGTCGGGAGCGCGGGCGCCGGAGGCAGCGGGTCCGCGGCGCCGAGCCGCGCGCGCAGGACCTCGATCAGGGTCGTCGTCACGCTCATCGGATCACCCCCGGATCGCCGAACCTCTCGCCGGGCCCCTCCCCGTCCAGGACCCCGACCTCCTGCAGCCACGCGTCGAACTCCGGCGCCGGCCGCTTGCCGAGCAGCCGCCGCACGGAGGGGATGTCGTGGTACGAGGTGGACTGGTAGTTGAGCATGATGTCGTCCCCAACGGGAAGCGACATCAGGTAGCAGCAGCCCGCCGCGCCGAGCAGCACCTTCAAGCTCTCCAGCTCGTCCTGGCTCATGTCGGCGTGATAGGTGAAACACGCGTCGCACCCCATCGGCAGGCCGAGGAGCTTCCCCATGGAGTGGTCCTCGAGCGCGGCGCGGGTGATCTGCGGGCCGTTCTCCAGGTACTCGGGGCCGATGAAACCGACGACGGTGTTGACGATGAACGGGCGGTAGCGGCGGGCGAAGCCGTAGCAGCGCGCCTCCAGCGTGAGCTGATCGGCGCCGTGGTGGGCCTGCGACGAGAGCGCCGATCCCTGGCCCGTCTCGAAGTACATGCAGTTCGGGCCGCGCGACGTCCCCTTCTCCTTCATCTTGTCGTACGCCTCGTCCATCAGCGCGACGGAGATGCCGAAGGCGCGATTTCCGAGCTCGCTGCCCGAGAGGGACTGGAACATCAGGTCCATGGGGCAGCCGAGGTCGAGCGCCTTCATCTGCACCGTGACGTGCGAGAGGACGCAGTGCTGCGTCGGGATCCGGTTGCGGCGCGTGAGGTCGTCGAGCGCCCTGAGGATCTGCACCGTGGACTCGGGCGTGTCCGTCGCGGGGTTGACCCCGATGACGGCGTCTCCGCACCCGTACGAGAGCCCCTCTCGTGTGCTCAGGAGGATCCCCTCGACGTCGTCCGCGGGGTGGTTGGGCTGGATGCGCGAGGACAGGCGCCCGGGGAGCCCGAGCGTGTTGTTCGCGCGCGTGACGACCTCGCACTTCGCGCCGACGACCATGAGGTCGAGATTCGACATGAGCTTGCAGACCGCCGAGGCCATCTCCGGCGTGAGGCCGGGCGAGACCGAACGGATGCGGGTGCCCGTGGTGGGCGTCTCCAGGAGCCACTCGCGGAACTGACCGACGGTCAGGTCCTTGACCGCGGCATAGGCGGCCTCGTCCAGGGAGTCCTCGACGAGGCGGGTCAGCTCGTCCTGCTCGTACGGGATGACGGGGTTTTCGCGAAGCTCGCGCAGCGTGAGCCCGGCCAGGACGGCGCGCGCGGCGACGCGCTCCACCGCGCTCCGCGCCGAGATCCCCGCCTGGTCGTCCCCGGACTTCGGGGGATTGGCCTTGGCGAGGACCTCCTTCACGGAGCCGAACTGGTGGACCGTCCCCCGCATCGTGGCGGCGAGCTTCACGGGATCCCCTGCTGGATTTCTCGAGACCGGAGCCTGCTCACGTACTCCGCCGCGCCACGGAGGGCAAGCGATTCCTGCCCGTCAGCGCGCATCGACGCGCACGGGGACGCCGAGGTGCGTCCGGAATCGTGCCTCGTATCCCCACTTCTTGAACGATCTGGGTCCGTCGCGCACTTCACCTACCAGGCGGCCGGCGTTCGGCCGAAGCCGTCGTAGGATGCGGAGGAGGCTGTCGTGATGGCTCATCGTCTGGCGCGGACGTCGATCTGCGCCGTGGTCCTGCTGGCATCGTGGTCCTGCACGTCGTCGCCCGGATTCCGAGAGCAGGCGTACTACTCGCTCCAGCAGGGGGGAGAGAAGGTCGGAAAGGGCCGCCAGCAGCGCGTCGCCGCCGACGCTGTCCGCCTCGACGAGTTTCTCTCCGCCTACCGGTTCGATCTCTCCGCGTCCGGGAGCGCTCCGTTGACGGGGCGCCTTCTTGTCGGGGGCACGGGGACCGACCGGGAGTGCGGCCAGGCGTACCTCATGCTGGCGCTCACCGCGCCCGAGGCGAACGAGGCCAGTGCGCCGCCCCGCCGTTGGGCCATCGCGATCGACGCCAGCCACTCGATGGGCGACGGGAACCGATGGAAGCTGGCGACCTCCGCGGCCGCTCGCCTGGTCGCGAGGCTGCGCGGACAGGATCGGGTGACGCTGATCACGTTCGCCGACCAGGCGAAGACGGTCCTCGACTGGGGGAGGCCCGCCGACGCGCAGGCCGCGATCGCCGGCCTCGCGGCGAACCCCGCCTTCGGAGGGAACGGGCACGCTGCGGGGCTCGCCGCGCTCGACGAGGCGCTCTGGACGGTTCGTCGCACGGGCGGCCAGGCGAGCGGGTTCTTCGTCAGCGAGCTGGAGGGGGCGACCGAGGACCTCCCGACCTGCCTCGACGTCGTCCGCCGCGCGGGTGCGGACATCAACGTCCTCGGGCTTCCGGGCGGGAACGAGACGCTCCTGCGCGAGTTCGCGCGCGCGGGGGATGCGGCGGGGAGCTACGTCTTCCTCGCCGACGAGGGGGCGATCGAGCGCGAATTCGGGCAGAAGCTGTGGAGCCTGTTCGACGTCGCGGCGCGGGACGTGAATGTGCGTATGCTCCCGGAAGACGGCTCCCCGCTCGACTCCGCCGAGGACAGCGAGGAGGTCCTTGCGGGCTGGCGCGAGTGGAAGCAGCCGACCTCCAACCCGGACCCCTTTCGCATCGCCCGCATGGGCCCTGGCGAGACGTGCGTTCGGTTGTGGCGGGTCCCCCTCCCTCGGGCCGGCGCGACACTCGTGGTCCGCGCGCGCGTCACGGGGCTCGACGCGGCGGGGAGGCCGTTCGCGTTCGACCTGGCGGCGAACCGGGGCTATCTCATGCCGAATGCGGCCGACCCCGACAGCCGCGCCCTGCTGAAGGCGGTCACGATTGCGCGGGAGGTCCAGGTGCTCCGCCAGGCGATCAATTTCGGGTGCGTCTACGGGAGGAAGAGCTTCTCGGACGTGATGGCCCAGGTTCGGGGGATTGCCTCGGACGTCCGAGAGGCGCAGGCGACGCTCCAGGACCCCGAGTTCGCCCGCGACTTGGAGCCGCTGGAGGCCGCCTCGCGCCTGTCCGAGCCGGACATCGAGCGCTACCGGCAAGAGGCGGGCCGCCGCGGCTGCTGCGGCCTGGGGGGCGCGCTGACCCTCCCGTTCAAGGTGGTCGCGCTGCCCTTCGTGATCATCGGGTGGCTCCTCTTCGCGTGACGTCGCGACCCTCCTACTCGGCCTGCTCGAACCGCAGGGAGACCCGGAGCGGAGCGACGCTTTCGACGGCGGCACGGGCCGGGCAGTGCTCCAGGAACGCACCGAACGACGCCGCCTCCGCGTGCCCGTTGCACCAGCGCTCGGTGTCGCCGAGCGCGCGAAGCGCCTCCGAGGGCGCGAACGTGTAGCGGAGGCTGAGCTGCCACAGCTCCTGGCCGTCCCCGTCGGGGACGACGAGCTGGCGCGTGATGTCGTAGAGGAACTCCTCCCCGTCCCCCCAGTCGTAGGTGCCGTACTGGTAGAGGAGCATGTCGGCGCACGACTCGTTTACCAGACCCTCGAAGCGGACCTCGTCGTAGAAGGCGCGCATGAGGGCGATTCCGTCGGCCGGCGCGAGCGCCGCGCTGTCGCGCCCCGCGCGTCCCACGAGCTCCTCGAACCGACGTTTCGCGTCCTTCACCGACACCGACATGCGGGGCATTCTATCGGTCGCGGCGGGAGCGCGTCCAGCGCGTGCGCGCCCGCGTGGGATCCGGGGCCCCGAACCTGATAGACTCCCCGCGTTCCAGGTGTTCGTACCGAGGAGACCATGCGCCCTGAGGTCAGGATCTGCGGTCGCGGCGACGGGCGGGAGGTCCTGTTCACCACTCCCCTCCTGCTGGCGCCCATGGAGGGGGTGACGGACCCCTGCTTCCGGACCGTCGTGCTCGATCTGGGCGGCGTCGGCGGCGCCTCCACGGAGTTCGTGCGGGTCTCGTCGAGTCCCATCCCGGCGCGGGCGATTGGCCGGAAGCTCGGGGCGCCCAGGGCCGATGTCCCCGTGGCCGTCCAGCTCATGGCCCCCGGCATCGACCACCTGGCCGAGACGGTCCGGAATGCCGAGCGCGCGGGCGCCGCCTGGATCGACCTCAATTTCGGGTGCCCGGTGGCTCGCGTCTGCGGGAAGGGGGCGGGTTCCGCGCTCCTGGCGGACCCTCCACGGATTCAGGCAATCGTAGCGGAGGCGGTCGGCGCGACCGAGCTCCCCGTGTCGGCCAAGGTCCGCGTGGGACTGGATGACGCGGACCGTCTGGACGAGATCGTCGACGCCGTCGCGGCGGGAGGCGCCGCGATGCTGATCGTGCACGGGCGCCGGCGCGCGGACGGCCTGCAACTCCCGGCGAACTGGGCCTGGATCGCGGCGGCCGCGGCCCGCTGGCGGAGCGTCGGTCGGGGGCCCGTCTGCGGCAACGGCGACGTCGGGTCGGCGGAGGACGCGCGGAGGATGATGCGCGAGACCGGCTGCGACCTCGTGCTGATCGGCCGCGGCGCCATCGGGAACCCCTTCGTCTTCCGCGAGTTCGCCGGCGGTCCCTCGGCGACCGCGGACGAGGCGGCCCGCTTCGTACTGCGCTACGCGGAGTCCATCCACCCCGTCGTGGGCGCGTCGTATCGGATCGGGCGGATCAAGCAGCTCGTGCGGTACTATCGGGCCGCAGGCCTCTTCGACGGCCGCGAGGACGACCGCGAGCGCCTCCTGCGCGCGCCGGACCTCGCCGGGATCCGCGCCTGGTTCGAGAAGTCCCTGACCGTGAACGTCTGAGCACGGTCGAGTCGATCAACTCAGGGGCTCGCCTCCCCCCTTCACCTCCACCAGGACGACCTGCCCCCGCGCGGGGTCGATCCGGATCGCCATCTCTCCCCTCGCGAGGCGCGCCACGTCCCGGCCGATCAGCTCCCCCCGCCACCCCGCAAGGAGGCTCACCGAGGACTCCACGCCGGCCCGCACGTCGCGCACGAGCTGCGGCAGATCGCCGCCGGAGCACAGGAGGTGAGGGGCGATCGAGAGCTCCTCCGCCCTCGCGCGGATGAACGCGTCGAGGAGCGTCGTGATCCCGGGCGCGATGACCTCGGTCTCGGGGGCGGACGTGAACGCCGCGAGGGACTCCTCCGTCACGGCGGCCCCTCGCCGGACCGCGTTCACGATCGCGTCGCCCTCCGTACTGAGGGTCTGCGGGTGGATCATGCGGATGTCGCGGAGCTCCCCCACGCGGGAAGGGACGCGGCGCGCGATGTGCGCGATCACGTCGTCCTGGAGCAGGAACCGCGGAGGTACGTCCCTCTTCCTGGCCGAGAGCTCCCTCCAGATGCAGACCTCCCGCGCGATCGCGAGCTGCCGCGGGGTGAGTCCGAACATGCCTCGCACGTTGCGCCAGCACTCGCCGGGGTCGCCCTCGCGGAACCGCTCCGGCGCGAAGCGCTGCCGCATCTCCTCCGCGAGCCACTCGACCCGCCCCTGGGTCGTCAGCCGCGCGACGAGCCCCTCGTGGAGGGGGAACAGGTAGCGGACGTCGTCGAGGGCGTACTCGAGCTGCTCGGGGCGGAGAGGCCGCTGGCTCCAGTCGATGAGGGTCTCCGCCTTGGCGAGGGCCGTCCCCGTGAGGGTCTCGACGAGGGCGGCGAAGCCGATCTGGGGACCGAGGCCCGCCATCGCCGCGGCGACCTGCGTGTCGAACAGCGTCGCGGGCATCTTCCCGGTGCGGCGGAGGAGCAGCTCCATGTCGGTGCCCCCCGCGTGCAGGACGGTCGTGCGGGACGGGTCGCCGAGGAGCTCCATCAGCGGGGCCAGGTCGAGGCGGGCGTGGACGTCCACCGCCGCCAGGATCGACGGGGTCCCGACCTGGAGGAGATCGAAGCGGGGATAGTACCGCTTCTCCGTGGCGAACTCCGTGTCGATGGCGACGATTCGGCCCGCGGAGACGTGCTCGCAGAGGCGGGACAGCCCCGCCGCGTCACCCACCCACAAGCCATCGGGAGGCACTTGCATTGGCGAACCCCAGACAGGAATCAGACCCGCGGGTTCGCAGCGTAGCACTCCCCCAAGGCCCACCCAATGAATTCGTGCCAGGGTGCGCGATTCCCCTACCTCTGATCCTCGTCGGCGGGGTCGACGTCTCCCTTGTCCTTGCTCGGGACCTCTCCCGACATGTTTCCCGCCGGACTCCGGAGGTCGCGATCGCCCCTGCGGTCACCGCCGACCAGGAGGCCGCGGAGCCTTCGCGGCGGCACTCCCTTGCCGTGGATGAACGGCGCCGGGCAGGCGTCGTCGCGGTTGTTGACCTCCGAGCCGGCCCCCGCGGCGCGCGCCTGGGCGACGTACGCGTGAATCGCGGCCATCGTCGCGGCGATGCGGGCGGCCGTCTCCGGGCTCTGGTAGTTCTCCGGGTCCGAGGAGGTCTCCACGAGGCCCGAGTCCGAGCCAGGAGGCAGGGAGACGACGCCCCCGCCACTGCCGGAGTCGTCCAGATTGCTGCTTCCGCCCGTCTGGCTGCCCACGACCTTCTGGTCCGAGTCGAAGGTCGTCGAGTCCCAGGACCCATCGGCGAAGTAGGAAACGACCGTCACCGTGCCGTCGGAGTTCTCCTCCCGGTCGCTTCCCACGTAACGGCGCCCGCCGTGGGGTGACGCCGGGGGGGCGTTGTCGGTCCCCGTGGAACCGGCCCCCGACGCCCCAGGGGTGGTCGAGCCTCCTCCGTTGGGTTGTGAGCTGCTCCCCGTCCCCTCGGACGTCCCGCTGGCCCCGCCGGTCCCGCTACCGTTTCCACCGCCCGTCCCGCCGCCGCTGCCCGACGAGGCACCCGACCCCGAGGACCCCGCGCCGCCGCCCGTGGAAGTCCCGCCCGCGCCGCCCTCGTTGCTGGTGCCGGACGTGGAGTCCCCCGTCCCCTGGCCGGTGCCCGCCGAACCGCCGGCCGCCGGACCCGAAGCGTCGGTCCCCGGTCCCTTCTTCTTCGAGCTCTGTCCCGCAGTGTCGCCCGTGGCCGGGCCGCCGCCGATCGGGAAGTCGGTATCCGGGTTGTGCGTCCCGCCCTTGCCCTGGCCGCTGCCCCCGCCATGGGAAGAGCCGTTCGATCCGGACGACCCGGAGCGCCCACCGCTCCGGCCCCCGCCGCTGCCCTTGCCTGAGTGGCTTCCGAAGCCGGGAACGGACCCAGGTGCCTTCCCCGACCTGCCGCCCGGCGCGTTTCCGGGGCCGTTCGCGGCCTGCTCGCGCAGCTTCTTTGCCTGAAGAATGAACCTCCCGCCCTTCTCCTCCCAGACGCCGTTCTTCGGGTCGAAGAGGGCGTTGGCCGGGTCCTTGGCCTTGACCGCGCCCAGCAGCGCCTGCTGCAGCCCCTTCTGGCGGACCTGCTCGAAGAAGGCCGGGTCGTCGAGGACCTCGGCGATCTGCTTCGGGTCGAACCCAATCGTCCCCAGATCGACGATGACGTCGAGCAGCTTCGTCGGGTCCAGGACATCGAACGCGTTGTCGGGGAGGTCGATCCCGTAGTTCACCTGGACGCCCGCTGCGACCAGCCGACGGTGCGCGAGCTTCCGACCCGCTTCGTCGGGCTGCTTCGCGTAGGTCTCCTGGATCTCCCGGATCTTCTCGACGGGGAGGCCGAGGAGGTCCCCGTTGGCCCGCAGGTCCACCACGTCCTTGAGGAACTGGGGGTCCTTCCGCGCCTGCTCGCCCTGCTTCTCCGTGATCACCTCGTGTGCGACGGCGATGTCGATGGCGTCCTGGAGCGTGCGACGCAGGATTGCGTCGGCGATCAGTGCCCGCAGGCGATCGGGGTTGCCCTTCGCGGCCTCGACCTGCTCGACGGTGATCAGGCCCGCTAGGACCGCGGCCTCAAGCTGCGCCCTCTGGTCCTTGTTGAGCAGCCTGAGCACCTCGGCGGAGAACCGGACGACCGGCGGCTTCTCCTTGGGCTCCTTGTCGCCCCCTGCGAATGCGATGGAGTGGGGAAATACAGCGGCCGCCAGCAGCATCGAGGCGACCAGACGCGTGGTTGGAAGGTGGCGGAAAGGGAATCTCATGGCGGGCTCCCTGATGACAACAACCGTGCCAATCCGCGGCACAGGACAAGCCCCTCGCGTCCAGCACGCGGGTGACATGGAGGGTATGTGCAGGCGGCGTGCCCTGCGGGCCCGATCCCTTACGCCTATCGCATCCGATGTGCGCTGAAGGGGTTGCGGAGGCGTAACGGGAGGCGCCCCTCGACGGGGACTGTCCGCACAAGCGGACGGAGGGCCTCCCATCGTCCGGTGCAGCGGACGTGAAGGCGACCTACCTGCCGAGCCGCTTCCGCAGCTCCGGGATCGCCTCCAGGAGCCAGGGCTCCTTGCAGCCGGCCTTCTCCGCCGACTCGCAGAGCTCGAGCGCCCGCGCGTCCTCCCCGAGCCCCCGCAGCGCGCCCCACCCGTTCGAGACTGCGTCCCAATTGTGCGGGTCCGCCGCGAGCGCCGCCTCCGCATCCGACACCGACTCTCGGTAGGCCGCCTGCGGGTCAATGCCGAGCCGCACCTGGGCCTGCGCCAGTCCCAGCCACGCCGCCGAGCGGTTGCAGTACGCCACCGGGAGGTTGTAGCCGTACTCGATCGCCTTCCCGAAGGAGTCGATCGCGTCGCGGTAGCGCGGCTTCGGGTCCTCCCCCGCCCGGAGCCGCGCGTCCGCGATCATCCAGCAGACGGTCCCGCGGCCGAAGTGCGCCTCGCCGTCGTTCGGGCCGATCACGAGGGCGCGATCGAAGTCCTCGATCGCCGCCTGCATGTGCGGCATCGTACCCTCGGCGTTCGCCAGCCCGCGGTGCGCCACGGCGCGCTGGTAGTACGTGAGGCCATCGCCGTCCCCCAGCCGCACCGCCTCGTCGTAGTCCGCGACCGCCCTCCTCAGCTCCTCGCGCGGGTCCTCTCCGCGCACCCCCTGCGCCTGGCCCATGTGAAGATGCAGGATGGCGCGCACCACCATGCGGTCCTTGTCCGGCGGGTTTCTGGCGATCGTCGCCGTCATGTCCGCGATTCCGCGCTCGTAGAGCTGCCGAGGGTCCCCTCCATGTTCCAACTCCGCGTCGCCGAGCATCCTGTAAATGATCGCTCGGTTCGTTCGCGCCGGGTCGTACTCCGCGTCGATGCGCAACGCCTCGGAGAACCGGGCGATCGACTTGCGATAGGCCTCACGCCCGTCGCCGCCCGAGTTCACCTCGGAGAGACCCACATGTCCCTGCGCGATTCCCAGGTTCTGCAACCCGCCGACATCCTCGGGTTGAATGGAATGGGCCGCCTCGAGGTCCAGCAGGGCCGCGAGGTACCCCTCGCGAGGGGAGCCCCCCGCGCCCTCCTCCATGCCAGCCAGGAGCGCCTTCGCCGACCCGCGGAGCCGCAGGCAGGACGCCTCGCGCGGGTCGAGGGCGATCGCGGTGTCGAGCGTCGCGACCGCCTCCTGCGCGAGGGGCCGCGCGTCGGTCCCCGCAGCCCGGGCCGCCACAGCCCGCGAGAGCTGCAGCAGCCCGAGGTACTGATGGGGGGCGACGTCGCCGGGGAGCGCCCGGCAGACCTCCGCGGTGTCCTGGATGGCCGCGTCGTAGTCCCTCCGCGCGTAGCGAGCCTTGGCCCGCGCGAGCCTCAGCCCCGTCTCGAAGAGCGATAGCTCGCGCGACCCGAGCGCCCGCCCCAGCGCGAGGTCCGCCTCCTCGTACCGCCCCGCCTGCATCGAGCGCATCCCGTCGATCGCGGCCTGGAAGTCGGCCGCGAGGTCCTCTCCCCAGACCGGTGCCGCCCTCGCGCGCACGAGCAGGGCGTCGATCCGTCTGCGCACCTCGGCCATCTCGGGCGTCTCCGCGGGCATCGGCGGGAGGTCGACGCCGCGCGACGTGAGCATTGCCGTCGGGGTCTCCTGCCGATCGAGGTAGCCGGAGAACTCCACGAGCGCCTCCAGGAGCGCCCCGTACGGGACGTCGGGGTCGAGCGCCGCCGCCTCGCGCATCCAGGCGCGGCCGTCGTCGCCGGAGAGGCACTTCGCCCAGCCGGCGAGGGCCTTCATCGTCGCCTGCGAGGTCGCATCGGGCGGCGTCGCGTCGATGAACTCCTGCACGCGCGTCCACGCTGCCTTCAGGCGCTCCCCCTTCTCGTGGAGGCGGACATCGCTCGCCGTGGCCTCGATCTCGCGCATCGTGTCGCGGAGCGCGCCCCAGCGTGCGTAGACCTTCGAGACGAGCTGCGACTTCGCGAGGGCGGCCCGCGCGGCGGCGGCCTGGGCCTCGGCGAGGCGCGTGGCGGCCTCGCGATCCTCGACGCGGCGCCCCTCTTCCAGCGAGCGAATGTGGGCGCGGACGAGGAGGACGCCGGCGAGGATGGCGACGACGCCGACCGCCGCGGCCGCGCGCCAGTGTCGCGCCGCACGCCGCAGCAGGCGCGCGAGCGGCGAGGCGCGCCTCGCGCGGACCGGCTCGCCGGCCAGGAAGCGGGCGAGGTCCTCCTCCATCGCGCGGGCGGAGGGATAGCGGCGCGAGGGGTCCTTCTCCAGCGCCTTCAGGCAGATCGTCGCGAGGTCGGCTGGGACGTCGCTCGGCGGCGCGGGCTCCTGGGAGAGGACGCGGTAGAGCAACTCGGCGGAGGTGCCCGCGTCGAACGGCGGGCGGCCGGTGAGCATCTCGTAGAGCGTCGCGCCGAGGCCGTAGACGTCGGTCGCGGGGCCGACTCGGTCGTTCTCGCCGGCGGCCTGCTCGGGGGCCATGTACTGCGGCGTGCCGAAGACGTCCCCCTCGCGGGAGAGGCGTTGCCGCGAGAGGATGTCGCGCGCGAGGCCGAAGTCGGCGACGTGGGGGACGCCCGCGCGGTCGACGAGGACGTTGGAGGGTTTGAGGTCGCGATGGATGATCCCCGCGTCGTGGGCGACCTGTAGGCCTCGGGCGATCCCGCACGCGATGCCGGCCGCCTCCCGTGGCGGGAGGGGGCCCTTCGCCGTGTGCGAGGAGAGGGGCGCGCCGTCGACGAGGTCCATGGCGAGGTAGTAGCAGCCGTCCTGCTCGCCGACGTCGTGGACCTGGACGATGTTGGGGTGCTTGCCGATACGGGCGACCGCGCGGGCCTCTCGGAGGAAGCGCTCGACGATCTCCTGGGGCGCATCGGTGCCCGCGCGGAGCAGCTTGACGGCGTACTCCTGGTCGAGGCCGTCGTGGTGGGCGCGGTAGACGACGCCCATGCCGCCTCGGCCGAGGGGGGCGAGGAGTCGGTAGCGGCCGATGCGCTCCGCGGGCTGCGGGTCGCCACGGTACGAGGGTGTGGTGGCCTCGGGGTCGGGGCGCTGGGTGCCTTCGGTGCTCACGCCAGGATGATAGGAGGAGGCGGCCTGCGGCGTCGAGGGTCGAGTGGAGAGGGGCCGCCCCGTAACCCGCGCAAGACCCCGGAGGGGCCCGAATCGATGGGTGCGAGGAGGTCGTGAAGCCCGAGTTCCGCGGCTCGACCCTTGCGGTCGACCGAGGCGAGGGCTACGATCTGCCCTGTTCGCGGGTGGCGCGGGCGCCCTCGTGGGGCGGCGGAGGCGGTGGACCGGCGGCTATCCCCGTCCCGCGGCCTTCTGGGGTGGCAGAAGGGCAGGAGCGGCGGTTATCCCCGTCCCGCGGTTATTCAAGTTCCGATTGTTTCCCCCCATCCCTGCCAGATGCTCGACTCGCCGATTTTCGCCGTCACCAGGAAGGGAGTTCAGAGTCGTGGATACGACCTGGCCATTCGACCAGCCACCGAATGGTGCGGTCTTCACAGTCCGTGGCGTTCTTGAGTGCGGCGAGCCTGTGCTGCATGTGACGCACGATGCCGACGACCAGGGATGGCAGTTCCTCGGCTCCGAAACACCGACCGAGGCAGATGTCCGAATTGTCGCGCTGGACGAAGTGTTGAGTCTGGACCCCTCAATTCGCACGCTTGCAGACCTTCCCGTTGGTTGGCACGCTTGGCGGCAGACGGCCGGAGGCCGTTGGGTGCGAGAGGTGAATCCAGATGTTGACGATTGACCATGGTTTGCCGTGAAACCGGCCGTCGGCTTGACTTCCTGAATGTGGGACGCGTCCGTCATCGGCGGCCACTGGAGGAGGACCTCGCCCTCCCACGCGCGGACGGGGAGCAGCCGCCCGTCCACCTCGATCGCCTTCTCAGAGGGGCCGGTCGGATCCAAGATCGCCCCGCACGCCGGGCATGCCTGGAGCCGTTCCTCGCCCAGTTCCTGCCCGCATTCGCAGCGCATGGAGGGAAGGCTCCGGACCCGTGCGGCCTCAACGGCGCCCTGGCCGGGGGCCGCCGTCACTTCTTCTTTTTCGCGGCCATCGACTTCATCAGCGACTCGTAGTGCGCGATGTAGGCCCGGGCCGGGACGCGCGCGATCGCCTCGCCGATGACGTCGAGCGCCACGTCGTCGAGCTTCTTGAACCGGATGCACGACTTCCCCATGTCCAGCCTCTTCCCCGTGCGGGCCCACGCCTCCTTGAACCAAGCGGCGTGCTCCGTGCTGCCGTAGGTGCACATCAGGTAGATCGACATGTAGTTTTTCTGCGAGGCGAGGCCCGCGAACGGGAGCGGCTGCTTCGGGTCGCAGTGGTACCCGGCGGGGAACACGCTGTGCGGCACGTAGTAGCCGATCATGCCGTACTGCATCCCCTCCTCGTACTCCTTGTCCAGGTTGGCGAGGATGACCTTGCGGACCGACTCGATGGCGCCGCGGCGATCCGCGGGGAGGCTGGCCAGGTACGCCTTTACGGTGGTCGCCTTGCTTGTGGCCATGGCGGTTTCCTCCTGCGCGCCGGTCAAGGTCTCAGGCGCACCGGTCGGACCCGTCCGGTTCCGCGAGCCCCCCCAGGCGTGAGTTCGATCGCTACTTCACCTTCGTGACGGGCTGGTCCGGATGCGCAGGATTGGGCATGAGTCGACGAGAGGCGCAATCCACCAGGAGGTCCAGCTTCTCGAGCACCGTTTGACCGATGAGGACCTCGTCTCCCAGGACCAGGGCCTCTTCAATGGTATCCCGACCATCGATGTCCACGATGACCGGCCCGGTGACCTCCACGGGCTCCTTGCGGCCATCGGCGTATTCGGCCACGCGCTTGCCGCGGACGGCCAGGCCCAGCATGGTCATCACCTGTGGTGGAATCACGAGCCGCACACACCCCGTGTCGACCAGCGCGTCCAGAGTCTGCTGGCGAACCTGCTCCTTCGGGAGACTTCCCTCTCGCGCCCGCTCCTCGTCAACGGCATTCACCAGGCGGACCCTGACACGGACCTCCCCCATGAGCTTCCCCCCTTCGTCCCTGGGCTGCCTGCTGGGCGGGTAGGTGAGCTCCCGTGGGACGATCATCATGGCCATCGCTCCGTCAGGCACGACACCTGGGTTCACCGCCACGTCAGCCATGCTATCCCCGTCGGCCCGGACCCGCAATCGGAAACGCGGAGGGCGGAGGCATATCGAGGTCCATGGCGAGGTAGTAGCCGCCGTCCTGCTCGCCGACGTCGTGGACCTGGACGATGTTCGGGTGCTTGCCGATGCGGGCGATGGCGCGGGCCTCGCGGAGGAAGCGCTCGACGATCTCCTGGGGCGCATCGGTGCCCGCGCGGAGCAGCTTGACGGCGTACTCCTGGTCGAGGCCGTCGTGGCGGGCGCGGCAGACGACGCCCATGCCGCCTCGGCCGAGGGGGGCGAGGAGGCGGTAGCGGCCGAGGCGCTCCGCGGGCTGGGGCTCGCCACGGTACGAGGGTGTGGTGGCCTCGGGGTCGGGGCGCTGGGTGCCTTCGGTGCTCACGGCAGGATGATAGGAGGACGCTGCCTGCGGCGTCGAGGGTCGAGTGGAGGCGGATGCCGAGGTGCTGGAAACGACGACGGTGCGGCGAGCGATTCCTGGAAACGCCGGCAGTCCTCGCGGCGGGCCGCTCGCTACGCGCGTTCCTACTCCTAAGCGGACATTTCTACTTTGCGTTGACAGACGCCGGTCGGAGGGAGGCTTGCCGGCAAGGTGATTGCCTGTACCCCGGAGCCTCGGATAGGATGCCGACCCTGGCGACGAGCGAGTGGAGTGGGCGGGCATGGCGATCGTCGAGCTGGACCGGGACAAGGGAAGCGTGTGCGAGCGGATCTTGCGATCCCTTCCGATGTGGTTCGGGATCGAGGAGGCGATCCGCGAGTACGTCCGCGACGTCGAGGGCATGACGACCTTCGCGGACGTCGAGGACGGGGCGCCCGTCGGGTTCCTCGCGCTCCGGATCCACAATGAGTGGACGGCGGAGGTCCACGTCATGGCCGTGGAGGAGCGGTGCCACCGCCGCGGAATCGGGAGCCTGCTCCTGTCGGCGGCCGAGGCGCACCTCGCCCGCAGCGGTCACGAGTTCCTGACCGTGAAGACGTTGAGCGCATCCCGGCCGAATGCCGAGTATGAGAAGACGCGTCAGTTCTACTTCGCGAAGGGGTTCCGTCCAATCGAGGAGTTCAAGGATCTGTGGGGCCCGGCAAACCCGTGCCTCCTGATGGCGAAGCGACTGTAGGGGCGGGCCTCGCGAGTAGTTCCGCAGCGCGGCCTTCCGAGGGATGCGGAAGAAGCCGAACTCCTGTCAGGAAGTGATCGCGATCAAGCGGTCCGGTTGCGCAATCAGGGAGGGCGTGGAGCCCGCTGCCGGAGAATCGATCCTCGCAGAGGGGCCAAGCGACGAAGGCGCTCCTCGGAATGGGGCCGGAGATCCTGCCCGCCCTCCGCGACGCGATGGGCGCGGAGGCGGTAGCGGCCGATGCGCTCCGCGGGCTGAGGGTCGCCACGGTACGAGGGGGGGTGCCGTCGGGGTCGGGGCGCTGGGTGCCTTCGGTGCTCACGGCAGGATGTTGGAGGAGGCGGGCTGCGGCGTCGAGGGTCGAGTGGAGTCTCTTGCTCCCTGGCGCGCGATGGCATACGTTGGCGCTCCTGGACCAGGCCTGTTGGACGAGTGAGCGCCTCCATGTCGAAACGCACGGAAGTCGAGCCGTTGTTCCTCGGGGCTACCTTCGACGACATGCTCTTCCGCCCGCAGGAGGGGCTCGTCGAGTCGCGGCGGCAGGTCGACATCTCCATGCCCCTCGTCCGGGGGATCGATCTCAAGCTGCCGCTCGTCGGGGCGAACATGGACACCGTGACGGGCCCCGAGATGGCCAAGGCGCTGGCGCTCGAGGGGAGCCTGGGGTTCCTGCACCGGAACTGCTCCATCGAGGAGGAGGCGGCGGCGGTCCGCCACGTGAAGCGGCAGCACGCGTACATCATCGAGCAGCCCCGGTTGCTCCACCGCGGGGTCGCGCTCGGCGAGGCGCGGAGGCACATGGAGAGGCTGAACGTCAGCGGCGTCCTCGTGGAGGAGCAGCCGGGGAACGGCGTGCTCGCGGGGATCCTCTCGCACCGCGACCTGCCGAACTTCCCGGTCCCCAAGGGAGAGCCGATCGAGAGCTTCATGACGCCGTTCGCCCGGCTCGTGACCGCGCGGCCCGGCATCGCCGTGGAGGAGGCGGAGCAGCTCATGTATCGGCACCGCGTGGAGAAGCTCCCGCTGATCGGCCCGGATCGGCAGATCCGAGGCCTCATCACGATGCGGGACCTGCGGCTGGCGAAGAACAAGCCCTGGTCGAGCAAGGACGCAAAGGGGCGCCTGCTCGTCGGCGCGGCGATCGGCGCGCGGGACGACTTCCTGGAGCGCGCGGAGGCGCTCATCGCCGCCGGCGCCGACTGCCTCCTGATGGACGTGGCGCACGCCCACTCCGCGGTGGTCGAGCGCGGCGTCCGGGCGTATCGCAGGCGGTTCGCCGGCGTGCCGCTCGTCTGCGGGAACGTGGGGACGCACGAGGGGGCGCGGTTCCTGGCGAAGCTGGGCGTCGCGGCCGTGAAGGTCGGCATCGGCCCCGGTCGCGGCTGCCGGACCCGGATCGAGACGGGCGCCGGGGTCCCGCAACTCCAGGCGATCCGCGAGGTCGGTCGCGAACTTGGCGCCAAGGTGCCCGCAATCGCCGACGGCGGGGTACGCGACGACAAGGACATCGCGTTCGCGATTCTCGCGGGCGCCTCCACGGTGATGCTTGGCAGCGCCCTGGCCGGCACCGACGAGTCGCCCGGCATGGTCATCGACGACCCCAGGACGGGGCAGAAGGTGAAGCTCTACCGCGGGATGACCTCGCCGCAGGCGGTGCTGGCCAAAGCGGACCCCGACGAGGCGGACGACCTGCTGGCCGTGCCTCAGGAGGGCCAGTCGGTCGAGCTGCCCTACCGCGGGAGCGTCCTGGCGATCCTGGCGCGGATCCGCGGGCACCTGCAGTCCGCGGTGAGCTACGCGGGGGAGACCTCGCTGCGCGACGCGCGGGCGAAGATCGGGCGGGCGCCGGGGAAGTTCTTCATCCGCCTGACCGAGGCGTCGCGCAAGGAGTCGTTCGTGCGGTAGGCAGGCGTCAGGACTTCGCGGCGGCGACGGCGTCGGCGAACGGCGGGTGGTCGCCTCCGACGCGGCTCGCGTACCGGTACCGCACCTTCTCCGCTGCGTCGACGACCATCACCCCGCCCTGCTGCATCGGGTCGCCCTGGGTCTTTCCCTGGCGGAAGCCCGCCGCGACGGCGCGCGCGTAGTTCAGCATGGCGCGCGGGGAGAAGGTGCTGAGCGCGCCACGGCGGAAGCCCGCGAGCTTGTACGACGCGAGCGGCTCGTCGGAGAGGACGAGGACGCCCTCGAGGTCGGACTTGTCACGGAAGGCGCGGGCGGAGTGGGGTGCCCCGCTGCCGATGAGGGCGACCTCGACCTTGGCCCGTTTCAGCTCGGCGATGTGGGGCCGCAACGCGGCCGCCTGCTCGCGGCAGGCGACTCAGCCGAAGTGTCGGAGCCACACGAGGAGGGCCGTGTGCTTCCTCCAGAGGTCGCCGAGGCGGACCTTCTGCCCGTCGACGTCCGTGACCTCGATTTCGGCCAGCTTTGGGTCGACCCGTTCGGCCATGGACTCCTCCGGTTGAGATGGGCGGCGATTCTAGGGGAAATCGCAGGTGTGTTCAACGGGCGGCGCGTTGCTGCTCAGCGCGCCTCGTCGGGGCCCGCGCCGGCGAGGCGCTTTCGGATCTCCTCGAGGCTCCCCGTGGGAATGGCGGCGAGGAGCTTCCGCGTGTACGGGTGCTCGGGGTTCGCGTAGAGCTCGTCCGACGTCTTCAGCTCCACGATGTGCCCGCCGCGGTCCTCGCGGATGAGCCGCTCACGCTCCTCCCCCTCGTACAGGTCCTTCATCACCTCGTTCGAGCACATCACGGCCACGACGTCCGAGACGTACTTCACCACCGAGAGGTCGTGGCTGATGAAGATGTAGGTCAGGCCCATCTCGTCCTGCAGGTCGAGGAGCAGGTTGATGACGCCCGCCTGGATGGAGACATCGAGCGCGCTGACCGACTCGTCGCACACGATGAACTCGGGCTCGACCGCGAGCGTCCGCGCCACGCAGATGCGCTGGCGCTGGCCCCCCGAGAACTCGTGCGGGTAGCGGTGCAGGTGCTCCGCCTTGAGCCCCACGCGCTCGAGGAGGAACACGGCCCGGTCGCGCCGGCCGTTCGTGTCGCGGTAGAGCCCGTGGACGCGCATCGGCTCGACGAGCGCCTCCTCGATCGAGAGGCGCGGGTTGAGCGAGGAGTACGGGTCCTGGAAGATGATCTGCATCCTCCGCCGCATCGAGCGCATCTCGCCGCCGCCCATCGTGGTCAGCTCGTGGCCGTCGTACCGCATCGTCCCCTCGCGCGGTTCCACCAGGCGGAGGATCGTCCTCCCGAGTGTGGTCTTGCCGCACCCCGACTCGCCGACGAGCCCCACCGTGCGCCCGCGCGGGACCACGAGGTCGACTCCGTCGACGGCCTTGACCCAGCCGACCACGCGCTCGAAGACACCTGCGTGGATCGGGAACCAGGTGCGCACGCAGGACAGCTCGAGGAGCGGCTTCCCGAACCCCGGCGACTGCTCGCGCCGCTTCACGGCCTTCCCGGGGTAGTCGATCGATAGGTTCGGGTCCGCGGGGTCGAGCGAGAGCCCCGCCTTCTCCGCCCGGACGAAGTCGTCGATCGTCGGGAGGCGCTCCGAGCGCGTGCGGAGCGAGGGGCGGCACGCGATCAGCCCCTTCGTGTAGGGATGCTGCGGGCGGGCGAAGATGTCGAGGACGGAGCCATACTCGACGATGTGGCCTCCCCGGTCGAACTCGGGCGAGTTCTCGAGCTCGGTGCCGCGGTAGAGCTCCCGCAGCGTCTCGCCGGGGCACATGACGGCGACCTGGTCCGTCACCTCGGCGACGACGCCGAGGTCGTGGGTAATGAAGATCACGGCCATCCCGCGCTCGCGCTGGAGCCTGCGGATCAGGTCGAGGATCTGCTTCTGGATCGTCACGTCGAGCGCCGTGGTCGGCTCGTCGCAGAGGAGGAGTTTTGGGTTGCAGGCGAGGGCCATCGCGATCATCACTCGCTGCTTCATTCCGCCCGACAGCTCGTGCGGGTACTGCTTCATCCGCCGGTCGGGCATCGGGATGCCGACCTCGTCGAGGAGCGCGGTGGCCTGCTGCCACGCCTCCTTCCGCGTCACGGCGCGGTGTGCGAGGATCGACTCAGTCACCTGCCACCCGCAGGTGAACACGGGGTTCAGGCTGGTCATGGGCTCCTGGAATATCATGGCGATCTCGTCGCCGCGGTAGCGTGGCATCTCCTCGATCGGCACGGCGGCGAGGTTGACGGGGGCCTCCTGGCGGCCGCGCCAGGTGATGGAGCCGCCGACGATCCCCCCCTGGCTCTGTGGGATGAGGCGGAGGATGGAGTAGGCGGTGGCGGACTTGCCCGACCCCGACTCTCCGACGATGCCGAGGGTCTTCCCCTCCTCGACGGCCAGCGTGATCCCATCCACGGCGCGGACGGTGCCGCCCTCCGTGTGGAAATAGGTCTTCAGCCCATCGAGCGCGAGGATCGGCGCGCCCTTGCTCATCCGACCTCCTACCTCAGGTGCGCGGACAGGGGTGCAGGGATGGGCCATCAGTGCGGGATCTACGACCCCACGAGCTGGAATACCTTGCCGACCTTTCGGAGCCAATCCAGGTCGCCGCGCGCCGCGCGTCGTTCGACCTTCCGGAGGAACTCGATCGTCTCCGACTCGTAGCAAGCCTCCGAAGGGTCCTCGGGAGGGACCACGAGCTCAACGTCGACCGCGACGACATACCGACCCTTTTGGATGAGTCGAGTCCGCTTCAGGCGCTTTCCCTCGAGTCTCATGCTTCAGTCCTTGTGCGGGAAGAACACCGTGACGAGCTTGGCGACCTCGGCTCGGCGCAGTCGCGACCAAACGACCTCGCAATCAGTCCCGTCGGGCAGTGCGATCCGGACCTTCACCGTGGCGTTCGGGCGCGCCCGTGGGTGCTCCTCCAGCAGCTCGGCCTCGCTCATCCCAGCGATGACCTGCCATTCCATGATGCCTCGCTCCTACATACGGTCGGAGGCGTGCTCGCCGACGACATATCGCCCCTCATCGACCGCCGCCAGGAGCCATGAAAGGAGTTCGCCCACCTCTCTCCCCGTACCCGACATGGGGCGATGCTACTGGATTGCAGCCTGCCCCGCAAGCGCGCCGGGCGGAGGGCGTCGTCCCCTGCGAGGTGGTTTTGATCCCCTTTGCGCGGGTAGCCTGCCTGCGCCTACTTCCGTCCTCGCAACCGCCGCACCCGCACGTGCCAGCGAAGGAACTCGATCGTGTGGAGGTGCACGCCAAGGCGCACACGGAGCAGGCCCGCGAGGTACCTCCGCAGGCCTGCACGGTTGGCCGAGTCGACAAGTGGATCCAGCGCCAGATCCTCGATCGCGGTCAGCGCTTCCTCGCCAGGGGTCTCGTAGAGAAGATGGACGCCCGCGGCCGCAACATCGCCGGCGGAGCGCGGCGGCGCATCTCCCGAAGGCAGGTCCTCTCGAACCAGGTCGAGGATACGGGCGACACAGGAGAGCGCGTCGCGTGAAGAGAGCCCCCTGATCGCCGCAACCCGTTCCTTTTGCGTCAGCTTGCAATTCCGAGCGACATGGAGCGCCGCATCAACGCGTTCCTGCATGGCGCGCCTCTTGTCGTCCGATTCCCGCGCAGGCTCTTCCGCACTCTCGTCTGGAGGCTGTCCCGGGGTGGAAGCGCTCCGCGACGCCTCTGCGTCTTGCCTCGCCGACTCCTGCTCGGCCCTAATCTCAAAGGCGATCCTGGTCACGTTGTCCAGGGACGCCGGGTCGATCTGCCTTCGGAACTCCGCCACGTCCACGGCATCCAGCACGATTTGAGACGCGGCATGCTGCTCGAATCGGTCGGATGACTGTGCCAACTCGCGGACGACCTCCCCCGCCATCGCGTCGCCCCTCAATGCGAGGAGGTATGCGGCCCGGGCTCGCATCGGCTCGCCAGCGTGCGAGGCGCTCGCCGCCCGAAGGAGAACTGGGTCCACGGTAGCGTCAGCGGTGAGAAGTGCGTCAAGCGCCGTTCGGCTGTCGTCAATGAGCCAGAACCAGTATGGCCCGTACTCGTCCATTACGGAAAAGCCCCCGCCGTCGCCCCAGCCGGAAACGTGCGGGGCATTCAACGCCTGCATGGTCTCGTCCAGCGAGGCGTAGGGCTGGGGCGGAGGGAGGACTCGCCCCTCCTCAGCGAGCAGGCGCCCAGCCGTCAGCGCCAGGAGCAATGCGCAGATCCGGAGGCAGACTACCAGCTTGCTCATGTCGCCTCGGACTCGGCAGGTCCCATCGTCGTCAAGAGTGCGCATAGGCTATCTCTCGGGGAGCGCGCGCGCCAGCTCCCAAGTGGCCCGCGAGTCGACTCACGCGTGCATCACCCTCAATGTCTGTCCGACGAGTCGGAGGCGCGGAACCGGTACCTGCCCGCCCCTGGAGAGGGCGGTGGCCGCCTCCCCGAGCGTCCTGCCGAAGGCGTACCGACCGCTGTCAGGATCGATCGCGACAAACTCCCCTTCATGCTTCGCCTTCTCCTCGGCGGAGACACGATCGAGGTAGATCCGGTCGCCTGCGGCTGCAATCTGCCGAGCCGTCTGGTCGTCCAGCGTCCTCATCCAGTCTCTCCACTGCCCTGCGGCTCACTGTAGCAGTCGCCCGACGTGCGATCCACGGTGAGTCCGGGGGATCCTGGTTGTTCAGGGCATGATCGAGACCACCCTCAATGGGCCGCTGGACCGCTCGGCCGTGGCGGGTGCGCGGGGAGCGGGAGGGCGTGGACCCAGAGGCATGGTTGCGCCTGGTCAAACACGCGGGGCACTCGACGCGCCGTCCCGGTCCCGCGCCAAGCCGAAGCGCCGGCCTCGGCGTCGCCGCCGCCACGGGTGATTGGGTCGAGCGGGCCTTCAACGACCTGCGTTCGGACTCGCGGACGCTGGTCAGTAGACCTGCTCGTGCCATTCCTGGCTTGCACTGTCGTAGGAGAAGCTCCTCCATCCGAACGTGTAGAAGATGGCGAACCGGCTCGGCTCCATCAGCCGGTAACGAATCCGTTCACTTGTCTGGCCGGTCGGCAAGCCTGGGAGGACCGGAAGGTCCTCTCGGAGCGAGTCAGGAGGATAGGCCCCCTCGGTTTCCCGATAGACCTCCAGTGACCGGATGATCTGCTCCGCGGCCCGGCGTGTTCGCGTGAAACCGTCCTGCAGGTGGGCCATCGCGAGGAATCGTGCACCTGCGACCCCGACGGCGCCGAGGAGCATGAGCGCGGCCATGCAGGGAAGCCAGAGTAGCTCCCGTCTCCGCTCGTCGATCCTCGCGGCGAGCACGAGCAGCAAGCCGCCACCCACGAGCCCAACAAGCCAGAGCGCCTCGGGCAGAAAGAGGTCGCTCGGTCCGCAGTGATCGAGTCGGGTAGCCCGATACGTCCACGCTATCAGCGCCGCGATCAGAACAACCGCTCCAGCGACGAGGGCAACCCCGCAACCGCGCGCTCCCGCCTCCGGGGGGACGGCCGCGGACGGCGCCCCTGGGGTCCCCTTCTCGCTCATCGCCCAGCTCCATGACGCCTATCGGATGCGCTCTAGCGCGGACCGTGCGGCGCGAACCTCGCGGGTATCACCTAGGGCGGACGCCGTCGCGCGCAGCGCGTCGCGGGCGGCGGGCGTGGCCATCCGCCCGAGCGCCCAAATGCCCCGGAGTCGCCTGAGCCTGTCGGGCGCGCACGCGAGCGGCGAGAACGCCCCCTCGACCACCCGATCGAGCCGGGCGCGCGACTCGGCGGACTTCGCGTCCACCAGGGCTTGACGCAGGAAGGCCTCGGCGTCGGGTGCGAGGCGCTCGAGCTCATCCTGCGCCTGCTGGCGGTCGAGCGGGTCCTCCCCCTCGAATCGAGCGACCAGCGCCTCGAGCGTATCCGCGGGGGGCTGCGAGGGGGTGAGGCGCCCGCGGAGGAAGGCAACCGCGTCGTCTCCCTTCGCGACCAGCGTCGCGGAGGTGCGACGCACGTCCCATGAGGACCTCGACCCCAGCATCTCCCACAGCTCCTCCAGGGGCGCATCGATCGTCGTCGGCGGCATGACGGCCTCGGGGGGCACTTCCCACACGAGGATCGTCGAGTCCTGCATCGCGGAGACGAGGTGGCGCCCGTCCTCGCTCACGGCGCTCGCGCAACACTCGCCACAGTCCGGGTCGAGCTTCCACACGATCGACAGGTCGGAGGCGCGCCTCACGACCAATGCCTCGTCCCGATCGAAGGAGTAGCTGACCCTCCCGCCAGAGGTCCGGCAGTCCGACTCCTCGATGTTCACTGAGTCGCCGGTGCTTGCGTTCCACAGCGTCCATCGGCGGGCCTCCCCGCCGGTGATGACGATGTGAGTGCCGTCGGGGGTGAACCAGAACCTCGCGCCCCAGGTGATGCTTTTCGGGAACTCCCGGACAATCCGTCCGCTCTCGACCGAGCTGAGCGTCAGACCCCCGCGCCCCTTGTTCGTGATTGGCACGTCGGTCCACGCGATGAGGGTCCCATCGGGCGACACGGCAGCGCAGCCGAACTCCGAGCAGAATCGATCTTGCCCGATTCCGCGTCGGGACCGGCTGCCATCACGCAGATCCAACAGTGAGAGCGACTCGTCCCACGCCCCGAGGACCGCCGTTCGCCCGCCATCCACAAGCGCGATGGCGTACCCCGAGACCTCGGGGATGATGCGGAGAGGCGCCATGTCCGGCACACGGAGTACCGCAATCGTCTCGTCGAAGTCACTCACGACGAGGGCCTCGCCGCTCGCCGTGAAGCCGAGGGGCAGCGGGTAGGGGTCCTCGCCCTCGAACCGGTAGACCCCCGCGCGGGCGCCCGTGACGAGGTCCCAGAGCTCAACCGTGCCGCCCTCGTTGCTCGAGGCGAGGTACCTGCCGTCCGGCGAGAACTCGACGCTGATTGGCACATCGGGGGGGCCGTCGGTAGGTGACAGCAACTCCCCGGTCGCCGCCTTCCAGAGGGAGATGGCGACTCCCGAGGAGGCGACGTACTGTCCGTCTCGCGAGATAGCCACGCTCGGCGGCAGGCCGATGACCCTGGCGAACCGTGTGTACTCCTGGAGCGAAGGCGCGGGAACGGAGGCACCATCGGCCGTAATCCATCTCGCCTGGGCGCCCGAGCGCGCGACCGCCGCGAGCGTCGCCCCGTCCCCGAGAAACCGCAGCGCCGCGAGGCCCCCCTCGACGACCCCGAGGCGCTGGGGCGGGCCGTCGCCCGCGAAAACCCGCACAAGGCCGTCCGGGTCGGCGAGGGCGAGGGCGTCGCCGTCCTCCGAGAACGCGACGAGAGCGGCGTGCCCCATCTCGGCGTGAGGAAGCGCGATCTCCTGGCCCTTGACCAAGTCCCAAAGGCGGGGTTTCGTGCCCGCGAGAAACGTCCAGAGACGAGTCCCGTCCGGTGAAATCGCCAAGCCGGGCCGCTCCCCCGACCGGCACGCGTCAGCGTCGAGCAGCCGGCGGCCCGTCGACGTGTCCCAAGCGAGGACGCGTTGGCGGAAGGTCGTCGCCGCGCAGACCTGGCCGTTCGCGCTGAACGCGACGGCGCAGGATGCGTGGCCTCCCTCCAAGTTCCGGACCGGCTGTGCCGTCATCGCATCCCGGATCTGGATGCCGAGCCGAAACTTCTCGACCGCGATCCACTTGCCGTCGTTCGACCACGCGAGCGCCTCGGAGTCGCCGTCCTCGTCGTGGGTGCGCAGGACCTCCTTACCGCTGGGTACCTCCCAGAGTCTCATCGTGTCGCCTCTCCCGACCGAGGCGAGGAGCTTCCCGTCGGGCGAAAAGGCGATGGTCCTCGCGCAGTCGGTGTGGCGGAAGCGGACCGTGCCGAGCCGTGAGACCACGTGCGGGGGGAGCGGATCGCCGAAGGCATCGGTCCGCGTCTCTTCGGCCCTCGCGAGGGGGCGGGCCAGCAGTAGGCCCGCGACGATAGCAGCTATCCGCAGCCAGCACATGTCGATAGGCTAGGCCGCCCCGGATTTCGCGTCAAGCGTGAGCCGGGTTCGACAGGAGTCCCCCAATCGCCGCGCAGCCACCCCGCGCCCGGCGAACGCGAATCCCGTCGTTTCGCCGCAGGCCTTGACCGATCTGGGGAGGGGCGCTACGCTCAACTCAAGCCACGCTCAAAGGACCTGCCGCATGACCAATCTGCACGAAGTCGAGGAGATGTTGGAGAAGCTCTCCAGGGGGGAGAAGGCGCAGCTCTTGAAGAAGATCGCGGACGATCTCGCGGATGCCTACCCCGGCGTCGAGAGCCTCCCAGGAGTCTGTGGGGGGGAGCCCTGCATCGTTCGCACGCGCATCCCCATCTGGATTCTCGAGCAGGCCCGTCGGACGGCGGTCTCCGACGCTGACCTCCTTGAGTCGTATCCGACCCTGCGTGCAGAGGACCTTGCGAACGCCTGGGCCTACGTGCGTGGACACCGGGACGAGATCGAGCAGCAGATCCACGACAACCAGGACGCGTAGCCGATGGCACGTCTCTAGGCGAACGAGGTCTTTCGCGCCCTTGCCGTTCCGTGAGCCTGCACAGCCTTACACAGAATCACGCGGGAATCGTCGTCTGCTCCTTCGACCCGGACTTCGCGGCGCAGGCGCTACGAATCCATGAAGCACTCGCCGGGGTATCCGATCTGCGCGGCGAACTCGTCCGTGTGAGTCGCCCCGTCCGTCCATAGGACCCCCTTCACCTGGACCTCCTACCTCAGCCGCGCGTAGACGCGCGGGTCGAATGCCTCGCGGACCGCTTCGCCGATCATCACGACGCAGAAGAGCGTCACCGCGAGCGCGATCACGGGGAAGGTCACCAGGTGCGGGTGCGCCGTGATCGTCTCCGCGCCCTGCAGGAGGAGGCGGCCCCACGAGGGAACCTCCGGCGGCAGCCCAAAGCCCAGGTAGTCGAGCGAGACGAGCACGTTGATGTAGGCGACGATCTCGAACGGCAGGTAGGTCACGACGGGCACGAGCGAGTTCGGCAGGATGTGCCTCAGCATGATCGCGCGGTCCTTGAGGCCGATCGCCCTCGCCGCCTGCACGTAGTCACGGGCCTTTTCGCGGTAGAACTCGCCGCGGATCGTGTACGTGATGTGGATCCACGCGCGCAGGACCACCAGCAGCAGGACGAGGAGCCAGAAGTTCGGCTTCATCACGCTCGCAAGGATGATGATCGTGTAGAGGAAGGGGATCGACGCCCAGATCTCGATCCCGCGCTGGAGGACGATGTCGGTCCAGCCGCCGAAGTACCCCATCGTGGCGCCGACCGCGATCCCGATCGTGTACCCCGCGAAGGCGACGACGATCGCGAAGAAGAAGCTCACGCGGAAGCCGTAGAGGAGCTGCGACAGGACGTCCACGCCCGAATGGTCGGTGCCAAGGACGGGCCAGGAGCGCGAGCCTTCGCCTCCGCCGAATGGCTTGTGCGGCGGGTGCCCCGGCAGGTCGAGGAGCTGCTCCTGTGGCGAGAACGGGATGAGGGGCATGACGATCGAGGCCTCTCCCGCCTCGAACCGGGGGCGCAGGCCGCGGGGGAACGCGGCGGGCCCCCGCCGCCATATCTGCCTGCCGATCATCCAGTCCGGTTCGGTCGGCAACGTGGTGCAGCTACTGGCGACTCCCGAAGACGAGGCCAGGCTGGCAGCACAGATTCCCTATGTCAGCGTCTATCTGCGGGAAGCCGCGCCGGTGCTCGAGACCAAGAAGCTGATGGAGACGCTCAAGGAATCGAGCCTGCGCGATCCCATGACCGGCCTGAACAATCGCCGCTTCCTCGAAGAGTATGTCGAAACCCTGATCGCCAACGTCCATCGCAAGAAGTCGCATCTCGGCATTATGATGCTCGATCTCGACTACTTCAAAATGGTCAACGACACCCACGGCCACGATGCCGGCGACTCGGTGATCAAGGCGCTGGCCAAGGTGTTGCGCCAGTCGGTGCGGGCCTCGGACATGGTCATCCGCTACGGCGGTGAGGAGTTCCTGATTATCTTGCTGGATACGCCGCCGGAAAACGCGGATCAGGTCGCTGAGAAGATCCGTGCTTCGGTCGAGGCGATGGAGGTTCCGGCCGGCCATGTGGTCCTGAAAAAGACCATCTCCATCGGCCTCGCCGACTTCCCCGGCGACAGCGAGACGTTCTGGCAAGCGATCAAGTTTGCCGACGTGGCGCTGTATCAGGCCAAGGAAACCGGCCGCAACCGGGTGGTCCGCTTTATCCCGGAAATGTGGGGGGAGAAGGCGTATTAGAGCGCCGCGTGTCAAATGTGACGCATGGCGCGGCCATTGCGGCCGCGCCATGCGTCAGGCACAGCGTCTGATCAGGCGGTGACGGCGGCGCGATAGGGCAGGGTGGTGGGTTCGGCGGGCGGGACCACCGGAATGATGCCGCGGGCATCGAACCACCAGCGATATTCCATATCCGCGACCATCACCCCTTCGAGCTTGAGCATCACCAGCCCTTCGATGGTGTCGGCCA
>Ga0080064_1002685_pt1 | contig 28997 bp, 23 predicted proteins | sample Subgrocontami54m_FD_69260 | JGI IMG/M metagenome (GOLD analysis project Ga0080064, IMG submission 69260) | Subsurface groundwater microbial communities from S. Glens Falls, New York, USA - GMW46 contaminated, 5.4 m (SPADES assembly) (version 2) ...
CGAACCGGGGAATCCCGGCCTCGGCTGGCATGGAGCGCCGGGGAGGCGCCGGGCCCTTCGCCAAGGGCTCGCGCGTCTCGCCAGACGCGCGGCGGGGTCCGTCAATCCCCGCTAAAGAGCGCTGCGCCAGCGCTCTTGGCGCCTCCCCGGCGCTCCATCCCCTTTTTGGGGAAAGGAAAAAGGGCTTGTCCCCGCGAAAGCGGGGAACCACGGCGCGCCCGCGCCGCAAACAACAGGGCCGGCGGAGCGTTGGCTTCGCTCGTCATTCCGGGGCGCGCTGAAAGCGCGAACCCGGAATCCAGAAATGAATGCAGAGAGTGCCTCTGGATTCCAGGTCCGCTCGCGCGAGCCTGTGCCCGGACGGCGCGAAGTGCCGATCCAAGTACTCGCGTCCCGGAATGACGAAAGAAAACGTCGGGCCGTCTGAAAATTAAATCCGAACGAGCGCGAGCCTCGCCTCAGCTCCGCTTGTAGATATCGTCCAGCCGCACGATATCGTCCTCGCCGAGATAGCTGCCGGTCTGCACCTCGATCAGCTCCAGCGGAATTTTTCCGTGATTGGCCAGCCGGTGCACGCTGCCGATCGGGATATAGATCGACTCATTCTCGTGCACGATGCGCACTTCGTCGCCGATGGTCACCTCTGCGGTTCCCCGCACGACCACCCAATGCTCGGCGCGATGCCGGTGTTTCTGCAGTGACAATGTTCCATCTTGCCGCACCACGATGCGTTTGACCTGGAAACGCTCTCCCGCGTCGATCGACTCGTAATATCCCCAGGGCCGGTGCACGCGGCGGTGATCGGTCGCTTCCGCCCGCTTCGCCTTCTTGAGCTTCTCCACCAGCTCGCGCACTTCTTGAGCCCGGGAGCGGGGGATCACGAGAACTGCGTCAGGCGTGGACACCACCACGAGATCGCTGACGCCGACGACGGCGGTCAGCCGCGCGTCCGCATGGATCACGCAATTGGTCGCGTCCACCGTGATGACCGCTCCCTGCACCGCGTTGCCGGTTCCGTCGCGTTTGGCGATATCGAAGATCGCATCCCAGCTCCCGATGTCCGACCAGCGGAAATGTCCCTCCACCACCGCGGCGCGGCTGGTCTTTTCCATCAAGGCATAGTCGATGGATTTCTGCGGCGCGTGCGCGAAAGCGTCGGGATCGAGGCGCACAAAGCCCAGATCGTTGGTCGCCGCCTCCACGGAAGCTTCCACCGCTTCCGCCATTTCCGGCTCGTAACGCGCAAGCTCCGAGAGCAGCACGTCGGCGCGGAACAGGAAGTTTCCCGAATTCCACAAATAGCCTTCCGCGATATAGCGCGCGGCCGTAGCGGCGTCCGGTTTCTCGACAAATTTGGCAACCGCATGCACGTCCTTCGGCCCGATAGCCTTGCCGCGCAGGATGTAACCGTAGCTCGTCTTCGGTTCCGTCGGCTTGATGCCGAAAGTGACGATCTGCCCGGCGTCGGCCGCTTGCCTCCCGGCGATGCAGGCCGCACGGAACGGCTCCGCATCCAGCACTACATGGTCCGCGGCCAGCGCCAGCACCACCGCGTCGGGATCCTGTTTCCTGGCAAAGACCGCGGCGGCGGCGATGGCGGCGGCGGAATCGCGCCGCATCGGTTCGATGACCACCGTCGCCTCGATGCCGGCCTCTTCGGCCTGACGCCGGGCGAAAAAATGAAACTGCGGCCCCGTCACCACGATTGGCGGGGCGAATACCGTGCGGTCCGCCACCCGCAGCAGGGTCTGCTGATAGGTCGAAAGATCGCCCACCAGCGGCAGGAATTGCTTAGGGAGCGCGTCCCGCGAGACCGGCCATAGGCGTGTCCCTGCGCCGCCGGCGAGGAGTACGGGTACGATGGGGGCAGGGGCCATTGATTCGGACCTTGGGATGGTTGCCGTTTATTTCAAAAACTACGCCGTATGGCGAGGGGATAGGGTGCCCGTTTTTGCGCAGATTTGTCAGGTTTATTTGACATGGTGAAGGGATGATCGAACGCATTCTCGCCGTCGGCGGCTTGACGTTGGTATCGCGCATGACGGGCTTTTTGCGCGACATCATGCTGGCGGCAATCCTCGGCGCCGGGCCGGTGGCGGACGCGTTTTTCGTGGCGTTGCGCCTGCCCAATCATTTCCGCGCCATCTTCGCCGAGGGCGCGTTCAACGCCGCCTTCGTGCCGGCTTATGCCCGCATCCGCCAGCAGGGCGGTCCCGGCCCGGCCAGTATTTTTGCTGATCGCATTTTCACGCTGCTGTTCATCAGCCAGGTCGTGCTGTTGGCGGCGGCGCTGCTTTTCACGCCCGGCGTGATTGATCTGCTGGCGCCGGGCTTCGCCAATGACCCTGCTCGTTTCGGCTTGGCGGTGGACCTGACCCGCATCACCTTTCCCTACCTGCTGCTGGTGACCCTGGTCACGCTCTTCGGCGGCATCCTCAATGCCTTGCAGCGCTTCGCCGCCGCCGCCGCCGCGCCCATCCTGCTCAATCTCTCCATGATGCTGACGCTGGCGCTGGCGGCGTTTTTCCCGACAGCGGGTCATGCCGCCGCCTGGGGCGTTCTGCTCGCGGGCTTCCTGGAATTTGCTCTGGTCGCCGGCGACGCCATGCGCGCCGGCGTCACGCCCTTGTTTCGCTGGCCGGAGTTCGACGCCGAAGTGCGGCGCTTCTTTCGCGCACTTGGCCCGGCGACGCTTGGTTCGGCGGGCGTTCAGCTCGCGCTCTTCGCCGACACTATCATCGCGAGCTTCCTCGCGACCGGCGCACTGTCGGCGCTCTACTATGCCGACCGGCTGCATCAACTGCCGATCGGCGTGATCGGCATTGCCGCCGGCACGGTGGTGTTGCCGGAAATGGCGCGCCGCATCGCGGCGGGTGACGAAGCGGGTGCGCGTCATGCGCAGAACCGCGCCATCGAACTGACGCTGCTGCTTGCCATACCCTGCGTCGCCGCTTTTCTCACCGTTCCCGAACTCATCATGCGCGCATTGTTCACGCGCGGCGCCTTCACCCCCGCGGATGCGGTGGCGGCGGGACGAACGCTCTCTGCTTACGCGCTTGGACTTATTCCCTTCGTTCTCATCCGCAGCGTCGTGGCCACTTTCTTTGCGCGCGGCGACACCGCGAACCCGGTCAAGGCGTCGCTGGCTGCGGTTGCCGTCAACATCGCCTTCAAGATCGCGCTGGTTGGCTCCTTGGCGCAGGTCGGCCTGGCTCTGGCCACGTCGATTGGCGCCTGGATCAATCTCTTGCTTGTCGTGTGGCTGGCGGTGCGGGCGGGCCTGCTGGGTTTCGATCCGGACCTGCGGCGGTCGGTAGCCAAGATCGCCGCGGCCGGTATTGCCCTCGCCGTGGGATTGTGGCTGGGCGATAAATGGGAATCGAATCTAGTGCGGGATGGGGTAGCCCTGCGTGATGAAATCCGGCTGCTCTTGCTCATGCTGCTCGGAGCCGTCATTTATGGTGGGGTTCTGGTTGCGCTGTTCGGCCGCCGGTGGCTGGCGATCTTTCGCCGCCGTTCCGGTCCGCCTCTTTCATGAAGGCATCCGAGCGCCTATCTTCACAAACGCCTGCGCCTCCCTACCTGGAAAGTCCCATGACGACGTCGGTTTCTGTGCGCCTCGCCGCCCTGCTCTTCTTGCTTGCGCCGGCGCTGGCGGCCTGCGGCGGCAGCCAGCCCGCGCCCCCGCCGCCGGCGGTGACCGTCGCCAAGCCGGTGAAGCAAACGGTTGTGAATAAAGACGAATACGTGGGCCGCTTTGTCGCGGTCGATTCCGTGGAAATTCGCGCGCGCGTTTCCGGCACGCTGGAAGCCGTGCATTTCAATGATGGACAGAGCGTAAACAAGGGCGATCTTCTTTTCACCATCGACCGGCGTTCGTTCCAGAACGCGCTCGATCAGGCGCGCGCCAATCTTCTCCAGGCCCAATCGAATTTCGCTTTCGCGGACACCGATCTCGCACGCGCGCAACAGCTCGTGCGCGACAAGGCTATACCCGAGCAGGTTTTCGACCAGCGCGTGCAGGCCAAGCGCAATGCCGAAGCATCGGTGGCTGCGAACGAGGCGGCGGTGCGCCAGGCGGAGCTTGATTTGGAATTCACTCAATTGCGCGCGCCGATCTCGGGCCGCATCGGCGACCGCCGCGTCTCGCCCGGAAATCTGGTGACCGGCGGAACAGGGGCGACGTTGCTCGCGACCATCGTCTCCACCGATCCCATCCGGTTTGAGTTCACTTTCGACGAGGCTTCTTTGCTGCGTTATGACCGGATGACCAAGCAAGGCGGCGACACGACCACGCGCGGGCTTTCCCTGCCGGTGAAGCTGAAGCTCATCGACGAGCAGGATTTTACCCATGTCGGAGAAATGGATTTCGTCGACAACGTGGTCGATCGCGCAACCGGCACTATCCGGGCCCGCGCGGTCTTCGCCAACCCCGGAACGCGATTTGTGCCCGGCATGTTCGCGCGCATACAGATTCCGGCTTCTCCCGCGCATGAGGCGCTCGTGGTGCCGGATGACGCCATCGGAACCGACCAGACGCGAAAATTCGTCTATGTCGTGGCCCCGGACAACACGGTGAAACAGGTCTATGTCACGGTCGGTGTCGTGACCGAGGGCCGGCGCGTTATTCAGGATGGCTTGACGCCCGACGCGCGCGTCGTCGTCAACGGCTTGATGCGGGTGCGGCCCGGCATCAAGGTCACGCCGCAGGAAGAGGGCGCTCCGCCCCCCGCCGCGCCGCCGGCCAAAGTTCCGTAACGGGTGGCGGCGTAATGCGCATCTCACATTTCTTTATTGACCGTCCGATCTTCGCCGCAGTGATCTCGATCATTATCGTGATCCTTGGCGGCGTTTCGTTCTCGCGCTTGCCCATCGCGCAATATCCCGAAATCGCGCCGCCCACCATCAACGTATCGGGCCAGTACCCGGGCGCCAGCGCCGAAGTCATCGCCTCCACGGTGATGGCGCCGATCGAAGACCAGATCAACGGCGCGGAGGGTATTCTCTACATTTCCTCCAACGCGACCTCCGACGGCCGCTTTTCCATCGCGGTGACTTTCGATCTCGGCACCAACCTCGATATCGCCCAGGTGCAGGTGCAGAACCGTGTCGCCATCGCCCAGCCGCGTCTGCCGACCGACGTGCGCAATATCGGCGTGACCGTGGGAAAAAGCTCGCCGGACCTGATGATGGTCGTGCACCTGTTTTCTCCCGACAAATCGCGCGACCAGCTTTACGTCTCCAATTTCGCCAGCCTTGAGATCAAGGACGCGGTGACGCGCGTAGACGGCGTCGGCTCCATCGTCGTCTTCGGCAGCCGCGACTATGCCATGCGCGTTTGGCTCGACCCCGGCCGTTTGCAATCTCTCGGCCTCACCGCGCAGGACGTGGTGAGCGCCATCCAGGGCCAGAATTTGCAGGTCGCCTCGGGCGTGCTCAACCAGCCGCCGGTGGAAAACCCGTTGGCGTTTCAGGTGTCGGTGCAGACGCAAGGCCGGCTGAGCGACCCGGCTGAATTCGGCAACATCGTTGTGAAGAACACCCCCGCCGCCGTGGTGCGTCTGAAGAACGTGGCGCGCGTCGAGCTTGCCGCTCAGGACTATGGCTCCAACTCGTACCTGGACCGCGACCCGGCGGTGGCGCTGGCGATCTTCCAGCGGCCGGGATCGAATGCGCTCGCCACGGCCAAAACCATTCGCGCCACCATGGAAGGGCTTTCCACGCGCTTCCCGTCTGGCATCAAGCACGCCATCGTCTATGATCCGACGCAATTCATCCAGCAATCCGTCGATGAAGTTGAAATCACCATCGGCATCGCCGTGCTGCTGGTGGTTTTCGTCATTATCATGTTCCTGCAGACTTGGCGTGCCGCGGTCATTCCCATTGTCGCCATCCCGGTCTCGCTGGTCGGCACCTTCTTTTTCATGTCGATGTTCGGTTTCAGCCTGAACAATTTGTCCCTGTTCGGACTGGTGCTGGCCGTCGGCATCGTGGTGGACGACGCCATCGTTGTGGTGGAGAACGTCGAGCGCAATATCGCCGCCGGGATGCCGCCGCGCGAAGCCGCGATCCGCAGCATGGATGAAGTCGGCACGGCGCTGATCGCGATTTGTCTCGTATTGCTGGCGGTGTTCATCCCGTCCGCCTTCATTACCGGGATTTCCGGACAGTTCTACCGCCAGTTCGCGCTCACGATTGTGGGTGCGACGCTAATCTCTCTTGTCATGTCGTTGACCCTTTCGCCCGCGCTGTGCGCCTTGCTGCTGCGGCCGCATGCGGATCGCAGTCAGCCGCTGATACTGCGGCCGGTGCAACGGGCCTTCGATCTTTTCAACAAAGGCTTCGACGCCGTTTCCGAGTATTACCGCCGGCTGGTGGGACGCGTGGTGAAGATCTCCGGCCTGATGCTGTTGATCTATGCGGCGGTCCTGGTCTTGGGATATTTCGAGTTCCGGCTGGCGCCCGTCGGCTTCATCCCTCAGCTCGATCGCGGCTATATGATCGTGGCGGCGCAACTGCCGCCGGGCGCCGCGCTTGCCCGCACCGATAAGGTGCTGCGCCGCGCCGTGGACATCGCGCTCGATACCCCCGGCGTTGCCGGGGCCGTCAACATCGTCGGCTTCTCCGGCGCTACCTTCAGTCAGGCTTCCAACTCTGGGGCGATTTTCATTGTGCTCGAACCGTTCGAGAAACGCGCCCACGATTCCAGCAAAACGGCCGCTGCCATTCAGGCGGAGCTGTCCAAGCGTTTTGCGCCGATCCAGGACGCCCTGGTGCTGGTAATCCTGCCGCCTCCGGTGGCCGGCATCGGCAACGCCGGCGGTTTCCGCATGATGATTGAGGATCGCGCCGGCCGCGGCCCGCAAGCCTTGCAGGGCGCGGTCTATGCGATGATGGGCCGCGCGGCCCAGACGCCGGGCGTGCGTCAGGTTTTCTCGTTGTTCGAAACCTCGACCCCGCAGCTCTATCTCGATATCGACCGCACCAAAGCCCAGCTTCTCGGCATCAACATTCCCGAAGTCTTCGGCGCACTGCAGACTTACCTCGGCTCGTCCTATGTCAATGACTTCAATCTGCTCGGTCGCACCTTCCGTGTGATCGCGCAAGCGGAAGGCGAGGACCGGCTCGATCCCAAAGACGTGCTGCGAATCCGGGTGCGCAATGCGACCGGCGATACCGTGCCACTCGGCGCCTTCACCACGGCGAGCGACCGTTCCGGCCCGTTCCGGGTGCCGCGTTACAACCTCTATCCGGCTGCCGAGCTCGATGGCGCGCCGGCGCCCGGCTATTCGCAAGGCGAGGCAATCGGAATCATGGAGAAGCTCGCCGCGGAGACGCTGCCGGAAGGTTTCAGCTTCGAATGGACGACGCTCGCCTTCCAGCAACTGCGCGCAGGCAACACTGCCGTTTTCGCCTTCGTGCTGGCGGTGGCTTTTGTCTTCCTCGTGCTCGCCGCGCAATATGAAAGTCTGACGCTGCCTCTTGCCGTCATCCTTATCGTGCCGATGTGTCTGGTCGCGGCCATCACGGGCGTGCTGGTCCGCGGCCAGGAGAACAACATCCTCACCCAGGTCGGCTTCATCGTGCTTATCGGGCTTGCCGCCAAGAACGCCATCTTGATTGTCGAGTTCGCCAAGCAACTGGAAGAGCAGGGCAAGGATCGCATGACCGCCGCCTTCGAGGCGGCGCGGCTGCGGCTCCGTCCCATCGTCATGACCTCGCTCGCCTTTGTCTTCGGCGTGACCCCGCTCGTTTGGGCAACCGGCGCCGGGGCGGAGATGCGGCAGTCGCTCGGCACCGCGGTCTTTTTCGGGATGATCGGCGTCACCGCCTTCGGCGTGATCTTCACCCCGGCCTTTTATGTCGTATGCCGCGGTATCCCCGCCCAGCTAAGCCAGCTTATGGCGTTCCTAAAAACCGTGAAAATTGCCCGGTAAGCCGCCACACAGCGCGGCCTGCGACATTTTGACGGAACCACGCGGGCAGGGAATAACTTCAGGTAATTGGTGTTTGATACGGCATTGGGCCCGTCGCGGCCGAAACGAAACTTGGGAGAATGTAATGATCCGTACGCTAAGTGTCGTTGCAGCCATCATGCTCGGCGCGACGGCTGTTGTGGCGCAACAGAACCCGATTCTGGCCCGCCAGGAGATCATGAAAAAGTCCGATGATGACTTGAGGCTGCTGAGCAAAATGTCACGCGGCGAAGAGCCGTTCGACGCCGCCAAAGTGAGTTCGGCCTACGCGGGAATGGAGGACAGCTACAAAAGGGCGCAAAGTCTCTTCCCTGACAATTCAAAGACCGGCGAAAAGACTCGCGCGTCACCGAAAATCTGGGAAAATCGTGCGGACTTCGACGCCAAAATGGCGGCCTTCATCAAAATCGCGGCCGATGCAAAGGCGAAGGCAACGAACGAGGCGAGCTTCAAGGAGATTCATCCCGCCGTCATCAAGGGCTGCGACAATTGTCATGCGGATTACCGTATGCGGCGGCAACCCTAATCATTTGCCTGATCGTGAATGCAAAACGCCCGCCAGGCGCTACCCCGGCGGGCGTTATTTTAAGTCGGCGCGGTTACTTCGTCACTTGCCCGCGGATCTCGCCGCCGGCATTGGCGGCGGTGTGGATGTTCACGTAGTACTTGCCGGCCAAAAGGTCGGCAGCCTGCGCGTCCGTCAGCGTGGCCGAGCCCTTGACCGGGCTTGTGCCCTGGTTGGGGATCGGAACCGCAACGCCGGCATTCGCTCCCGCAGCAGCAGGGCCGTGGAAATGCGCGGCGGTCGCGGGACCGCTGAGGTCCGCATAAGTCACCGTCCAGGACAATTTCTTGCTGGCGGTGTCGTAAACGATGTCGGCCTTGCCGGTACCTTTGGTGGTGACCGCGGGCACTTCGGTTGCGCCCTTCAGATCGGCCTTGAGTTTCACTTCTTCAGCGGCAGCGAGCGACGCGGTGGCAACCAATGCCAATCCGGCGATGCCGCACAATATCTTCGTTTTCACAGCGCAATCCTCCTGTGGGTTTTTTGTGTGGCGCAAGCCACATGGTGTAAACCCCGCCCAGGTACGGCCTATTCCCGGCTGTGCCTTTCGTTTGCGGCCGCGCTATTGTGCAGCAGAAATGGTCCGGATAATCACCCGCCGGGACACTTATTGTTGATTAAAAGCTGAGGAAAGGGACGGAGGTGCTGCGGAAATTTGTCATTCTGGCGGTTATCGCCGTCTTTTTCGGCTTTGGTGTCTTCTGGATTGTCACCATTCCGTCGCTGGTTGATGCCACGGCGCTTGGGCCGCATACGCCGAATCTCGAAAACGGCAGGACGATGTTCTTCGCGGGGGGCTGCGCCGGCTGCCATGCCACCCCGGAGCAGGACGTTGCAACGAGGCTCGGCGGCGGACGCGGGTTAAAGACGCCTTTCGGCACCTTCTATGTCCCCAACATTTCCTCCGACCGCCGGGACGGCATCGGCGCCTGGAGCGAAGCCGATTTCGTCACCGCCATGTGGAAGGGCGTATCGCCGCGCGGCGAGCATTACTTTCCCGCCTTTCCCTACACGTCCTATCAGCGCATGAAGCTCGACGACCTGCGCGATCTCTTCGCCTATCTGAAAACATTGCCGGCCGAGCCGGGCAGGGTGCGCGGCCACGACGTGCCGTTTCCCTTCAATATTCGCCGCGCCATCGGCGGCTGGAAACTGCTCTTTCTCGATGGCAAGCAGTTTGAGCCTGTTCCGGGCCAATCAGCCGCATGGAATCGTGGCGCCTATCTCGTGAATGGCCCGGGTCATTGCGCCGAGTGTCACAGCCCGCGCAATTTCCTGGGGGCGGTGAAATCCGATCAGCGTTTCGCCGGCGGTCCCGACGCGGAAGGAAAAGATTGGGTCCCCAATATCACGCAGAAAGGGATCGGCGACTGGTCGGAAAAGGACATCGCCGCCATGCTGGAAACCGGCGATCTTCCCGATGGCGACCGTGTTGGCGGCGAGATGGTGAGAGTGGTGCGCAATACATCGCAACTGAGCGCCGGGGACCGCGCGGCGATGGCCACCTATCTCAAGTCGCTGCCTCCGGTGGAGGGACCAAAACCGCCGCGGCGGGAATAGCGTCCTCCGGGCGGGGCATAAAATGGGCCGAAGGCCGGCAGCTCGGTTGCATATATTTAGGTTTGCTGTGACCTTGTCCTGGTGCCGCTCACCTTGAAGAGGATATTGCGGGAGGACTGGTCATAAGCGACAAAATGACGAACCGTTCGTCCATCGATGCGAGCAAGCCGCCTGACACCCGGTTGATAGAAACGGTCGTCCAAATCGCGTCCGTCTGGACCGTTTCGGACCTGGGATATTACTTTCTATTGCCTCTGCTCGGGCTGAAAACCAGCTACAACGATGGCCCCGTCGCGATCACGCTGTATTACGTTTTCTGGTTAGGTTTTGCCGTCATTACGTTCTGGCCTCTCTATGCCACCTGGCCGCTCTACGGCAAATGGGCCACGTTCGGGAGCCGCCTGACGAGTCATGTCGTTTGGTTCTTTTCTTTTGCGGTCTGCGTATTGTTCGTGGCCTATGTGCTGCCTTTGCTGCCGCCGACGAACTGGACGGAGCCGTGGAAGCCGCCGGAAATCAGGCTTGCCACGCCGTGGTACTTCCTGCCGAAGTCCATCGAGATTATGTTCCAACAGCTTCTTATCGTTGCTCTGGTTCTCGCTCTGGCGGCTCGGAACTTCAGCCTTCGCAAGATATCCGTATACTGCGCAGTCGTGTTCGGAGCGGCGCACGTCCTCCTAGCCTTCGGCGGAGCGCCGCTGCCTTACGTGACCAGATTCTCGTTGTCGGCGGCAGCATTCGGATTCGTGTTTCCGTATCTCATATTGCGCGTGCCGAATGGATTGGCCTACTCCTACATCGTGCATTGGACCTATTATGCGCTGACCGTTGCGATGGCTCATATCGTTCAAGGCGCAGGCTTCTATCAGCTATTCAAGTCGTTGGCCGAATGACCGGCGGATTGGAAAAGTGAATGTCGAATTCGCAGCAGAGGCATGCCTGCAGATGGCCGGCGGACATTTCGTTTGGGGCCTGTCTTTTGATCGGCGCGGGATTTATCGCGCTCCAGGCGCTCGCACTTCTTGCTATGGGTCATCCTCCGATTTGCACCTGCGGTACCATTAAGCTTTGGCACGGCTTGGCCTCCAGCGCGGAGACTTCGCAACATCTCACCGACTGGTACACCTATTCCCATGTAATTCACGGTTTCGGCTTCTATTTGCTTCTGTGGCTGATTGCGCCGCGCATGCCGTTCGCCGTGCGGCTTGCCATGGCGGTTGGGCTGGAAGCGGCCTGGGAGGTGATCGAGAACACGCCGTTGGTCATGGATCGCTATCGGCAATCGGCGCTTGCGCGCGGCTATTTTGGCGACAGCATTGTCAATTCCGTCGCCGACACGCTTGCGGCGGCATTCGGCTTCGTGCTCGCACGGTTGCTGCCGGTTTGGGCAACCGTGGCGCTCGTGATCGGGACGGAGCTGTTCATCGCTTACGCGGTTCGTGACAATCTGACGCTCAACATCATTCAGCTCATAAGGCCGAGCGAATCTATCTCGAAGTGGCAGATGGGCGGCCAATAACGCTGGCAAGCGCTTGCAGGAGATATGCTGGCCGATTAGGTATGTCGGGGATGCGCGTCGATCTTCGCCTCTATGCCCTTGTCGATCCCGAGCACGCCGCCGGGCGGGCGCTGCCTGATCTCGCAAGGGCCGTGGCCGAAGGCGGGGCGACTCTCATCCAGTTGCGCGCCAAGCAGGCGGATACGCGGGCGATGATCGAGAGCGCCCGTGCCATCAAGGCGGCACTCGCGGCATTGCACGTTCCGCTCATCATCAACGATCGCGTTGACGTCGCGCTGGCGGCCGGCGCGGATGGCGTTCACGTCGGTCAGGACGATATGGACCCGCGCGACGCGCGCCGCTTGCTCGGGCCCGGCGCCATTATCGGTCTTAGCGTCAAGACGCCCGCGCAAGCGCGAGAAGCGCCGGTGGAGCATTTAAGCTACATCGCTGCCGGCGGCGTCTTCGCCACCACCTCAAAGGACAATCCGGATGCGCCGATCGGCCTCGATGGGCTGAAATCCATCGTGAAGATCATTCACGCGCGCGCGCCGGGCTTTCCGGTCGTCGCCATTGCGGGAATCGACGAAAGCAATGCCGCCGATGTCGTCGCCGCGGGCGCGGACGGTATCGCCGTGATCTCCGCCTTGTCCCTCGCGCCGGATCCCGCGCAGGCGGCGAGGAAGCTCCGCGGGATTGTGGACACGGCATTGAAGAAGCGGGACGCGGCATGACGGCCCCCATCGCGCTCACGATTGCCGGATCGGATTCCAGCGGGGGCGCAGGAATACAGGCGGACCTGAAAACCTTTTCCGCGCTCAGCGTTTATGGCGCGAGCGTCATCACCGCGCTGACGGCGCAGAACACACGCGGAGTGATGGCCATCCACGACGTGCCGCCGTCATTCATCGCCGCGCAGATGGATGCGGTCTTTTCCGATCTGAATGTCGGCGCGGTGAAGATCGGCATGCTGTCGCAGCCGGGCGCCATCGAGGCAGTGGCGGCGGGGCTCGAGCGTCACCGAGCGCGCAACGTGGTGCTCGATCCGGTCATGATCGCGGCGTCGGGCGACCGGCTGCTCGTGCCGGAAGCCATCGCCGTTTTGCGGCGCGTGTTGATTCCGCGCGCATCGATCATCACGCCGAACCTGCCGGAAGCCGCCGCGCTGCTCGACGCTCCGCTCGCCAGCACCGAGCCGGAAATGCGGGAACAGGCTGAGAAGCTTCTCGCGCTGGGCGCGCCGGCTGTCCTGCTGAAGGGGGGTCATGCGCAGGGCGCCGAAAGCGTGGACTTTCTGGTCGAAGCTACCGCGGTCGCGCGGCTGGCCGCCGAGCGCATCGCCACGTCGAATACGCATGGCACCGGCTGCACTTTGTCTTCGGCGATTGCGGCCGGGCTCGCCAAGGGCCTCGATCTTTCCGAGGCGGTGCGCGTGGCCAAGGCTTATGTCACCGCCGCCATCGCCGCGTCCGATCGCCTGGGCGTTGGCCAAAGCCACGGCCCGGTGCATCATTTTTATTCGTGGTGGTGATGGAGCAGCAAGCCGGGCTCGCCGACGTCCATTTGATTGCCGTGCCATACGATGTCGTTTCCGGCCCAACCGGCGATCCATAGCGCGGGCAACAATAGGTCGCGCAGCATCCATGTCAGCGGCGCGCGGGGTGAAAGCGGCCATCCGGCCGCGTAAGCCAGCGTTGCCTCGGCGCCATACCAGAGCGCGGCCAGCAGCATCATGCATCCGAGCACTGGCAGGCCGAGCGACGCCGCAATGAATCCGCTTGCCAGCACCGGCCCGATGCCGCCGGTCAAAATCTCCGGCAGGTAACAGAAGGGAAAGGCCGCGCGCCGCAGCCGCGCCCAGCGCAGTTGACGTCGCCAGATTTCGGCCGCCGTGCCGACACCCAGCGGCTGATCGAAGGCGCAATCGACCAGGCGCACGCGCTTGCCGTTCGTGCGGACGACCTTGGTGGAGGCCGCGTCCTCGGCGATTTCCGAGGCCAGCGCACGCAATCCCCCGGCGCGCTCGCGATTGGGTGGAGAGTTGCAGCGCCGTTGCCGAACACCACGACGGCCGTTTCGAGATCATTCACTGGACCGGCACGGCGCAGCAGATGAAAGCCCCGACGCCGGGAGTAGAAGCGCAGGCGGCCTGACTTGCACGGTGGCTTGAAGGTGTGTTGCAGCGGCACATCCCGCTGGGGGCATCAGCTGAACAGCGCGATCTTTTCCTCGTCGCTGAGCGCGCGCAACGGCGCGAGCGGATCGTTAGCCGGGCGCGGTGCCGAAGGAGACGCCGGAGTAACGGTGCTCCGCCATTGCGTGGCCGGAGGCGGTTGCGCCGGTTCTCTCGCGGGCAGATCCGGCTCGAACAGGAAGTCATCCAGATCTGTTTCAAAAACCAGCGAGTAGTTTGGCGCCGGTTCCCCATTCGCCGCTGTGGCATCAGGTGCGTGCTCCGCTGGAAAATTTAATTCCGCGGGAGGCAGTGCTGGATTTGACGAGGCTAGCGGCGTTGCGGCTTCCGCTCCGGATGGCTGTGAGGCTGGGGCCTTTGCCATGGATGGTTGGGATAGGAAATTCAGCGCAAGACGCTCCAAAGCCAGCCATGGGGGTTCGGCAAGGGGCTTGGCTGCATCGGCTTGCACCGGCAGCGGCGTTGCCGTGACCCATGTGGACATTTCGACCTCGACCTCGGCCCGTTGCGCCGCAAGCTCGTCCGCAATTCCCCATTGAAGGTCTAGCGTTGCTTCCGCCGCATCGGCGGCTTCCTCAACAAGGGCTTCCGGCATCGCAGCAGTGTCGGTTTCGCCCGGCGTCGCGTCGGCGCTCTCGTTCTGGATAGCCGCGCTGACGGACAATTCGGGGCGGCACTCCTCAAATGATTCGGGCGTGGTTTTGACGAGGTGTTGCGAGCCGTTGGAGTCTTGCCCGGTCATCTCCTCCCGGAACGCCACCATCGGATCGAGCGCCATCATGACGCGTTCGATATCTTCGAGCGTGGCATCCTGGCGCGGTTCCTCTGCCGGCGCCGCCGGCGGTTCCGCTTTCAACGCCGCCAACGGATCTTCCGGCGCGGGCCGTCCGAGCTGCATCATCCGGTCGACATCGGATTGGTCCAGTCCGCCGGGCGACGGACCGTTCATCGGAATTTCGCCCGAGGCCGCTTTGCGTACCGGTGGGGCCAAAGCATCCTTGCCCCAGATTTCGATCATGGCGGCGACGCGATGTTCCAGGTAACGCAGCACATGGATCACTTTCCGCGTACGCTGGCCAGTCAGATCCTGAAACGAGCAGGCAGTGTAGATTTCGGTCACCTCCGCGTCGAGCTGATCGCAGAAATTCGTGTCGATGCCCCGTTCGCGCAGCGTCCAGGCAATCTCTTGCATCCGTTCCGCCGCCGCGAGAATGCGTGAAGCCGCGCTCTCCGTCGTCTGCACGATGGAATCAAGTTCACCCGTGGCGTCCTCGATCTCGCCCGGGCGCGCGGGAGCGGGCCTGATTGCCGCGATCTCCGCCTTGGTGCGTGCGATCGCCTGCGCCATGTCGGCGATGTCGAACAAAAACAGGTCGAGCGATTCCGCCGCAGCTTCACTGCGCGCGTCCGCTTCCATGCGTGGGCCTGGAAAACCTGTCTCACTTTGCTTTGAAGTGTTGCGGCGTGCGTATTCGTCAAGAAACCGGCGGCCCTGCGCCGTTTCCATTATCGTTGAGCAAATAGAGTCATATTCCGCTTCCTCCCGGGAGGGCGGCTCGATTTTGTGGGCGGCTTGATCTTCTGACATGCTTTGACTGCGTCTTAAGTTTACCAGTCCTTGCCAAGGCAACCGAATACCCAATCAACGAAATGCCTCACGATCCCCAGATAATCGCCGCCACCTTCACGCGCCGGCTGGCGCTGTTTTATTCCGCGCTTTTTGTCGCCATCGGCATCCAGCTGCCGTTCTTTCCCCTGTGGTTGGAAGCTAAGGGCCTGGATGCGCAAGTGATCGGCTTCGTGCTGGCGGCGCCGATGGTAGTCCGGATTTTCGCCATTCCTGTCGCCACCCGGCTGGCCGACCGTCGCCAAAATTTACGCGCCGCCCTTGTGGCGGGTTCAGCCGTGGCCGCGGCCGGCAACCTGGCAGTAGGCTTCACGCAAGGCGGCATGGCGATTCTGATCGTCTTCAGCCTTGCCTCCGTGTTTTTCACCCCGATCATGCCCCTGGCCGAGGCCTACGCCTTGAGGGGGCTGGCTCAACACGGGCGGGCCTATGGTCCCGTGCGGCTTTGGGGTTCCGCCGCTTTCATCGCCGGAAGCCTTGGTGCGGGATGGATCATTGATTCGATCACCCCGCGCAACACCATCTGGCTCATCGTTGCAGCCATGGCGGCGGCTGCGGTCGCCGCGGGGGGCCTTGTTCCCTTGCGGCCCGGGAGAGCGCCGCCGGGGCCGCCGGACCTGCCCTATAGAGGCTTCCTGCATACCCCCGGCTTCATCGCCGTCGCTGTCGCGGCGGGGCTGATCCAGGCGAGCCACGCCATCTATTACGGTTTCTCCTCGCTCGACTGGAAAACGGCGGGGCTGGATGGTCCAACGGTCGGGGCCTTGTGGGCGGTCGGGGTCATCGCCGAAATCACCTTATTCGCCTTGTCCGGCCGCTTGCCGCCCGGATTGGGCCCAGCAGCGCTGCTGATGATCGGGGCGGCGGGGGCCGTTGTCCGCTGGACTGCCATGGCGCTCGATCCTCCGGCCGCGGCCCTGCCGGTCCTGCAATGCCTGCACGGGCTATCCTTCGGGGCGAGCCATCTCGGTGCGATCGGATTCGTGGCCCGCGCCGCGCCGCCGGGGAAGGCTGCCACGGCCCAGGGCAATCTTGCCGTGGTGCTTGGCGGCGCCATGGCTCTGAGCATGGGCCTGTCCGGCCTGCTCTATGCGGCTTTCGGTACCTTCGCCTATGCGGGGATGGCAGTCATGGCCGCCTGCGGCGGGTTATTCGCGTTTGCCGCTTGGCAGTTTAGCCCCAGAGCTTAGCCTCGGGGGGGTAAACCAAGCTGCCGTCGTAGCGCAGGCCGTCGGGCCGATCCTTTGCCAGCAGGATGGGGCCGTCGAGATCGACCACGCGGGCGCCTTGCGCAACGAGTGTTGCCGGCGCCGTCGCCAGCGAGGTCGAGACCATGCTTCCCACCATGATGGCGAGTCCGGCTCGCGCAGCTTCGCGAGCAAGCGCCAGCGCTTCCGTCAACCCGCCAGTTTTGTCGAGTTTGATGTTGATGGCGTCATATTTTCCTGCGAGCGCCGCAAGTGAAGCACGGTCATGAACGCTTTCGTCGGCGCAGACCGGAATCGGGCGCCGCATCGTACCGAGTATCGCGTCGCCACCCGCCGGCAGCGGTTGTTCCACCAGCGTCACGCCGGCCGCCGCGCAGGCGGCAAGGTTTTCCGCGAGGTTTTGTGCGGTCCAGCCCTCGTTGGCATCGACGATGAGCTCGGACTGCGGCGCGGCGCGGCGCACAGCGGCGATGCGTGCCGGATCGCCGTCGCCACCGAGCTTGACCTTGAGCAACGGCCGCGCGGCGGCTTTTTGTGCCGCTGCCGCCATGCTCTCCGGCGTGCCGAGTGAAATCGTGTAAGCGGTGGTCACAGGCCGGGGAGGGGATAAGCTGGCCAACTCATAAACCCGCTTACCCGCGCGCTTGGCTTCCAGATCCCAGAAGGCGCAATCGAGTGCGTTGCGCGCCGGGCCTTTCGATAAAGCCTTTTGCAGTTCGGCGCGGTCGATCCCCCGAGCGAGGGGTTCGCGCATGGTTTCGATGGCGGCGGCGACGCCTTCGACGCTTTCGCCGAAGCGCGCATAGGGCACGCATTCGCCCCGGCCTTTGAGGTTTCCGTCGGCGATTTCCGCGACAACGACTATGGCCTCGGTTTTGGCTCCGCGGCTGATGGCGAAGGTTCCGGCGATCGGCCAGCGCTCGACAAGAACAGAAAGACTGATGGGCATGCAATCTCGCAGGGCCGGTGGACTTGACGGACGCTGCCGGGGCCAAATTCCACGCCCTCGACAGGCCCAGTGACGGATGGTTGAAGTATATGATGGAAAAGGCGAGCTCGACTCAAGCACTGGTCGCGCCAGTCGTCCTGGACATGATCGGAATGGACCTGTGAACGGCGAGGCCATGCTCACCAGCAAACGGACCGGCGAGCGCCTGGTGCTCACCGCCGCTGGGCCGTGGACCGCGGTCCATGCCCATGAGCTGGAGCCGCTGGTCGAGGCGCAAGCGCAGAGCAGCCAGCCCGTGCGCGCCGTCGAGATCGATGTGAGCGGGATCAACCGCCTCGACACTTTTGGGGCTTGGTTGATCGAACGGCTGGTAAGAGCCTCGAGCCAGCGTGGCTACGAAGCGAAGATCGTGGGTCTGCACGAGGATTATCGCGGCCTGGTGCAAGAGATTCACACCGTCAACGTGAAACCGCCACCGCCGCCGGTGGAAGGAAATCCAATCACCAAGGGGCTCGACGCCATCGGCCGCACGCTCGCCGGCATGGGCCGCGCAACGATGCTGATCGTGCAGATGTTTGGCGCTGTGACCGCTGCGTCCGGACGCGCCATCGCTCATCCCGCAAGATTCCGCTTGACGTCGCTGGTCGCGCATATCGACCGCGTGGGCTGGCACGGCGTGCCGATTATGCTGCTGGTCACTTTTTTGATCGGCGCGATCCTGGCGCAGCAAGGCATTTTCCACTTTCGCAAATTCGGCGCGGATGTCTTTGTCGTCGACATGATCGGCATCCTGGTATTGCGCGAGGTCGGCGTGCTGATCGTCTGCGTCATGGTAGCGGGCCGTTCGGGCAGCGCCTATACCGCCGAACTCGGCTCGATGAAAATGCGGGAAGAAATCGATGCGTTGCGGACTATGGGATTCGATCCGGTCGAGGTGCTGATCCTGCCGCGCATCGTGGCGCTGATCGTTTCGGTGCCGATCCTGACCTTTCTCGGCTCCATGTCCGCGCTCTATGGCGGGGGCCTGGTGGCCTGGCTCTACGGCGGAATCGATCCCGACGCATTTCTGTCCCGCCTGCGGGAATCTATTTCACTGGATACCTTCGCGGTCGGCATGATCAAGGCGCCGATCATGGCCCTCATTATTGGTATCGTCGCTTCCGTTGAGGGCATGGAGGTTAAGGGCAGCGCGGAATCGCTCGGGGCGCACACCACGGCTTCGGTCGTCATCTCCATCTTTCTCGTCATCGTGCTCGACGGGTTGTTTGCCATCTTTTTCGCCTCGATCGGAATGTGAACGATGGCGAAACGTGCAGAGGAGGCGGTGATCCGGGTTCGGGGCCTTTCGGTTGGCTTCGGTGAAAAGCTCGTTCTCGATCGCCTCGATCTCGACGTCTACCGCGGTGAGGTCTTGGGTTTCGTCGGCGGCTCCGGCTCCGGCAAGTCGGTGTTGATGCGGACCATCATCGGTCTCCTACCGAAACGGTCAGGCAAGATCGAAGTCTTCGGCATTGACGTCGATTCCCTCACGCAAACCGAGATGCAGAAGATAGAGCAACGATGGGGAGTCCTGTTTCAGCATGGCGCGCTATTTTCCTCCCTCACGGTGCTGCAAAATATCCAATTCCCCGTCCGGGAATTTCTCGGCGTGTCGAAGCGGCTATTGGACGAGATGGCGGTGGCCAAACTCGAAATGGTAGGCCTCGCGCCGGATGTGCTGCAGAAATACCCGGCGGAACTCTCCGGCGGCATGACCAAACGGGTGGCGCTGGCCCGCGCGCTGGCGCTTGATCCGGAAGTCGTCTTCCTCGACGAGCCGACGTCAGGCCTCGATCCAATCGGCGCGGGCGAATTTGATGAGCTGATAAAGACCCTGCAGCGAACTTTGGGCCTGACCGTTTTCATGGTAACCCATGACCTGGACAGCCTGCATGCTATCTGTGACCGAATTGCTGTGCTCGCTGGTGGAAAAGTGATCCTGGCCGGCCCTATGAGCGCCATGTTGGCCTCGGAACATCCCTGGTTGAAGGCTTATTTCCGCGGAAAGCGTGCGCGGATGGTCGCCGGCTAAGGACGGAGTCTCGTTGATGGAAACCAAGGCCAACTACACCCTGATCGGGCTGTTCGCGGTGTCCGTCATCATCGCCGCGTTCGGCTTCGTTTTCTGGTTTCACAATGTCGGCGGCACCGCGGACCGGGCCATCTATGTTGTGCGCTTCAGTAAATCGGCACCAGGCCTGCGGGCGGGATCGGCCGTGCTGTTCAATGGCATTCGCATGGGAGAGGTGACGAAACTCTCGCTCAATCCGCAGGACCCGCATCAAGTCCTGGCCACGATTGATATCGACAAAGCTGCGCCCGTGCGCGCGGACACCATCGCCGGACTCGACTTCCAGGGCTTGACGGGAATTGCCTCGGTGGCGCTTACCGGCGGCTCATCTTCCGCGCCGGCACTGGTTTCCGTCAATGGCGAACCCCCTTTGCTGATTGCCGATCCAGGCGCCAGCCAGGACGTGACGCGGGCGGCGCGGGACGCTTTGCTGCGGATCGACGAATTGCTTGCGGAAAACGGAACGCTGAACAAGACATTCAAGAATGTCGAAGCATTCTCCGCCACCCTCGCGCGCAACTCCGAACGCTTCGACAATATCCTCGCCGGGCTGGAAAACCTGAGTGGCGGGCGAGAGGGCAAGGGCGACATCCAGGAGGCGGCAAAAGCCGTCCGGAAACTTGCGGAAGATATGGACAAGCATGTCGCGGAGATCAGCGAAGGCATCAATCGATTCTCCGCCACCGGGACGCGTGAGATCGAGGCTTTCGCCGCCGAAGGGCGGCGGACGCTCGGGGAAATCGACCGAACCGTCAAGAATTTAGACCGCAACCCCTCCCGCCTGCTATTCGGCGGTAGCGGAAATTCCGTCCCGACCTACAATGGGCGCTGATAACGTCGGCGGCTGGCTGGAGCCGTGCTAAGGGGGCTGGGTGCAGGTGCGTAATTCCCTAGGCGGAAGCGCCACGATCATGGCGGCCTTGGCGCTGTTGGCCACGGGCTGCACGACGCTTGGCGGCGGCTCCAAGAGCGCGCCGCCGCCGACTTATGATTTGACCGTGCCGGCTGTTTCTGCCGGCGGCCGCGCGGCGCGCGGGCAGCTTACTATCGCGGAAGCGACCACAATCGGGGCGCTCGATAGCGACAAGATCGTGGTGCGCCCGACTTCGGGCGAGATCGCAGCATTGGCCGACGCGCAGTGGAGCGACCGGCTGACCAAGCTCGTACAGGCGCGGACCATTCAAGCTTTTGAGAATGCCAACCGCACGCGTACGGTAGGCCGCGCCAGCGACCGCATTACTTCCGACTACCAGCTTCTGCTCGACATTCGTGCTTTCGAGATTTCCATTCCTGCCGGTCCAGCGGCGGAGGTGGAGATTTCCGCCAAGATCGTGGGCGACAGCTCCGGCCGCATCATTGCCGGCCGCGTGTTCCACGCCACGATCCCAGCTGGCGCCACGCAGGGAGCCGCGGCGGTGGCCGCGCTCGATGCGGCCTTCGGCAAGGTCGTCACCGAGCTGGTGCTGTGGGCCACCAAGATAATCTGAAACTGAGAGAAGAAGCGGCGAGTGGCCGGCGTGGGACCGGCCACCGCATTATAGCTACTCGAAGCGGCCCGCCGCGTGGGCGAGCATGGTGTAGACCTTGCCCGTCTCGGAGGTGAGATACGTGCGCGCCACGATCTGACCGCGGTCGTCGCGCGCGACCTCTTCGAGCAGGTGCTCGAACTCCGCGATATAGCGGTCCACGGTCTGCTTGAATTCGCGGTCGGTGCGATACTTCTTGCGGATCTCGTCGAACGCCTTCTGCCCCTGCAGCGTATAGAGACGGCGCGTGAAGACGTTGCGTTCGCCGCGCTTGTATTTGTCCCAAAGCTCGGTGGCGGCTTCGTGGTCGATCATGCGGGCGATATCGACCGACAGTGAGTCGAGCGACTCAATGCTGTGGCGCGCCGAGCGGTCTTCATTTCGAGCTGACTCGCGCGGAACTTCCACGGGCGCCGCTTCTTCCTCGCGGGAAGCGCGTTGCAGCAGATCGCTCAGCCAGCCGCTGTTGCGGCTATTGCCTGAATGCGTGTTGAGCGAAGGCGCTTCCGGCCGGCGTAGGGGGGCCGGAAGGTCGCTACGGGAGCTCGGCCGCGCCGGTTCGTTCCGTGACGAGCCTCCGGCAAGCATGCCTTCGTCGCGTCCCATGCGGCGGGCCGGCTCGGCGGCGTCGAGCCCGCGCCCATGACGCGCGACGATGCGATTGAGTTCAGCCAGCGCCTCGATCTGATCGACGATTACCCGCCGCATCTGCGCCGCGCTCTCAGCGGTTTCCTGCGGTAGTTCGAGGATGCCGCGGCGCAACTCGCCGCGCGTGGCTTCAAGCTCACGCTGCATTTCTACCGCCATCTGCTTCATACCCTGAATGACTTCGGTGAAGCGCTCGGTAGCGTGGCGGAATACGGCGTTGGTATCGGATCGCGCGTCCTCATAAATGCCCTGCATGACTTCGGCGGTGCGCTTGCGCTCATCCTCGGCGGTGGATCGGATCAGGTCGAACTGCTCGGCGACTGCCTGCGCGCCGCCCATGCTGGCATCGGAAACAATGCGCGCAATCTCGCGGGCGCGCCCGGAAGCCGTGTCCAGCGACTCATCAAGCAGTCCGGTGAAGCGCTGCAGCCGCTTTTCAAGATCTTCGGTGCGGATATCCAGAGTGGAAACCAGCGAGTCGAGAGCGACGCGGCGTTCGCCCAGGCTCTCTTCCGTGCGCCGGTTGCTGCGCTCGATCAGGTCAACAGCCTCGGCGAGCCCGCGGCCATGCGCCTCGAATTGCGCTGCGAGCTGCGACAGGTCGCCCAGCACGCGGGCGGTCATGTTGTGGAACTTGCCGATATGCTCCTCAGCCTTGGCGCCGGTGGCGCCGCTGCGGTGCATCAGCTCATTCATGGTGGAAACGAATTCGGAAACGCGCGTGACCATCGTGCTCTCAAGCGAACTCATGTTCTCATGCGCGCCGCTCAGCACTTCCTGCAGGAGGATATTGGCTTCACGCAGGCGTTCGAACAGCGTGGTGGTGTCGCTGCGCAGCATGCCGTGCGTTTCCAGCATTTCGGAGACGGCCGCGGCGGCGGTTTGTCTCGACTGCTCGACGGCGGAATGGGTGGCCGACTGCAGCTCCTGTAAAGTGCGGGTGACCTCCGTCGTCGCGGCGGAGCTGGCTTCGTTGATGCCGCGCGAGATTTGACCGCTGCTTTCCAGCAGCGCGCGGGCGAAGGAGAAGCCCTTGGTGTCGATCTCCTTCAGTGCGTGTTCAGTGGCACGTCCGACCTCGACTGTGAATTCTTCCCTCTTTTCCGTTAGGGCGCCGAGCAGGCCGCTGCTGCTCTGGTCGAGGACGCGGGTCATTTCCGCGGCGCGCGCGCTGAGTGTGCCAGCGATTTCTTCCGCCTTGCCGGTGAAGCTGCGGGTGACTTCCGCGCTGACACCGAGCAACGTGCGTTCGACATTGGCGGAAAGGTCGGTCAGCGTGCGCTCGGCGTCGCCGGCGTGAGTCTTGAGAGCGGCATTCAATTCCTCGATGCGGCCAATGCGGCCATCGAGATTATTGGCGACATCGAGCGCGCGGCTGCCGAGGGTCTGGTCGATATCGGCGATCTTGGCGCTCAGGGTTTCCGCCAGAGCGGCGCCGCGGCTGTTGATGATATTCGTGACATCGCTCACTCGCTTGTCGATGGCGGAGATCACTTCCTTGCCGCCTTCGGCCAGCGTTGCGGCGATATTCATAACGCGCGAATTGAGCGCATCATTGAGGGTGCGGGTGCGGCTGTCGAGCGCCTCCTGGAAGGTCGTCAGCCGCTGGTCGAGCGTGCTGCCCACTTCATCCGCTTTGGCGGTGACGCGGCTGTCGAAGCCGTCGATATAAGTGCGCATGGCGCCGGAGACTTCTTCCGTACGCTCGCCGAGCCGCTGCACGAGCTCCCCGCCGTAGGTTTTCACCGTGCGGTCGAATTCCGAGAGATTGCGGGTGATGAGGTTGCCCAGTGTGGTGCTTTCGCGCGAGATTTTCTCGCCAAGCTCCGCGCCGCCATGGGTGAACATTTCCTCGAAGGCCGCCAGCCGGTCCGAGAGCATCGTCTTCACCGCCTCGCCCTTGGCGTCCACCACATGCGCGAGATTTTCCGCGCTGTCGCGGAAGGTCTCGGTAACCTTGCTGCTGCGCGCGACGAGCGTATCGGTGATGCGCGCGCCGGTCTGCTCCAAGTTGGCGACGACGTCGCCGCCGCGCAGGCTGAGATCGAGCACCAGCGAGTCGCCGGTGGCTCGCAACGTGCTGTTGACCTCGTCCACGCGGGCCGTGAGAGTTTCCGAGATACTGGCGCTGTTGTCGATGATGGCATTCGCCATCTGCTGCGCGCGATCGCTCATGGAGTCGATAACGGCCGCCGAGCGTTGCTCGAGCTCGCGTGCGACACCGCTCAGTTGCGACGAAACGTTCTTCGTCAGGCCCGCGGCCAGTCCGGCGAATTCCTCGTGAATATGGTCGGTCTTGAAGTTGAGGCTTGCGGTCATACGCTCGCTGGCGCTGGTGATCGCGCGGGTGGTCTGGTCGCTGGTCTGCTCCAGGCGCTCCAGCAGATTGCCGCCGCGGTCGGTGAGCGCGGAGATCATGCTGTCGCCGGCGTGCCCGAGCGCAAGCGTAATGTGCTCGCCCTTGTCGGCAAGCGAACGGGTGATACGCGCAGCAGTTTCCCCAACCCGCTCCGCTACCAGGTCGCTGACGGCGGTGATGTCATGGCTGAGGTCGAGATGCACGCTGGTGATGGCGTTGCGAACTTGCTCGGCCTGGTTGACCATCGTGTCGCGCTGGCTGGCGAGATCGTGCAGCAGCCCGCGGATGCGCACTTCGTTGTCGTTGTAGGCGCGCTCCAGCGCGGAGACCTCGTTGTGCACGAGCGATTCAAGCTCGGCGGCACGCGCAAGTGCGCGCTCGACGCCGTCACCCATGGCGGTGACCTCGCGGCGGATCGCCTGGCCGACCGACACGATGGAATCGCGCGCAACCGTTTCGGGTTCGGCGAGCCGGACGGCTACTTCCGCCATCGACTGCGCGATCATCCGCAGCTCCTGCGAGCGCCAGACCATGTGAGCAAGGGCGTAAAAGAAAATGACAGGCGCCACGAACAAGGCGCCAAATCCGATTAAGGCAGGCGCCGCGGCGCCGCTTTGCGTGACCAGGACCTCAAGCTCCGGCAGGTAAACCCAGGCGAGTCCGATGCCGCCGATTATCCAGGCGACGGCGAATAGCGTGGCAACGCCATAGGACATGCGCGAGGGGCGCCGCTGCACGGCCTGGAGAATCTGCCCGATGGAATGACGGTCGTCGTTGGCGGCGCGGCGGCCGGAAGCCGGAACGTCTTCAGCGCGCGTGCGAGGTTGATCGAGAAACAGGTCTTCATCCGCGCCTTTGCCATTGGGCTGGCGGCGGTTTTCGACTGGGGCATCGGCGGCGTCGGCCTGAGAAAGGGTCCGTCCGTTCCCCTTGTCCGCATCGTCCGCCCGCATTTCCAGGGCCTCCTGGATGGCGGATAGCGCCGCTTCAGTCGGATCGTCGATTTTCTTGGTGTTATTGGCCATTTCGGTCGTCGCCTCGTCTGTTATGCTGAACCAGGGCCTCGGTCCGGTGGGGCCGGGCCGTGCTGCGAGCGCGTGATCGTGATCCCCTTCGGCAAATGGGGGCGGTTGAATGGGTCATCGCCCCCGCAACCATCCTATCGGCTTGGCAGACCAAAGGAAACCGAGCCGGTAAGGTCTCTTTAATCATCCTTAATGTTAGCGAAGGTTAGCGCCGCGAGCCGTCCGCACGGCTTCAAAAGGCGCGTCCGCCGGTCCCATCAGGGGAAGATGCGGCCAACAATACGGCGGTCCTGCGGCCAGCCTCACCGCCAGCCCGGACCATAAAGATGCATTAACCATGAGCTGGTTTGATGCCTGGCAGGGCTGCCGTCGTGGCCCCCCATTTACCCGGTTTTTGCCCCTTGTCAGTCACACTGAAATTCTAAAGGGGACGCAGAGCCCTGGGAGGCATCCGATGATTGAGCTTTCGACAATCGCCGTCGAGCAGGTCGCTGCGCCGCCTTTGGCGCCGGTCGAGCAGGCAATCGATCTTGCTCATTTCAGCCGCATGACGCTGGGCGAGCGAAGTCTCGAGCGCGAGATTCTGCAGCTCTTCGACCGCCAGTGCGAGCTGCTTCTTGCCCGCATGCGCCAATGCGCTCCCTCAGCCGCCAGTTCTTTCGCTCATACGCTGAAAGGCTCGTCGCGCAGCATCGGCGCCTGGCGAATGGGCCATGCGGCGGAGGCCGTGGAATTGGCCGCTGCCACCGGCAATGCGGCTGAGGTGAAGGCTGCGGTCGAATGCCTCGGCCAGGCGGCCGACGAAGTTCGGCTCGTCATCGCCGAGCTTCTGCGCGCGCATTAGCTTTTCTAATTCTGCCGATGAATCCCGCTGGCCAAGGGCCGGCGCAAGCCTATATACGGTGCGCGCGGCCGCCGGCCGTTAGCTCAATTTCGCACCATTCCTTTCATGGCCAAGATCACCTTCATCGACTCCAGCGGCACCGCGCGCACCACCGACGCTGAGATCGGCTCGACCGTCATGGAGACGGCAATCAAGAACGGCATCCCCGTCATCGAGGCCGAATGCGGCGGCGCCTGCTCCTGCTCGACGTGCCATGTCTATGTGGACGAAGCCTGGCGTGCGGCCACCGGCGAGCCGTCGCCGATGGAAGAGGACATGCTGGATTTTGCCTTCGACGTGCGGCCAAACTCGCGCCTGTCCTGCCAGATCAAGGTGACTGAGGCGCTCGACGGCCTCGTGGTAGTAACGCCGGAGCGGCAGGCTTAGGCTTACACGCATCTTGTCGCGGCCGTCGCGCTTAGGTAGGCACTCCTAGCATGACCGAAACCATCAAGACCGACGTCGTCATCATCGGCGCGGGCCCGATCGGGCTGTTCGCGGTGTTCGAGCTTGGCCTGCTCGACATGAAGGCGCAGCTCATCGACATCCTCGATAGGTCCGGCGGCCAGTGCGCGGAGCTTTATCCGGAAAAGCCGATCTACGACATTCCGGGAGTGCCATACATCACCGGCCAGGGCCTGGTGGACGCGCTGATGACGCAGATCAGGCCGTTCAAGCCGGTCTTCCACCTGAAGGAAATGGTGGAGACAATCGAGCGCATCGGCGACCCGCTGTTTCGCATGAAGACCGACGCGGGGAAAACCTTCGAATGCAAAGCTGTCGTCATCGCGGCAGGCGGCGGCTCGTTCCAGCCGAAGCGTCCGCCCATCCCCGGCATCGAAGCTTACGAGGACAAATCCGTCTTCTATGCCGTGCGGCAGATGGAAAAATTCCGCGGCAAGAAAATCCTGATCGTCGGCGGCGGCGACAGTGCGCTCGACTGGACGCTCAATCTCGTGCCGGTGGCGGCGCATGTGACCTTGCTGCACCGGCGCGACGCTTTCCGCGCCGCGCCCGACAGCGTCAACAAGATGCGCGCGCTCGTCGCCGATAAGAAAATGGATTTTGTGCTCGGCCAGGTGATGGGCCTCGAAGGTGAGGGCGGGCAGGTGAGGGCGGCCAAGGTCAAGCGCGAGGACGGCCAGACGGTCTCGCTCGCTTGCGATACGGTGCTGCCCTTCTTTGGGCTGACGATGAAGCTAGGCCCGGTCGCGAATTGGGGCATCGCACTGAGCGAGGATGAATTGATTCCAGTCGACACTGAGAAGTTCGAAACCAGCGTGCCCGGCGTCTTCGCCATCGGCGATATCAATACCTATCCGGGCAAGCTCAAGCTCATCCTGTCCGGCTTCCATGAAGCGGCATTGATGGCGCAGAAGGCGCACCGCTACGTCCATCCGGACAAGAAGCTCACTTTCCAATACACGACATCGTCCACCAGCCTGCAGAAGAAGCTCGGGGTGACATAGCGCCTACTGTACCGGCGGCGGGACAGCCGCTCACAAATGATTATTGTAAGGGCAGGGAACATTTTGGCGCGGTCTGGAAAGACGGCGCAGGACCCGCTAGCTTCATCTTCCCCGCATGAGCCTCAGATTCAGATTATCCGTGCTCGTCGCCGTCGCCGTCGCGCCGTCCCTGGCGCTGATGGCCTACAACTCCTATGCGTGGCGCAATTTCCTTCAGGACGAGGCGGGGAAGGAGGCCTTGGCGTCGGCGCGCCTTGTCTCGGCTGAGTTGGACCAGCTGTTGGCGGGCACTCGCCGGCTGATGCTGACGTTGATGAAGCATCCGGCCGTCCCGGACCGCGAGGAGGAATGCACCGCCTATTTCAAATCGGCGATTGCAGACTTAGCGATCTATCGCGAAGCGGCATTTGTTGATCGCGATGCCAAGTTCCATTGCTCGACAATCCCGATCCCTCCCACGCTCGATGTGCGCGACCGCGTTTATTTCCGTGAACCGCTGGAGACGGGCCAGTTCACGGTCGGGACCCTGACGGTTGGCAGGGTCACTGGACAGTCTTCGATCCATGTATCGATGCGCTATCGCGACGATAGCAAGCACGTCGATGGCATCGTCGTCCTCATTCTCAATCCGGAAAAAATCGCCCAGGAATTCACTGCGCGGCCGTGGCGGGCAAATCAGCGCGTCACCGTCTTCGACCGCGAAGGCTCCATCGTTTTGAGTATTCATGGCGAGGGAGGCGCGGAAACGGCGTCTCGGGACAAGCAGATATTCGAGCGCGCGCGGGACGCACCGGGCAGCGCGTTCACCACGGAGACGGCGCCTGGGCAGCAGGAGATCGTCGGCTTTGTTTCTCTCAATGAACCGCCCGTTGGTCTTGTCGTCGCTGTAAGCATCGATCGCGAACTGGCGCTGGCGCAGATCAACGCCATGTTTTGGCGCAGCGCCGTCATCGGATTGATGGCGATCGTTCTCGCTATCCTCGGCGTCTGGCTGGCCACGCACATCCTTATCCGCCGGCCAGTGCTCAAGATGGTGGATACGGCGCGGCAGCGCGAGGCCGGCGACATCTCCGCCCGCTTCCCTTCGCTTCCTGCATCCTCCGAGCTTGGTGTGCTCAGCACGGCGCTCGCTGGCATGTCGGACAAGGTGGATCGTCTCATCGAGCAAAAAGAGTTTTTGCTGCGCGAGCTTCAGCATCGCGTGATGAATAGCCTCAACATCCTGTCGAGCCTTCTGATGCTGCAGAGCAAGCACGCCAGCGAGCCGGCTGTCCGTGAGCAACTCTCCCGGGCGCAGGAGCGGATTCTGGCAATGGGAACCGTGTACCGGCATCTTTACAGCATCGATACGACCGGCAAGGTGGATTTTGGAGAGCTTCTCAAATTGGTTTGCCGCGAAA